>OCZV010000157.1_pt1 | contig 25415 bp, 27 predicted proteins | sample 1539051 | NCBI WGS metagenome assembly OCZV01 (sample SAMEA3113581, study PRJEB22503) | soil metagenome
AGCTGCGAGCTTACATGGACGCCCCCGGGCTCGTGTTGCGCTGCGCATCCTGTGGTGCCGCGCAGCTCCGCCTCGTGCGCTCAGGTGACCGTGCCTGGCTGGACCTGCGAGGCATCCAGGTCCTCGAGATCCACGGCGCCACCACCGCCGAGTGATCCTGGCACGAGCGAGCCGAACACCCGGTCGTTTCGCTGACGCGAAGCGACGAGGGCGCCAACTTGCGTCACGGCCGCGACTTGCCATGGGCCTGCGTCACCTCCACCAACCGCGCGATGGCGCGCCGGTGCCCTCCGGCTCTCGTCACCACGTCGTCGTCGTCGGCGGAGGCTTCGGTGGTCTCCAGGCCGTCTCGAGGCTGCGGCATGCGCCGGTCGAGGTCACACTCGTCGACCGCCGCAACTTTCATCTCTTCCAGCCGCTCACGTACCAGGTGGCGACCGGGGCGCTGTCCCCAGGCGAGATCACTTATCCCCTCCGTGCGATCTTCAAGCGCGACCGCAACGTCCGCGTCCTGCTGGCTGAGGTCGCCGACCTCGACCTCGACGCACGTGAGCTGCACCTGCGCCCCGTCTCCGGGGTGCCAGCGCCGGAACGGCTTGGCTACGACACGCTAATCGTGGCCGGCGGCTCGCACTACTCATACTTCGGCCACGAGGAATGGCGGGCACACGCCGCCGAGGTCAAGTCACTCGAGAGCGCACTCGCGGTTCGCAGCCGCCTCCTCGCCGCCTTCGAAGCCGCCGAGGCCGAGTCGAACGCAGAGGCACGCGACGCGTGGCTCACGTTCGTCGTCGTCGGCGCCGGCCCCACCGGCGTGGAGATGGCCGGCCAGATCGGCGAGCTGGCGCGGGACACGCTGCGGGGTGACTTCCGCAGCATCGATCCACGCCGCGCCCGCATCCTGCTCGTCGAGGCCGCCGATCGTGTGCTGACGAGCTTTCCATCCGCGCTGTCGGCGAAGGCCGAACGGTCCCTGCAGCGCCTCGGCGTAACCGTCCTCACAGGCCGCACCGTGATCGGGATCGACGGCGCTGGCGTGACGCTCGAGGACCGGGAGGGCGGCGAGGAGCGTATCGCCAGCCGCGCGGTCATTTGGGCTGCCGGCGTCACCGCGTCCGGCCTGGCCGGCAGGCTCGGCGAGCTGGCTGGAGCCGAGCGTGACCGCGCCGGACGCGTCACCGTCGAACCCGATCTCACCCTTCCCGGGCACCCGCAGGTGTTCGCCATCGGCGACATGGTCCGTGTCCGTGCCCCCGACGGCAAGCCCGTCGTGCTGCCGGGTGTCGCACCGGTCGCGATGCAGCAAGGGCGGTACGCGGCGAGCGTCGTCCGCGCGCGGCAGCGCGGGCGCGAGCACCCCGCCTTCCGCTACCGCGACAAGGGCAACCTGGCCACGATCGGCCGAGCAGCGGCAGTCGCCGACATCAAAGGCGTCCGGCTCAGCGGCTTCCTGGCCTGGGCGACCTGGCTGGTCGTCCACCTCTGGTACCTGATCGGCTTCCAGAACCGGCTGCTCGTTCTCATCCGCTGGTCGTTCAGCTTCGCGACCCACGGTCGGGGCGCCCGACTCGTCACAGGCGCTTCGACGACGGGCGAGCAGCGCGACGGCTGAGCAGCCATGTCGCTCGGGCCGAAGGCAACACGACGCCCAGTGGCTGACGGCGAGTTCCGCCGAACATGGGAATGACGCGGTCGACGGGCAACGGGTTCATCTGGAAGCGGCCATCGCCCAGCGCGGGCGGGATGCTCACAACCGGCAGCGTGTGAGGTACGAGCAGGAGCTCCAGGAGACCAGGGAGACACCAGGGAGTCCCCCGGGTGCGATGCCCCGCTGAAAGCGCGACGGTCGTCCCTGAGAGAATCAGGAGGCAACCGTGGGCACCACCCAGTTCGGCAGCAACGATGCGACAGGCGACCCGCGTGGGGGCCCCCGAGCCGAGCTGTGTCGGAACACGATCGGCCCGCCTGCTGTTCCACTTCTCACTTCACGATACGAGTGCGAAAGGTGGAGACATGGCCGAGGCAACCGAGCGCGCCGTCCTCGCCGGAGGCTGCTTCTGGGGCGTCCAAGAGTTGGTCCGGAAGCTCCCCGGCGTCATCTCGACCCGAGTCGGGTACACGGGCGGTGACGTCCCCAACGCCACGTACCGCAATCACGGCACCCATGCCGAGGGCATCGAGGTCATCTTCGATCCGTCGGTGACGAGCTACCGCGATCTGCTGGAGTTCTTCTTCCAGATCCACGACCCGACCACCAGGAACCGCCAGGGAAACGATGTCGGGATGAGCTACCGGTCGGCCATCTACTACACCTCCGACGAGCAGCGGAGGGTTGCTGAGGAGACGATCGCCGACGTCGATGCGTCGGGCCTGTGGCCGGGCAAGGTCGTCACCGAGGTGGAACCAGCGGGGCCCTTCTGGGAGGCCGAGCCCGAGCACCAGGACTACCTGCAGCGCTACCCGAACGGCTACACATGCCACTACGTCAGGCCGAACTGGAAGCTGCCCCGCCGCCAGGCCGCGTCGTAGCCGTTACCGGTTGGTTGCGTCTCCGCGCACCAGCATTCTGGGTCTCACTGGTGGGCCGCGCCGCGATTTCACCGCCAAGCTGCACTGCTGGTTATGGCTGTGGGAAACCCCAGGGCATCACACGGGCGCGATCCCGGACCAGGAAACGCATTCTTCATGCGTCAAGTGCCGGCTTCGCACTTCTCCGCAGATGCGATAAGCGAATCGAGATAGGAGCCCATCGTGCTTGTAGAGGTGGACAGACGCCCGAACGTTGATCACGCGGTCTCGCCCAAGTGGGACGGGAACACGGGCCAGACCGAGGTCGTCGTAGCCGACAGCCGGACCGCGAGCCTGCTCGTGTGCCTCATCGAAGGCGAGAACGCTGGCGACCCGTTCCACCATCCCTTCAGGTACGCACCGTGAGCACCAACGAGCATCACGGCGTAGTAGAGCAATCCTCTCAACCAGGCCTTGACTCGTCTGACGTCCTCGTGACCCAGACCGCTCGTTCCGACGCATCCACCGAGGTCGCCATCAGCCGCGACGGTGGCGCGCAGCGTCCGGGTCAGGGCTCTGACGACGGGGCCGAACCCGACCAGGGCGCACTGGCGGACCGTCTCGGGGGACGGCTAGAGACCGCGGCCCCTCCCCTCAGATGACCGCGTGCATCCCCAACTCACAGGTGCCGATGTACCGGCTCGTCAGCGTGTCGGCGAACCCGCCGGGAGGTTCGGCACGCCGGAGACGGAGCGGTGCCTTTGGGGGTGGACAGCGGGGGCGAGGATGGGCTCATGAGGACCTCTTCACAAGACCTGACGGCCCTTGGTGACGGCACGAACCGTGGTCGTCTCTTGACGTCGCTCTGGTCGCGCTCCCGGGGCGCTCGGCGAATGCTCCATACCGATTGTGGCAAGCATTTGTGGGCGGAGCGGAGTTGCTCCCGCGCGGTCGACTCGTATCAACTGAACCGGTGTGCGCCTCGCGCGACACTGGCGAGCACTGATGCTGCCACGATGAGGGTCCCGCGCTTCTGGCACTTCGGACGGCCCGTCCCGCCGAGCGACCCCGATGACGGGCTGGACCGGTCGCGGGCCTGGCGCGACTCGGGCCTGGCCGACGAGGTCCAGGCGTTCCTCGCCGGGCGATTGGTCAACCACCTCGCCGCCTACCGGCAACCGGTGCCTGCCTGGGCCGCGCTCAACCGGCTTGCCCACGCCGACCGCTCGGACCTCCTTCGCGTGCTGGAAGGCGCAAACACCGACTCCACGGCGCCCTCCTCCGCGCACGCCGCCTGGGCTGCCGCAGAGCGGTTTGCCGCTGGTCACCTACTCGCCCGAGCCCACACGCCCGAGGAGCTGAGGCACGTACAGCGCGCCACGCTCGTACCCCTCGAGCTCGTGCTCATCGAGCAGACCAAGATCGAGCGGCTCACCGCTGACCAGGTGCTTGGGTGCAGAGGCGGTGGACAGCTTCCGCTCCGAGCTGCTGAGCGACCTCGTCAGCACCGTCTGGCCCCGCGCCGCAGACCAGGGCCCCGACCAGGGACTGGGTGGGCGGGACAGGCGTGACCCAAGAGCGCGACTATGCGCCCGGTACGGGACCTACAGAAGCGAGGGCAACAATGCGCAGGGCCAAGAGTCCCGAGTCGTCCCCCGAGATCCCGCCCCCGCCGCCGCCCCGGAAGACGGAGTCAGGCTGGCGCGTGGATCCGGCGCCGGACGGACGCGGGATGCCGGCCCGGTCCAAGCCGCCCATGTTCCCCCGCGGGAGGCTGTTCATCTGGTTCGTGGTTGCGCTGTTGGCGCTGAATCTCGTGGTCTCGTTCGTGACCGGCCGACCGGAGGAGCGGGTGCGGGTGCCGTACCAGCCGTTCTTCGTCGACCAGGTGGAGGCGGGCAACGTCGAGGAGATCAGCTCTCGGGCGGACTCCATCGAGGGCGAGCTGAAGAGTGAGGCGACCTTCAATCCGCCTGGCGACGCCGAGCCCGTCGCGGTCACCAGGTTCGAGACCGAGGTTCCCGCGTTCATCGACCCAGCCGAGCTCACCAGGCTGCTTGCCGAGCAGGATGTGGTCATCAACGCCGAGGCGCCCGACGAGGGCCGGTCGCTGTGGGTCACGCTCGTGCTCGGCTTCTTGCCGACGCTCCTGCTGGTCGGGTTCTTCGTCTGGATGTTCCGTCGGCAGAGGGGGGCGGGTGGGGGCGGGATCCTGGGGGGCTTCGGGCGTTCGACAGCGCGGCGGGTCACGCGCGGTGAGCAGGAGCGAGTCTCCTTCGACGACGTCGCCGGTATCGACGAAGCGGAGGACGAGCTCGTCGAGGTGGTGGATTTCCTCAAGAACCCGGCGCGCTACACGAAGCTCGGCGCACGGGTCCCTCGCGGGGTGATGCTGTACGGGCCGCCGGGGACCGGCAAGACGCTGCTGGCCCGCGCGGTGGCGGGTGAGGCGGAGGCTGCGTTCTTTTCGTTGTCGGCCTCGGAGTTCGTCGAGGCGATCGTGGGTGTGGGTGCGTCCCGAGTGCGCGATCTGTTCAAGCAGGCCAAGGAGGCGGCGCCGGCGATCGTGTTCATCGACGAGCTGGACGCGGTGGGCCGCTCTCGGTCGGGCAACGTGGGCGGGATCAGCGGCGGTCACGACGAGCGCGAGCAGACGCTGAACCAGATCCTGACAGAGATGGACGGCTTCGAGCCCGGCACGAACGTGATCGTGCTCGGCGCGACGAACCGCCCCGAGGTCCTCGACCCCGCGCTCCTGCGCCCTGGGCGCTTCGACCGCCGGATCGCGGTCCAGCCCCCCGACCGTAAGGGCCGCGTGGATATCCTGAGGATCCACACCCGCTCGGTGCCGCTCGCGCCCGACGTGGACCTCGACCGCATCGCAGCCTCGACGCCGGGCGCGACCGGCGCCGACCTCGCGCTGATCGTCAACGAGGCGGCGCTGTTCGCCGCCCGCCGTGATCACGCGGCGGTTGAGCAGCGCGACTTCACCGACGCGATCGAGAAGATCGTCCTCGGCGCCGAGCGCCAGGTGGTGATGACCGACGCGGATCGCGAGCGCACCGCCTACCACGAGTCCGGTCACGCGCTGGTGGGCATGCTCACCCCGGGCGCCGATCCGGTGCGCAAGGTCTCGATCATCCCGCGTGGCCAGGCGCTCGGCGTCACGCTTGCCACCCCGGAGAGCGACCGCTACAGCTACCGCCAGGACGAGCTGCTCGCCAAGATCAAGGTGGCGCTCGGCGGACGCGCCGCCGAGAAGGTCGTGTTCGGCGACCTGACCACCGGCGCCGAGTCGGACATCCAGAACCTGACCCAGATCGCCCGCAGCATGGTTGGCCGCTGGGGGATGAGCGATGCGATCGGCGCCATCGCGGTCACCGACGGCCGCGAGGACCGCGTGCTGCTGCCCGGCGCGTCACCGGCCTCGGCCCCCACCCAGCAGCTGGTCGACGAGGAGGTCCGCCGCATCGTCGACGGCGCCGAGCATGAAGTCACCGAGCTCCTCGAGCGAGAGCGCGGGCGCCTCGAGGCCCTGGCCCGCGCCCTGCTCGAGCGCGAGACGCTCGACCAACCAGAAGCCTATGAGCGTGCCGGGGTCGAGCTGCCCCAACTCGATGCCGAGCAGGCCAACGCCCAGGCCCGACCCGCCGCACCGGTGGACGGGCGCCCCGCGCCCAGGCAAAGAACTCCGACAGGCCCTGGTGGCGCACCGGCATCGACCTGACCGCTCACCTTGATGGGCAAGACGACGACGCCTGGGCTGGTCCACGCTGGGCCGACGCCCGGGACCCCTCGCGGGTGTGGCCGGGCGCTGCCGCCTGGCCGAGTCGGGCGGACCGAGATCGCCAGCGACGGGTGGCACCACATCGTCCACGTCGCCGCAGGCGCCGTCGCCTACCACGTCCTCGACCGCCGCGCGCGTTGACCGCTGCGGTTCCTGAGAGATGCCAACCGATGCCGACAGTGATCCACGGGCGTCGCGGGCGGGATACCGCGATCGCCGAGGGCGCGGCTCAGCCTCGCTTCCGCTCGGTGCATGTCGACGCCCCACCATGGCGGGAGGGTCGCACGATCCGTCTCGTGTTGCCCCCGGGGTGGGGGCCCTGGCTCTTGCACTGGTCGTGCGTAGGCCGGGTGCGGCGTTCGACCCGGGTCAACGCCGGGCGCATTGCAACGCTGCTGGAAGCCGTGATGTTGTCGCCCGCCAGGAGCATGGGACCACCGTGAGGTGAGTTTCGCCAGGAGCATGGGACCACCTCGTCGCCAGTAATGGGACCACCCGGGGTCCACCAGCAGCGGTGCCGCTGCCGGTGCACTCGCCGCCATCCGACCAGCGGTCCAGGAGGGCGGCGATGGCGTTCCGGGAGGTGCGCGTGTTCGAGGTTCGAGAGGTGCTCCGGCTGTGGCTGCGGGGCGAGGGCATCCGGGCGACGGAGCGGCTGGTGGGGGTGGATCGCAAGACCGTCCGCCGCTACGTGGCTGCCGCGGTCGAGCTGGGTCTGGTCCGCGACGGCGGCGAAGAGCAGTTGAGCGACGAGTTCATCGGCTCGGTGGTCGAGGCGGTGCGGCCGCACCGTGCTGACGGTCACGGCGAGGCGTGGCTGCTGCTGGTCGCCAACCACCAGCTCATCGAAGACTGGTTGAGGACCGACGAGTTGACGGTGCGCAAGGTCCATGACCTGCTCGGTCGCCGAGGGGTGGTCGTGCCGGAGCGGACGCTGCATCGCTACGCGCTCGAGGTGTGCGACATCGGCCGGGGCCGGCGGGGCACGACGGTGCGCGTGGCCGACGGCGAGCCGGGGGACGAGTGCCAGATCGACTTTGGCCGCCTCGGCCTCATCCCCGACCGGGCGGTCGGCCGGCACCGGGTGTGCCACGCGCTGATCTTCACGCCGGTCGTGTCGCGCTACAGCTTCGTGTGGCTGTCGTTCCGTCAGCGCATCGAGGACGTGATCGCCGGCTGCGAAGCGGCATGGGCGTTCTACGACGGCGTGTTCGCCACGGTGATCCCCGACAACCTCAAGGCGATCGTCGACAGGAGCGACTCGTTGGAGCCGCGGCTGAACCAAGCGTTCGTCGAGTACGCGCAGTCACGCGGGTTCGTGATCGACCCGGCCCGGGTCCGCTCGCCGCAGGACAAGCCGCGGGTGGAGCGGGTGGTGCCGTTCGTGCGCCAGAGCTTCTTCGCTGGCGAGGACTTCGTCGATCTCGCCGACGCGCAGCGCCGGGCCGAACAGTGGTGTCGGGAGCGGGCCGGGATGCGGGTGCACGGCACGATCCAGGCCCGGCCGGCCGAGGTGTTCCGCGTCGAGGAGCAGGCCCGGCTCCGGCGGGCACCGACCGAGCCCTACGACGTGCCGATTTACACGACAGCCGGCGCATCGGCGTCGAGGTGGGAGAGCCGAGCATCTCCACTTGAGAGATCCGCAACGAGATCGACCCGGAAACGGGGACGCTGCGAACTGGTGGAGGGGTGAGTCGCTACATCTTCATCGACGATCCCGAAGGGGAACTGCGACTCCGTCCTTGCCCGGGAGGGTCGAGCCGCCCCTCGTGGTCAGGTCCCGACCATCATGCAAGGGTCTTTCGCATGTAGACGAGCGAGAAGTCTCCTTGAGAACGGCGATCGTATTCGACGTATCCTATCCTCGAGTACAGCGCTTGGTTCTCGGTCATCTTCTCGTGTGTGTACAGGTAAATGGCGTCGTACCCTCTGCGGGCCGCCTCCGCCTCGGCGAGCTTAAGAAGTTCTCGTCCAAGTCCTCTCCCCCGCTGGGACGGGTGAACGGCGACGTTCTCAATGACAAAGCCCTCGTCGTCCACACCGAGCACGATGACACCCACGATGGTCCCGTCGACTTCGGCCACCGTGACCTGCCGGTCGCGGATGACTCTGGCGTAGTCCTCGGTCATGGGTCCGGGCGGCATCCCGATGCGCTCGACGTAGTGCTCGTAAGCTTCCCGGACGAGCCTGGTTATGTGCTGGGCGTCTTCGTCCTTGGCTGACCGGAGCGAGTAACCGTCCATCTCACTTCTTCGCGAAGAAGGCCAGCTTGTACCCGTCGGGATCGCGAAGAACGAACTCCCGAGTACCTGTGGGCATCTTGCGTGGTTCGCTCACCGGCTTCATCCCTTGCGCCACGACCGCCTGGTAACAGTCGTCGAGATCGTCGACCTTGATGTGTAGATACTGGCCAGCTCCCTTGTTCGACAGCTTGGCTTCCTTCTTGCGTTCCGGATCTTCTTCCTGGTCTTGTGCCAGGAAGGTGACCGAGAACCAGTTGACATAGCAGGTCAGACGGTCTGGTTCTCGTTTGCCGAGGCGGAAGCCGAGGGCGTCGTAGAACTCGGTGGTCTTGTCCAGGTCCTTCACGAAACAGGACACGCCGGAGATGCTGTTGATCTTCACTTTGTCACTCCTTGTCTACGGGTTGGCTCTTGGAACCTTGAACACTTCGATCGTGTACTCGGGCCCACGCGTCAGAAATGGGTGGCCCGCTGGCGATGCGACGGTATGGTCCCGGTCGCGGAAACGGCGCTGCCCACATGCGTGCCGCCGCCCAACGGGTCCGCTCGTTCACCGCTCGTCCATGATCTCGCCATCCTCGGATGTAGCGTCCCGTGTGAGGGACCACGTCGGGCCGGCCTCAAGAACGGGTGCCGCCTGCATGTGCTCGGCGGAGTCCCAGCGCCAGGAGTCGAAGAATGTGACATCCTCGAGGCGAACCAGCCGGGCCTCGATCAGGCCGCGGTGGATGGTTCGAATAGCGGCAATCAAGGGTGACCCGCCGGGCTTGCAGCTCCTCGATGTCGACTGGGTCAACGGTGTAGCGGTGGGTCCGGATGTCTGGCATCTCGGTTCCTTCTGGCACGCGACGTTCACGAACCCGACGAGGACGCCATCACCGGTTGCGGACGGCGACCCAGGCCAGACGGTGCCCACGGATCTGGTCCACCAGCCCACCTCGGCTCGACCACCATGGGGCTCCACGAGGTCGGCCAGCTCGTCATGACCGGGCGTCAGCGGACCCGGACGGCGACGGCAGACAGACCTGCCCACCCAGCTGGCGTGGTCCCGTGTCCTTCCTCCGGCGGGGGTCCGCGTGGTGCCGCGTGCAGCCGTCGACGGCTGACAACGATCGACAACTGCTGGCGGCCTTGGTCGTTACGCGGGCCGATAGACGAGGACGATAACGCCGTCACCTCCGACAATCTTCGAGTCAGTGAGTCGCAGGCGCTTCTTGTCGCTCGTCTCGCCGAAGAGGCGCTTGCCCGTCCCGAGCACGACCGGGAAGACCATCAGGTGCAGCTCGTCGACGAGGTCGTGCTCGATCAGGGTCTGCGCGAGCTGGCAGCTGCCGTGCACGTAGACGTTCCCGTCGGTGCCCTGCCTCAGCTTCGAGATCTCGTCCACCACGTCGCCCTTCAGCACGGTCGTGTTGTTCCACTCCGGGTCCTCGAGGGTGGAGGAGACGACGTACTTGGGCATGCTGTTGAACTTGTCAGCGAACTCGCCTTCCCTCGACGGCCAGGCCGCGGCGAAGCCCTCGTAGGTCACCCGCCCGAGCAGCAGCGCCTCGGCCTCGAGGGCCTCGTCGAACTTGAACGTGTTGCCTTCCTCGCCGCGATCGAAGTCGAAGCTCCAACCCTTGTACTTGAAGTCCTCGCCTCCCGGGGCCTCCATGACTCCATCCAGCGAGACGAACTCGGTGACGACGATCCTTCCCATTTGAACCTCCTTATGGATGGCCGTCCGATTGCGGCCTTCGGCGACCGGCCCCGACCGGGCCGGCCCCGGTGTCGGCTCACGAGGTGGCGTTGAGCCATTCCTCGGACGTTAGGTCGGCGAGCTGGCGTGCGGGCTCGGCAGCAGGACGCCGGTCTCTCGTAGGGCTCGTACTTTGCTCACGCCCAGGATCTTGAGCTGGCCAGCCGTGGCTGGCGGCCGCGTGCAGCAAACGATTCCCTCGATCTTCTCATCGATCGCCTTCTCCTATCGCTGATCGCCGGCCCCATCGGTGGGCTGGATGTCTAGTCCTGAGCAAGCGACGCCGTCTTGAACGAAAACGACAGCTACTGGCCGGGCGCGGACGGTGCGATTCGGGACGGTGTCTGCCCCACGAAGCGCTTGAGCGACCGGGTCAGATGGGGCTGGTCCGCATACCCGGCTTGGCGCACCACGTCGAGGGCGGAGACGCCTCGGGACAACAGCTCGACCGCTTTCTCGGCCCGTTGGATCTGCCTGATCGCCCCGCGGGTTAGCCCCGTCGCCCGCGACACCCGTCGTTCCAGCGAGCGCCTGGAAAGACCTTCGACGTCACTCAGCAAGTCCGCCGACACGACCGGGTCATGCACGAGCAGCCCGGCGCGAGCGAGCCGGTCGACGAAGACATCGGCGTTATCCGGCCTCGGAAGCTCCCATGCGGACCCGTCGAGCCAGAACGACCTGCTCGTCCCTTGCGGCAACGTCAACGCTCCGTCGACCAGCTGCCCCGGCGGCAGGCGCGGCATGAACGTGCCCAGGCTGAACTGGATCCCGAAGAACTCGGCGCCCTGAGGGATCGGCGCCGTCGTTGCCTTCGTCTCCGGTCCTCGCACCGTCAGCCGAGCCGTGCCCCGCTGCCGTGTGACCACCATCTCCCAGTGGGTCACCGCCACCGAGATGAAAGACCCCTCGGGTTCACTTCGTGTCTGCCACGTCTTCTCGATCAAGGGCGAGCGTGACGATCGCCACTCGAACGTGAACAGCTCGACTGCGCGCTTCACGACCACTTCGACGGGTCGCGGCAGACGAACTCATCGGTCGGTCGATCAGGCCACGCGACGCAGGGTGTTTCGGTCGGCGTGCGCGAAGGGTTTTGGGAGTTCGCTCATCTTCAGCATCGTGACCTCGTCGTAGCTCCACGTACCGTCGGCGTTGGCCGTGATCGTCGCCCGGTAGCTCAACGAGCTGGCTCGCTTCGCGAGGTACTGGTTCTCGCCGATGGTGTAGTCGTTGCCGCCTAGATCAGCCGCCAGCGAGAATTCGACCGCGTCGGCGCCGGCTGTGCCGCCGGCGAGCACGGTGATGCTCCGCGGCACGACGAAGCCTCGCAGCACCTCCCCGGTGGCGGGGTCCCAGAGCCAGTATCCGACCTCGGTGTGGAAGGGGTTCGTCTCGGCGTCACGCCACATCGCGGCCCTGTAGTCGAGCCCGAAGAGCCGTTGGCTCCCGTTGCTAACCGGCCCGAGGGGGTGAGGGTGGCCCTTTCGCGGTACGGCGTGAGCACCACCTCGCGCCGCGAGTGGGAGTAGGCGGTGTCGAAGCCGACCTCCCCTTCCCAGTCGCCGGCGAGCGCCCACAGCGAGCCCCATTCGCTGGTCATCGACGTCTGCTTCCTCTCGATTGTCGGCGAACACGTTGCGGGTCTCTGATTCCGTGTCGTTCCGGTGCGACCCTCCTGTGGGCGAGCACCGTCAAGTGGCTACCTACGTCGCTGCCGACGGAGCCGAGAGTGGAGCGCGGTGATGTCGATGGTCCTGCGCGTATTCGTCTCGACGGTGAAGCATCGCGATCACCATGGCCGGAAGCATCAAGACATGCATCGCCCCCGACAGCATGTCGCCGGACAGCACTCCGGCCCAGAAGGGGCCGATCAGGACAAGGAGAGGAACGAACATGGCGGCGCCCATTTCGCCGATGGGAGCCCAGCGGTGGCCTTGGTGCCGCATCCACACCGCCATCCCGATCGTCATGTTTGCCGCCATCACCGGGGCGCGCAGCCCAGCGTGCTGGAAGAAGTCCGAGTATCCGAACGCGGCACAGACCAGCCGCACCGCCGCCCCCAGAACCGCCATCCCGGCGATCATGGCCAACACCACCTCGAAGAAGTGCCGCAAGAGGTTCCGTCGCCGGGTGCTGCGCCAAGCCTCAGGTGCTGAGGTAAGCGTCGTCATAACGACCACCTCCCTCTCGGTAGATGGCCTCGACCATCGAGGCCGTGCCGATGAGCGCATTGAAATCCGCCGCGGGCGCCACGTGTAGAGGCGAAGGTCCTCGATGCCGTCGACTGTGGACCTTCGCTGCTGGCGCCGGCCATGCTCGCGAACTCGCACCGATTGCCCCTGATGGTGTCTCAGCGCACAGAGCTAGGGGTGGTCGTAGTTTCTGGGGGCTCGGCGGGTGGTCTCAAGAATGCCCTGCCCGCCCGTTGCTGGTTGGCTTTAGAGCGAGGTGGCCGCTCGTCGGGTTCTGGCTGCGGTGTGACTTTGAAACCGGCGCGAGCAACCGGACGTAGCGATCCCAGCCTCTCGCGTGGACAGCGACTCCGAGCCGTAGTGGGGGGCAGGGCGCCGCATATCACATCGGCGGAACGGCCTTGCGCGAGGTGCGCGAATATCAGCCCGCGGTCGGCGAGCTGTCGTGCGCGGAGTGAGCCGCCGCTTCGGTATCAAGGATCGCCGGGAATGGCGAAAGTCATCCCGGGCCCGGCGCGCCTGCCGCGGCGGGATCGAGCGCCGCCTTCGCGAGATCGACGATCTCGGCCGGGGCCTTCGAAGGTGAACCGGCATCGAAGGGCGGCTGGGGGTCGTATTCGATGGCCAGCTGCACGCTCTGGGCAACGGCCGGACCATACATGCGGTCGAGCAGGGTGAGCGCCATGTCGGTACCACTCGAAACCCCCGCGGCGGTAATCACCTTTCCCCGCTCGACCACCCGCTCCTCGGTGTAGCGGGCGCCGAGCCGTTCGAGCTGCTCCCTCCTCGCCCAGTGCGTGGTTGCGTCGACACCATCGAGGATCCCCGCGGCGGCCAGGTAGAGCGCACCGGTGCACACACTGGTGGTCCACGTGGTCGCGGGATGAACCTGGCGGAGCCACCGCACGACGCGGTCATCCCAGTCGGCGAACAGTTCGCCCGGCACCACCACGACGTCAGGGGCGGTCACCTCGGCGAACGTCGTCGATGCGACGAGCGGGCAGCGCCCGGTGTGGTCGAGCACCGGCCCGGCCTCGCCGGCCACGAACACGATGTCGTGCCCGGGCACATCGGCGAGCACCTGAAACGGCCCGATGATGTCGAGGACCGTGAACTTCGGGTAGAGCGCCAGCGCGATCTGCATGGCTACGACCTGTCCCTGTCCGAGACGGTAAAGCTGAACATCATCCCGCTCTGGTTGTGTTCGGCGATGTGGCAGTGGGCCATCCACAAGCCGGGGCTGGAGACGTCCAGGAGGATGTCGACCGTTTCGCCCGCACGAACCAGCACGGTGTCCTTCCACACCAGGTTGGGCTCGGCCACGCCGTCGCGGGAGAGGACGAGGAACCGCCCGGCGCCGTGGACGTGGAAGGGGTGGTGCATCGGGTGGTCCTGCTCCATGTCGTTGACCAGGCGGATCTTCACCTGGTCACCGACTCGGAACGCCCAGTCGATCTCCCAGTTCTCCTTGCCGGTGTCGCGGTCGACGAGCTTCCAGATCATGTTGCTGGGGTCCGACGCCCGGTTGATCTCGGGCATCAGGTCCTCCCACTCGAGGCCGTCGGCCGTGTCGTGGGCATGGGAGTGACCGGTGGAGGCGACCGCGCCTGCTGCCGCGGGGATGAGCTTCATCCCGCAGCTTGGGCACGTGCCGGGCTCGGCGGTGACGACCTCGGGATGCATCGGGCACGTCCAGGACGACGCGGCTGTGGCGATGAGCTTCATCCCGCAGGTGGGGCAGGTGCCCGGCTCGTGGGTGACGACCTCGGGGTGCATCGGGCACGTCCAAAACGACGCGGCTGTGGCGATGAGCTTCATCCCGCAGGTGGGGCACGTGCCGGGCTCGGCGGTGACGACCTCGGGGTGCATGGGGCAGGTCCAGGATGACGCGGCGGTGCTCTGGTCGCCGTAGAGGAGTGGCATCAGTGACTCGAACGCCAGCGTCTTGTCCGGTGGTCGGTCGCGTGCGCGGTCGATCTTCGCCCGCTCGGCCGTCAGCTCGGCGCTGGTCCGGAGCAGTTCGAAGTCGCGAACCAACGACTGGTCGACCGGCTCGTCGCCCACGACGATGGTGCCGAGGTTGTAGGTGTGGCCCGGGGTGCGGTGCTCAAGCGAAACCGACCCAGGCGTGTCGAACAGCACGTCGACGATGGCTCGCTCGGACGGTGAGAGCAGGACCTCCTCGACGAAGCTCTCGTGCTCGTAGCGGCCGCTGTCGCCGCCCACCAGTTTCATGCGGGCGCCCGGCAAGGCGACGTTGAAGATTCGGGTGTTGGCGGTGTTGGTCAAGCACAGGCGCACGACCTCGCCCACATGGGCTTCGAGCTGCAGGTGGGCCTCCCCGCCCGTGAGCATGACGTTGCCGAAGCGACCCATGGCCACGTGGGTGGGGCCGGCGTGATGGAATGCAACGATCCGACCATCTTCGATGAGGACGTCATCGAGGGTGACGACCACCTCCCGGTTCACCGGTGGCCAGTAGTCCTTCTCGGCGGGGACGACCACGAGATTGCCGTAGAGGCCCATGTCCAGCCCGTAGTCCTCGCGGATGTGGGGGTGGTACCAGTAGACACCGGCGTCGGGGAAGCGGACCCGATAGGTGAACTCACCACCGATCGGGATCGGTGCCTGGGTCTCGTAGGGCACACCGTCGTACTCGTTGTCGAGCCGCAGCCCGTGCCAGTGGACGGTGGCCTCGACGTCAGCGTCGTTGCGCACGCGAACGCTGACCGCGGCCCCCTGCGGGACCCGAAGCGTCGGGCCCGGGATCGAGCCGTTGTAGGCGAGCATCCGGACCCTGTCGTCACCGAGCTGCTTGACGACGGGCGCAATCCGCAAGTCGAAGGTGTCACCATCAGCGAGCTCCACGAGCGTCGGAGCGCGACATTCATCGAGGGTCGAGGTATCCGTCGAGAAGGCGGCTGCCTCATCCGCCGGCCCGTTCCGAGTCTCGTCGTTCACTGGTCCCCCTGTCTGGGCGTCGCTGTCTAGCGCGACGATTCGAGGATCGCTTGAAGGTCGTCCGGCACAGGCATGGGCCGGAACGCACTCACGTCAGCACCGCCGGTGTTGCCGACCGGATAGCGCCCGGTCCACGAGCCGGGGCCCGCGACGATGACGCGCAGCAACTGCCCGACAACCTCGTGGCGGTCGCGTCGACGGAACGCATGGGCCAGCATCGCGAGATGTGTGCGGACGTGGGCGCCCGCCAGCGGCTGGCTCAAGATGTGTGCACGCTCCAGGTGCTTCCACTCGGTCGCCACGTCCCCCCGGTCCCTCGCGGAGCGGGCCGCAGCTCTCTCATCAGACCATGCCGCACGCAAGACGTTGCGCCCTGAGGTATCCGCCGAGCCGCCACGTCCGGTGGCGCGCGTCGTGGACGTCCGTGCCATCGCTGATCTCCCTTCTGATCGGTCCGATTCCGCCGCCGATCTAGCGTTCGCCGTGCCAGCATCCCCGGCAGCGAAGGCTTGGCAAGCTATCTTAATCGACACTGAATACGCAACTCTGCAGCTCTGTTTCTTTTCGGTGGCAGTGGGCTTGAGCGGAATGAGGGCAACGTGACGAAACCGACCGTCCCGAATTCAAGTTTGGACGGACCGGCGCGGCGGGGTGGCGCTCGGGTCGGGGCCGGTCGTCCACGACGGCCAGGGGTGGAGGAGGCCGTCTTCGAAGCCGCGCTCGGGCTGCTGGCCACCCGGGACTACCGCGAGATCACCATGGAGACCCTGGCCGGCCGCGCAGGCGTCTCGCGGACCACGATCTATCGTCGTTGGCCATCCAAGGCGGCCGTCGTAGCTGCCGCCGTCTCCAGCCTCTATCTCGACCGGGTCGAGGTGCCCGACACCGGCGCGTTGTCCGAGGACCTCGTCGCACTGCTCAGCGAGACCTATCGGGTCATGGCCGACGGTGACGGCCGGGTCCTCGAGCAACTCGTGCGGCAGTCGGGTCAGAACCCGGAGCTGGTTCACGTGGTCAGCTCCATCCTCTACGCCCGTCGGCGCTTGTACGCCACGATGCTCAACCGCGCCATCGCGCGTGAGGAGCTGAGTCCCGAAGTAGACCAGGAGCTTCTGCTGGACCTTCTACTCGGGCCGCTGTGGTTTCGTCTGCTCGTGAGTGGTGCGCCCATCACACCAGCGGAAGCACGCTCGGTCGTCCAGCTCGTCCTCGACGGCGCCCTTCCCCGGGGTCCCAGGCTTTCCGGCGGGCGCGCCCGCAAGCGGTCGCGATGAGCCATCTTCCTGTACCGACACTCCCGTTCACTTCGGGGGCGTGCGACGTTCGAAGAAACACATACCTCTACAACAAGTCGGGCAGCGTCCTGCTCTGCTCGTGCTCCACGCCGCCGTCACGGCGCCACTGGACCAGCACTCGCTGGTGTCCGACAACCAGCTCGGGCTAACGACCGGCATCGTGATCTAGCCGACGCTCGCCGTCGCGTCAGCACTTCTCGTCGCCCTCACGGGCGGCCACCTCGCTTACGTCGTGGCAGCCACAGCGCAGCCACGACCGCTCACACGGAGGCGATGAAGCGCTTGACGCCTTGCGTAGTCAACCGCCGGAGGGTCGAGTGGATGCCGCCACTCCCCCGCCCGTCGGCTCGGTCCGCCACGGCCGGAAGCGTGGACGTCCGACCAACTCGGCGCTTCCTCGACTTCGTGGCCGACAGCCGCTACCTGCCCGCCTGGGTGTTCCTCGCGACAACGGGATGTCGGCGGGGCGAGTGCCTCGGTCTGCGATGGGGCGACCTCGGCCTCGACGCGGCGATGGCGATCATCTCCCGCCAAGTCACGACCGGCGACCACGAGCTGCGGATCAAGGAGCTACCGAAGACCCAAGCGCGGCCACATGGTCCGCCTCGACTAGGGCACCGTAGGGATGCGCGCCAGCCCGCCGCCATGCGAGCCTCCACCCGAGGCGGCCGTAGCGGCACCGAACAACCAGGTCAGCGGATCAAACGCTCGACCAGGTCTGGCCGGTCGGCGAGGTTGTCACTGACACGAGCCATGAACAGCTCGGTCAAGGCGGGGACGTCGGTGTGGTCCCAGTCGATCCGGCCCCCGGGTGGCTGGGGGTCGTACTCGATGGCGAGCTGCACGAGACGGGAGATCTCGGCGTTCGTCAAGCGTTCAGTGAGGTGAAGGGCCATGTCTATCCCGGCCGATACACCCGCGGACGTAATGTGCTTTCCGTCCTCGACCCACCGCTTCCGGACGTACGTCGCGCCCAGCCGCTCCAGCACCCCGGCATACGCCCAGTGGGTCGTGGCGCGGCGTCCCTCGAGCAGCCCAGCCGCCGCCAGCACGAGCGCCCCGGTACAGACGGAGGTCACGAACTCGGCCGACTGCGCCGCCGCCCGCACGTAGTCGAGGATGGCCTCGTTCGCCAGCGCCCTGATCGTCGGTGCCCCGCCTCCCGGAACGACCACGGCAAAGGGGTCGGGTTCGTCGTCGAAGACGCCGTCGGGAGTGAGGCGGATGGGCGTGTCGGACGGCACGCTATCGATCCGCTCACCCACGACTGTCGTCCGAAAGCTCGGGTCGATCAGCGGCAGGGCGGACATGACCTGCAGAGGACCGATGAGGTCCAGAGGCGTCAACCCCGGGTACAGCACGAAGGCAATCGTCTTCTGCGTCTGCGCCTGAGCGCTCACCGCAGTCCTCCGACCGAGTTGCGACAAGGCTCAGGCACCGCCGACCCCTTCCGCGCCGTCATGTCGCGCCGGCCGCTGTGTCACGGCAGCTCATCCACGATCGTACCGTCGGAACGGCGACGAGGCAGACGCCTCGTCAAGCTCGTCGATCTCCCGTCGAATGGCATGCGCCCGGAGCACGCCGTGGTAGCCCGCCGGGTCGACTGATCCGACAGGGAGGTCCGAGACCGCTCGTTGGGACTCAGGATGTCCCCAGCCGTTCCTCGTCCTGGTGCAACCGCCCCCAGCGCAGGGATCACCGCCGTGGCCGAACAGCACCCGCGGCCCGAAGGCCCGGCGCAACCACAAGCTCCTGAGCGAGCCCGCCGTCGACAAGCGTCCTGGTGGACCCCCTCAGATCCAGCAGGGCACGGCCACACCGATTCCGCCTGCCGCCGCTGACGCCGATCCAGCTCGGCGGCGAGTGATCCAGCTACGGGTACAACGGCCCTCACGTACGAAGCCGGCAGTACCCGCAACGCGCTCATCGGGAACCTGAGCGACCGCGCCATGGCCGGCACGCAGAAGCTCGACATCGGCTCAGTCCCAACCCAGCCTGTCGACCTGGAGGTGTTCGAGGTGGTTGGGCATGCCCATCCCCACGGCCTCCAGGTGTGGGCGCATGCGGTGAGCGAACGCCTGGTGGGCGGCTTCGGTCTCCCAACCGTTGACGATGGCGATCCCCGTGTCCGTCTTGCAGGCCGCGTAGAACACCGGCCGGCTGTAGGTGGCGTCCTGCGCGTCGATCCACAGCCGGCGTGCCCGCTCGAAGCGCTCCAGGAGCTCGTCCGGGTCGCCATCGAAGCGGACGATCACCGCGATCGGGTCTGACACTTGGTCCTCTCCTTCACGCACCCTTGTGTGTTGGTCAGGATCCTCCGCCTTGGTGGAGAGCATCGAAGCACTTTTCAACCACTTCCTCGGGCGCCGTGTGGATCTCGTTGGGTGATTCGATGTCGAAGCCCTCGTCGGCGAAACACTCCAGGAGCGACGGGGGCAACGCTCCCGCGCTTGGTGGGGTGGTGCCGCCGCTTGGGGCATCGTCGTCGTCGCCTCCCCCGCAGGCCACGAGTGTCAGCGCGAACGCGCCCAGCATCCCAGGGGCTGTGCGGAGCACCCGGGGGCGGCTCACTGCCGCACCTCCGCTCCCACCGGCTCCGCCGCGCCCTCGATCAACCGTCCGTCGGCGAGGCGCACGACCCGATCGGCGCGGTCGGCGATCCATTCGTCGTGGGTGACGAGCACAAGGGTGATCTGGAGCTCACTGTGCAGACGGGCGAGCAACTCCAAGACCATCTCACCGTTGCGCGTATCGAGGTTGCCGGTGGGCTCGTCGGCGAGCACCACCCGGGGCGAGCGCGCCAGGGCGCGTGCTATTGCCACCCGCTGTTGCTCGCCCCCGGACAGCTGGGCCGGCAGGTGGTGGGCGCGCGACCCCAAACCGACCGCATCGAGGTGCTGCTCGGCCGTCCCTTTCCGCTCGGATCGCGGCATCGCCAGCGGGGCGAGCGCCGCCTCGACGTTCTCGGCCGCGCTAAGCGTCGGGATCAGGTTGAACTGCTGGAACACGAAGCCCATCGCCCGCAGCCGTAGGTCGGCGAGCGCCGAGTCCCCGAGCTGTTCCAGCGGCTGACCCTCGAAGCGGACCGAGCCGCTGCTCGGCCGGTCCAGTGCCCCAAGAAGCTGCAGGAGGGTCGTCTTGCCCGAGCCCGACGGCCCGAAGACGGCGACGAACTCCCCTCGCCCGATTGTCAGGCTGAGTGCGTCCAGGGCCAGGACCCGGGTCGAGCCTTCGCCGAACGACCGGGTTGCGCCCTCGAGCTCGTAGGTCGGGGTGGTGTCGCTCACGGTGCTCATCTGTTTCGTTCTCCGTGTTGGGTGGTGGGTCACTCCGCGCTCCGAAGCGCCTCGGCTGGGCGGAGCCGGGCGGCGCGCAACCCTCCTACGGCACCGGCGAGCAAGCCGCCGATGAGCGCCAGGCCGATCGCGAGGAGGAGCAGTCCAGGGACCACGGGGGCACCGAGGACGACGTCGGTGCTGCCGGCGCTGATGGTTCCTTGGCCGAAGGTGCCGAAGCCGGGACTGGATTCGGGCTCGACGGAGGCTTGGAGCGTCGGCCCGATCGCGTCGATGATCGCGGCGCCGGCGATACCGAGCGCGGCCCCGAGGAGCCCGCCGACGGCTCCCTGCACGAGCGACTCGCCTGTGACCTGGCGGACAACGAGGCGCTGGCGCCAGCCGAGCGCCTTGAGGGTGCCGAGCTCGCGGGTCCGCTTCTGGACGCTGGACAGGGTGAGCAGGCTGGCGATCAGGAAGGCCGCCACGAGGGCGACCATCGCCAGCGCGGTGCCGAGCTTCGAGGAGAGGTTCTCGGCGTCGGCGAGGGATCCGCCGACGCGGTCGGCCAGGTCCGCGGCGGTGACCACCTCGGCGCCAGGAAGCTGGCCCTCGATCTGGTCGACGACCTCGGCCACGGCGTCGACGGAGTCGGCGCGCACCCGGATCCCGTTGACCCGGCCGTTGCGGTCCGAGAGCTCCTGCAGCCGCCTCAGCTCGACGTAGGCCTGGGACGCTTGACCCCCGAGGGGCGCGCTGGCGAGGCCGACCACTTCGAACTCCTCGCCCTCTCCCGCGGGCTCGGTCGTCTGACCGACGGCGATGCCGTTCTGACGGGCGTACGCGAGGTCGATCACCGCCTCTCCTCGCGCCAGCTCGGGGGTCTCCGAGAAGTAGCGGCCCTCGACGATCTGTTCCGGGGTTACCGCCGCCAGCTCGGGCTTGCGCACGTCGACCCCGGAGATGGTCAGGTCAGAGAACTCGAAGCCTCCGCCGGGCCCATGAGGGTTCGCCACCTCGCCGCTCTCCGGTACGACGCCCTCGACGCGCAAGGCCCTCAAGGACAGGCCCGCGGCGGCGTCCTCGGCGCCGTCGAGGCCTCGGATCCTCGCCACCTCGGAGCTAGGGAAGCTCAGCTGGCTCGAGAGCAGCGAAACCTCGGAGAAGCGCTCCCCGGGCTCCCCCAGATCCGAATAGTTGAACGCGGCGTCGTGGTTCTCGTTCTCTTGCTCGAGCAGACGCTGCTCCTCGTCGGAGAGCTGGCTGAACGGGTCGCCGGTCCCGCGCCCCGCCGGGTCGTCGCCCGACACGAGGAGGGGACGGCTCACCGCTAGGTCGGTACCGACCCCGGTCAGCGGCTCAAGCACCTGCTCCTGGGCATCGTCGAGACCCTTGGACAGGGCGCCCACGATCACGACGAGGCCGACGCCGACCGCGAGACCGAGGGCAGTGAGGGCCGTGCGGCCCCGCCGGCGACGAACCTCAGCCAACAGATACTGGACGTAGAACATCTGCTGAGTCCCTCCCCAGGGTCAGACGACGTCGCGGCGCGTTGTCGCCAGCCAGCCGGCCGCCGCCGCGGCCACCGCGTAGACGGCGAGCAGGAGGGCGCCGGGCGCCGGCGCGAGGAGAGTGCCGGGGTCCTGCCCACTGATCGCCTCGGCGGCGGCGCCGGGTGCGAACCGGCTGACTGCGAGGTCGAGCGCGTCACCAGCGAGCAGGCCCTCGACGAACAGCAGCCATGCGGCGATGCCGACAACGGTCGGCACCTGACGGCGGACGACCGCGCCGACACCGACACCGATCGCCGCCCACAGCGCCACCCCAGCGGCGCCTCCCGCGACCAGGAGCATGTAGTCGCCGGCGTCGAGTCGGATGTCGATGTCGCGCACCCTGAGCGCCGCGGCACCGACCCCGACCGCCAACGCCGAGGCCACCAGGCCGAACCCAGCCCCCATCAGCGTGCTCACCGCGACCTTCGCGGCAACGACCCGGCCCCGCTGGGGCGTCACGAGGAAGGTCGGACGGATTGTGCCGTGGCGGATCTCGCTCGTGATCGACAGCGCACCGAGCAGGGCCGCGAACAGCGCGCCGAGGAACTCCCCGAGGCCGAACACCATCAGCTGCTCCGAGGCGCCGTCGAGGTGCTCGACGGCAAGGCCGAAGCCGTGCAACAGCACCGCAAGCAGGACCAAGCCGAGCATCGCCGCCAAGAGACCCAGGTTGGTCGGCGTCGAGCGCTGCTTCAGCAGCTCGGAGCGAAGCTCGGCCCTCACGCGACTTCCCCTGCCGTCACCTCGAGGTAGGTGTCCTCGAGGGTTTGGCCGCGATCGGCGAGGTCATCCAACCGCAGGTCCGCGACAAGGCGGCCCCGATCGATGATCAAGACCTGGTCGACCGTCTGGGCAACCTCGGCCAGCACGTGGCTGGCGACGAGGACCGTTCCGCCTCGCTCGGCGAACCGTCGCAGGAACGTGCGTAGCCAGTGGACGCCGGCCGGGTCCAGCCCGTTGGCCGGTTCGTCCAGGACGAGAAGCTCGGGGTCTCCGAGCAGTGCGGCCGCCAGTCCGAGTCGCTGCCGCATGCCCAGCGAATACGTCTTCACCCGCCGGCCGGCGGCGTCCAGCTCGACGAGCTCCAGGGCCTGTTCGACGCGGCCCGGCGGGATCCCCGCCGCCAGCGCCAGCGCGCGCAGATGGTCGCGCCCTGAGCGTCCCGGGTGAAAGTCGTTCGACTCGAGCACCGCGCCGACACGTTGCGCCGGCTGGTCAAGCTGCCGGTAGCAGTGGCCGAAGACCAGCGCCTCTCCTGACGTGGGCTCGGCCAGCCCAAGTAGCAGCCGCAACGTGCTCGTCTTGCCGGCGCCATTCGGGCCCAGGAACCCGGTGACGGTACCTGCGTCGAGCGAGAAGCTGAGCCTGTCAACCGCGGTGAGTTCGCCGAAGCGCTTGGTCAGCGAACGGACGCTGACGACCGCATCGCGCGGCGAGCCGGCCATGGCCTCGGCCTCCGCGGTGGCCGCTGCGGCCCTTGCCGGCCTCACGCCTCTGGCCTCCGGTCGCGCCCCGCTTCGCGATCTGAGGTTCTCGGCTGATCGCGATCGGAGCCCTTGCGCGCACCGCGGAGCAGCACGTAGGCCAGCCCGCCGACGACGACGATCGCCACGAGGGCCAGATGCACCAGGGCCATGCCCCCGGCCGGGCCGTGGTTCACCTGCGCGATCAGCCATCCCACGTTCACGTTCGCCTGCGTCGGCGTTGCGGGTGGTCGGTGGCGGTCACGGCAGCGAAGGTACGGCCGGCCGAGTCGTGGCGAATCGCCCCGGCGGGCGAACTTGCCCGTACCCATTTCGTGGAGCCGAGTCATCCACGCGGGGGATTCGCAGCCGAAGGCGCGCCGGTAGTGTCGCGGCGGCAGTGTCGAAGGTGGCCACGATGTACCGGCTGTTTGCGGCCCGGCCGAGGCCGGGACTGCTGATCGACGTCTCGGTCGCGGCCGTGGCCTTCGGCGGCACGCTGGCGGTGCTCTCCCACGGCTTCACCGTCGTCCCTGGCTCGAGCGCGGGGTCGGGAGAGCTCGACGCAGTCAGCGGGTCGCTCGCCGCCTGTGCGTCCCTGCCTCTGATCGCATGGCGACGCAGCGCTCTCGGGGTCTTCGCCCTGACCGCATCCGCGAGCGCGCTGCTGGGTGGCCTCGGCTACGCGGTCGGTGTGCCGTTCGGCGCTACCGCCGCGCTCTACCTGCTGGCGGCGAGCCGCGGCGACACCTACCCATGGACCCCGCGAACGACGGCGGCCGTGATCGCACTCCTTGTCGCATATCTGACCGCAACCGGCCTCGGTCAGGGCGGGTTCCCGGGCAGCCAGCTGTTCCACACGGTGCTTGCCTGGGGCGCTGCCTGGTTCGCCGGTGAGCGGACCCGCCTGCAACGTCAACACTTCACTGAGCTCCGCGACCGTGCACAGCGTGCCGAGCGCGAGGCCGAGCGTGAGCGCCGGCTGGCGGTGGCCGAGGAACGCGCGCGGATCGCCCGCGACTTGCACGACTCCGCCGGCCACGCCATCAACGTGATCGCCGTCCGCGCCGGCGCCGCCCGGCTCGGCCACTCCAAGGATCCTGACCGTTCGCTGCGTGCGCTCGAAGCGATCGAGGAGGTGGCGCGCCAGACCGTCGACGAGATCGATGAGATCGTCGGCACGCTCCGCGACGACCGCTCATCGACCGCGGCCGTGGAGGCGCCGCCGGGCCTGGCGTCGGTCGACACGCTCCTTACGCGCCACACGTCAACCGGGCTCGACGTGAGCGTACGAACGAGCGGAACGCCGCGGACGCTTGCCACTACCATCGATCAAGCCGCCTACCGGATCCTCCAGGAGGCGCTCACGAACGCCGCCCGCCACGGGACCGGCACGGCCAGGATCGACCTGGCCTTCGGCGAGAGTGCCCTCGACCTCACGGTGGTCAACCCCGTCGTCGACAACGGTGCAGCGCGATCAGGCGGTGGGCACGGGCTGATCGGCATGCGTGAGCGCGTCACGATGCTCGGAGGCCACCTCGACGCTGGATGCGCCAACGGCGCGTTTCGCGTCCAGGCACACCTCCCCTACCGAGCCCACCGCCGATGACCCGCGTGCTGATCGTCGACGACGACGACCTGATGCGCGCCGGGCTCCGCGAGCTTCTCTCCAACGATCCATCGATCGAGATCGCCGGCGAAGCCTCGACGGGCCGCGAGGCAGTCGAACGAGCACGCCGCCTCGCGCCCGATGTCGTCCTGATGGACGTGCGCATGCCCGACCTCGACGGGATCGCCGCCACCCGGGAGCTGTCGCGAGCGGTCCCCGGCGCACGGGTCCTGATCCTGACCACCTTCGAACAGGACGACTACATCTTCTCCAGCTTGCGCGCCGGCGCCTCTGGCTTCCTGCTCAAGCGCACACGACCCGAGGAGCTCATCGAGGCCGTGCACACCATCGCCGCCGGCGACTCCCTGCTCTCGCCGTCGGTCACTCGGCGCGTCATCGACCGCATGTCCCAGCAACCCGTTCCCGCACTGGCCGACCAGGCCAAGCTGGAGGCACTCACCTCACGGGAACGCAAGGTTCTCGAGCTCATCGCCCGCGGCCTCTCCAACCGCGAGATCGCCGCCGCGCTCACCGTCGAAGAATCGACTATCAGAACCCATGTGAAGCGGGTCCTGATGAAGCTCAACCTGCGCGACCGCGTGCAAGCCGTGATCTTCGCCTACGAGAGCGGCATCAACAGTCCCAGCGCCGGCGCTAACTCCGCACGATCGAAGTAGTCAGCAGAGCAGTCACGGATGTCCGGCGTTCGTCGCACTCCTAGCAAGGACGGAATCGGCGATACGCACCCGGCGAGCACGTGGCGAGCTCGCAGGCAGTTGCCTCGGCACCAG
>OCZV010000158.1_pt1 | contig 25392 bp, 27 predicted proteins | sample 1539051 | NCBI WGS metagenome assembly OCZV01 (sample SAMEA3113581, study PRJEB22503) | soil metagenome
AGGTAAACAAGGCTTAAAACAAAAAATCAGATTACTCTTGCCATGGTCAAGAAAAATGCCGTAGTGATCGCATCGGTTGTAATAGATGGTGCTATCGTGGCTACGTACGTTCTATCAAGCAACATGAATATGGGAGTTGAGGGATCTGGAAATTCCATACAACAGCCTGCTGCATCCATCCCTAGCGATTCAACAGTAGTGAAAATAGTCGCTAACGCAGGAAGCAATTCGTTCAGCCCGAACCCTGTAGAGATCAAGGTCGGCGAAACTGTGACATGGATAAATGATAACTCTGGCAGACATACTCTAACTTCAAAGGATGGCGTATTCGATTCCGGAATGATGGGAAAGGGACAGTCATTTAGCTTCACCTTTGACAAAGCAGGTGAGTACCCGTACTTTTGCGAGCCCCATCCAAACATGGTGGACACAGTGGTGGTGACATAAAGCTGATGCAAAGTGCACCTAAATCCCGCCCGCTTGGAATTATAATTCTCAACATAATCGGTGGAGTTTTCATGTTTGGTTTCGGAATTGGGTTTATTATCCAAGATGCCGTATTGCAACCACTTCATACCCAATTAGAATCTGCCTTTGAGTTACCGCAACGAAATCTAACAGCTGAACAAGCTTCCATACCGGGTTTCGGCATTGCACTTGGAGGAGTACTTGTTCCTTTATCTATTGTCTCTTTTATTGTAGCCTATGGGCTACTGAAAGGTCGACGATGGGCTTGGACTGCCACTCTAGTCTTGTCAATTATTAGCATAGTATGGTACGCAATTACTATTGCTACTATCCCCAGTAATGGTGGTAGAACTGTCGGCATTATCATAGGCGCAGTAATCATTTACTACCTATACAGACCACATGTCAAAACATATCTTGGCAAAGAAGTGAGATGATGAGAGCAAGAGTATGCAGATGCCTTTAGATGATCTAAAGGTTAAACTGGGTTTGTTACATCCAGGCGAGAAATGATGATAAAAATCGTAAATAGAATATCAGACAAAGATTTTGACAGAGTGACATCGATCGTGTAGAAATTTACCTAATGGTAAAGTTAAGACAAACAATGGTTAATGGGTTTGGCGTCGCTACACTATGTATATTTCTGGCAATCGTCGTTGGTAATGTGCAGGTCCTTCAGGCTGGGCTGGCACCTTGGCCGGGCATTGGCACTATTGCGCTGGCGACAGCAGCATTTGTTGTTTCATGGAAGCAGAACTCATTGGGAATGACAGGATTGTTGATTGCCGCTGGTGTAACTGGTATTATAGCCGGTGTGAGAAATACTGACTTTTTCGCAGTTATTGTATTTCCGGGCCCTATCATAGGAATTATAATCGGGCTTGGGATATTTGGACTGGGAATGGCAAAAGTTATAATCAAGTGGTAATGATATTCTGTTTTCAACCTGTACCAACATCTACCAAATTCATAAACCATACAAGAGAAGTCGCCTCTCCCTTATACAATTCATGTATGCGCTGATGGTGGTCCTCCATTAATTTTCTCCTTCTGCATCATACTGTTATACTATAATGATCATACAATTATCACTATGGTGGCTCTCTTTACCATCCATACCTTTGGGTTTCTGCAGTAGAAGTTGATTCATTAGATGTTTCGTACGAAGCATCCCTAAGAAGTGATGAGGCTATAATTCTGAATACTCTGGTTTAATTTCTGCGCGCATCTGCCTTTAAATCCAATCTAGTAATAGCCAAATAGAAAGACAGAGACTGGGAAGTTCCCGTGCAATGATGGAATACAGCGAGCGAATAAAGCAGACTGTCCAGATGCTACAAAACCTACGCCACTACGTAATAATCCATCCTTTCAAAATCTAGAATTTGGTCCATTTTCAGTTCAGTGTTCAAGCGGCTCAGCGGAACAGACAGGACCCATCCCAGTTCCTAAATCAGACGAGGCAGTTCTAAAGGCAAACTATGATGACGAATGGTCAGGGAATATCTTGGATTCAAACATGACCTCGATTTCATATGATGGCGATGGTAATTATTCAATCGTTTTTCCATGTGAAGAAGATGATGGATTCTATTTGTTGACAGTTCAGAAGAGCGACGATGATAATGAGGTATTGCAGTTGGTCGTACAGAATTCGAAGAATCAGACACTAGATAGCGGTCAGACGACTGCCGAATTTGGTATTGTTTCTTTATCTGGGATTCCTATACTCAAGCATTTCTTTGAAGTGTGCTAACATTCTGCAGAGTCATTGTTATCTATCATTACTTCCGGTAGCATTTGACCTGATGTCTACTGACCATATTATAAATAGCTATTAAATGCCAAAGCAGTAATGAAATTTTGAATACCCTTGTGGATTAGATTAGGTTAGTCAGTTAATCAGTCAGTTACTTGAGATTCCCGTCAATGACAGATTAACAATATACGCCTTGTCAAAGAATAATGACTAGTAGATTCGAATATTTGTTAGATCATTTTATATAGTACATCATATCTCACTACCTTATATCATATAGTATGAATAAAGTCATCTTCAGTATGACTTTCACTGCTAAACCCGTGATCATAGTTAGTTTGACAATTATGGGCTTTCTCCTGATAGTGTCAGGAGAAGAGTTACTTGCTCAGCAACGCGGTACTATTTCCGTAGATCGTGCTGTTGCCCTTCCTCTTACTACTACAGAAGGCAATCAGGTGAGAGTTGTAGTCAATTACGAAATAGAGGATCAGTCACTTCTTGGGCAGCGAGTTAATGCTGTTATGGGTATTTATGATCGTCAAACTGGTTCACTAATAAAATTATCATCATTTCCAAATGGATTTATTTTAAATAATACAAAGGGAACAACCCAGCTGGCAACCACTTTAACAGACAATGTCCTACAGAACGTATCAGCAATAGTTACGCTTACCAATGCAGACAAGTCTGAAAAGTACACTAACGATGCTAGAGCTGATCTAAATCTAAGGACTATTCTACCTACTACTCTGCCTCCTTTATTAGAGGATATCCCGGCTTCACAACCCGAAGAAACCAATGCTGAGGAGGAAGGGGAAGACAGCCCCTCTGGTAATGAACCTGGTTCTGAAGAAGAATAGAAGTCTTATGCTATATTCTTGTAGCCATTATAAATTCCAGAAAGACTTGATAGCGGTTCTAAACTAATATACGATTTATGGTACTATATAGGAATTGCAGGAACTGTGGTACTGATAATATTATGGACGTTAACAAGAGTGCCTAACCCGATCACGGAGGGGAGAGCACTTCCTATCAATGAAATAGGTGTTGCAATAGAAGTGTTTCAAATAGCATATATTGTGATAACAGCAATAATCATAGCTAAGGAGAGGGGCGAAAGAAAGCCACAGATAATTAAAGGGAAGAGCTAAACTTCTCTCCAAACTATCTGAATACCTTGTTCGTACTAGAGAATCTCTTCAAGAAAATAGCGTTGCCTAGTTTTTGTGTAGACTGAATCATCTAGAGTAGGCATGAGGGCCTTGAGCGAAGCTTTTTAACCTATCTTTTCAATTAGAGCATTAATGCTATAAGCAACACCTAAGAATATCAAGCAACCAGATATATCTAACCCATATGAAATGACATGTATTAACTATTGATGCAGTCCATACGAATATATCTTGAGCAAATCATCGACTGAGTACCCACATTGCATTCTACACTAAATCATTCTTGAACTCAAATAGTTAGCTGTTAACATGTATGGTCAAAGTATATAATTTAGTTATTCAGCGGGGTATGTCGAATTGGCTACTCTTGACATTATTACATGATATGTATAAGGGTTAGTATCAGTTCCAAATCCTGATATTAGAACAGAATCAATGACATAACCTTCTTCTTTTAGCAAATCAACACCCTTCCAAATCAAGTCATTCGCCGTATATCCTATTATACCTTCTGCTAGCCTTAACAATTTGCCTTCTAATACAACCGTAGATGAACTCTGATATTCTACATCAAGATATAAGGAGCAGTAATCTAGGCCGCAAGCTTCTTCACCAGTCAATTCATCTTCAAAGAGTGCAGTGAAGTTCATCATCATTCGATCGAGCTGAGAAGACACTTTTGAAGGATTATTGAATGGTAATACAAATATTATGACCATCATAATTGTGACTACAATCTTATTCAATTTCTTCGATTATGTTGTTGTCAGCCATAAATAAATATAGTTTAGTTCACAAGCATGTTTATAGATCTGATCCAGCATTGGTCTATCGACAATAAAAAGGGGATCATGCGATAACCATCTTTATTTGGTTCTGTCAGATCATCTCAAAATTCATTCAGCGATAAGTAATCCCGATCTGATATGAGATCTTCCCTAATAATATAACGATGATTAAGATGATAATAACTTTTTTAGAAATGAGTGTCAGTGTCAATCAGAGTAAAGAAAGTATGGATATCTCTAATCAGATAAACAGACAAAATAAAACTGCAATAATTACTGGAAGTGGTAGGGGAATAGGAAAGGAAACTGCGATTCAATTGGCGGAACATGTAGCAAATGTTGTTGTGTGTTCTAGGACCCAAAATGAAATTGATTCGGTAGTAAAAGAGATTGAAAATGCAAATAATAACCAGGTCAATCTTCTAGGTTCAAGATGTGATGTTAGTGTCTCATCGGATGTGAATTCTCTTGTCCAATCAGCAGTAGACAAATTCGGAAGTGAAACTATAGAAATACTTGTGATTAATGCTGGTGTTGCATTTGACAAGAAACTATTAGATACCACAGAAGTTGAATGGGATCGAACGATAAACACCAATCTAAAAGGTGCATTTTTTTTTACAAAGGCCATTCTTCCTCACATGATTAAAAATAGGTCAGGTGTCATATTAAATGTGAATTCAGGTGCTGGTAAGGCTGGTTTCAGCGATTTATCATCTTACTGTGCAAGTAAGTTTGGACTTGCAGGTTTGGCAGAGAGCCTGGCATTAGAAGTTGAATCATATGACATAAGAGTATTAACAATATTTCTTGGGAAGGTAGCTACTAAGATGTGGCAGGATTATGATTATAGTTATTATGAAAAAAATAAGAATAAAATGCTTAGTCCCCAAAAGGTGGCAACAAAAATTGTTGAGATGATTTTTGACACCAAAAATTACAAGAATGGAGACTCTGTAGAATTGTATTATCCCTAAATACTAGGTCACATAGTCTGAAGACAGAACAGATCTGAAGATTATCTCAAATACTCACAATAAGACAGTATATGTATATATTCAAAAGGGGGACTAAACAGTATAAACCGAATCAGGTAGCGGCTGTCCAGGCGGTCCCGGTGGTCCAGGAGGCCTTCTGACCCCATTACCCCTTGTTCACCTTGCTCTCCTTGGGGACCTTGTAGTCTTTGAGGCCCTGCCGGTCCTTGAGGTCCTGGTGGACCAGGAGGGCCAGGTACACCTTATGCAAATATCAATATCAATACCCTTTTCATAACCATTAGTATGTCTTGCCGATCCTGTCTCGGGTATAGCAAGTGTTGAATAGACCGTTCCATACCAAACAATGGATGGATGTATAATAAGTTAGATTGCCGCCATAAACCTTAATGCGCTGCAAATCTAAGCCAGGCATATATCGTTAGGCTGTGAAATTGTGACATTAATAGGAAATTAAAAAGTAGTGCGACCGAGAATCTGCTTAAACTGGTCGCCCTACCTGATGGTTGATCTTGTGCAGGCTATCATGATAGGCGAGAAACTAATTTAAAAATTTTAAACTGTGGTAGATGCCCAAGGTTTTGATGACAAAATATTGGTCGTCTACCTTCGACGCGATGAGGCAGTACCTTTGTACTGCGGCTGCCGGCTAGACAACAAATTATAAAAAAGATCCACACTTGTTAACCACTCTACCATTCTTTATTATTCCGCTTTGTTGGTTCATTATGGCACCCGATTCTAAAGCATTTTTTTGTCGTAGTCAAATAAACAATCTTACACCCCTTCTGTATCTTCTTCTAATTCATATATACGAAGTATCAGTCTGCCAATATTTGAGCCATCTAGTTAAGGCAGACTGTTAAATATTTTCGGTGATAAAATGAGTGAATGGATAGGAGGGTTAATGCCAAGGATAAGAGAATGTGTCAGGTGCCGACACCAACACAAGCGCCTCTTACCTATCCAATGGATGTCGTACTTGTGTATGTAGGTATCTCATACTAAGAAAAACTTCTATAAAATATTTGAAAGTAAACTTTTGAAAATAAAAAAGTAAAGGGTATTTGGTTTTGTAGGTTATGATTCAGGTGGATATACTCGAACTTCTGTACCTGCCCCGTTTCATTTAATCCTTATATAAAAGCGTCATTGTTTGCGTCGACTTCTTTGGTATACAAAGTTAGACCATCAGCATGATTTTCAAAGTCTGAAATCATTTTTATCTACCCACGTATTATTCTAAACCTGCGAACTGAAGCATTTGGGAGGTGGATTTACCATATCATCAGTATTATCTGGAGGTTCTCTAGCGACGCCCAAACAATCGCTGTCAGCTAAGTCTACCGCTCCATCTAAATCGCCATCTATAGAGTTGTCATATACCTCATCTCCAATCTCTTCTAGCTGAACTACTTCGCACTGTCCAGTTTCTTGGTTTAACACTTCTCCTTCAAGGCACAGCTGGTTCCCTTCCTGAGACGTTTATTAGAGAGGGATATTCTCAGATATAGATTCTTCATCATCGGTTCTGTCCTGCTGCGATGAGTCTGCTCCCTCCTGCTCATCCCCGCCACTCTGTTCTCCTGAAGAATTTCCTTCTTCACTGGCTCCCTCATCACTCGATCCTTCATCAGGTTCAGAAGAGGCTATAAATCATTGTTATTTATTGCGACGGAGGAAACAAATGATGAGCTCAACAAGACAAAGGATAAGGCTAGATTTAGCAATAAGACAGAACGGCTTGATTGTATTAGTGTGGAAGTTACCAAGTACAACTGCTTATTATACTTTTTATAATTTTTAATACTCGTTAGTGAAAGACAAATTTCCTGGATATGAAAGAGGCATGTCATATGCTAACACAATTATTAGATAAGATGCCAGGATCGGAAGAAGTTAGAGCCAAATTGCAGCCAAATCCCAGAGTTCCTGCTGGTGAGGTCTACAAAAGAGTAGAGTCTGGCAGAGGGGCATTAGATTATTATATTATAAGCGCTTGATGGTTTAGAGTTGTCTTTACTGCTCTTACATTAAGTGAACCGCAATAAATCACGCTCTGAATGCGTTAACTATAATAGTGATCCGTTGCATACTTATAACATGTATTATTGACCCTGTCTTTGTGTCCGTTTTTTCATATGATCATCCATTCGCTTGGTAATTTCTTCTTTTGATAAATCTTCTTTGTGTGTAGCAATCCACCATTGATTTCCAAACTGGTCCTTTACACCTGCGCTCCGATCACCGTAGAACTGATCGGCTGGCCGCATGGTAGACGTCGCCCCCGCTTCCAGTGCTCGTTGATAAGTAGCATCACAATTGATAAGTAGCATCACAATCTTGCACATACAAATGTATCCCAGCTGCCGTAGGTTTGTATTCTTCACCCATTGCCTCGGATAACATGATTACAGAATCGCCAAGTCTAATTTCAGCATGGCCTATACTACCATCAGGCATAGAGTAGTGTTCAATTTCCTTAGCATCAAATGCCTTTTTGACAAAGTCGATTAGTTTGTATGCACCCTGAACTAGTAGATATGGTGTAACCGTATGGTAACCATCCGGAATCGGTTGAACAGAGGTCATTACATATTAGTTTGGATCTGTGTCTCTTATAGATTACTGTCAAAGCAGACGACGACACAAATCTGTTGACAGTATCTACTCAAGACTGTGACATTTGATGTATTGGAATAACAACCATTACTTTTGGTTCCCTTTTATACTTATAAACTATATTTAGTATATTACTACCTATGAAGAAACCAGATATAATAGAAATGGAAGTGACTGTTAGAAAACAATCAGAACAGCTTTATAATAATAAACTATTACACAATAAGGTAGCTGCTATTTTTGGTGCAGGAGGCGCAATCGAAGTGATGTTACTCGCAAATTCTTTAAGAAAGGGGCGGCTGGGTTCCTATTAGGGCAATGCCTTTCCTCAGTTGAAAGCGTTGCCGAGGAAATTCGGACCTTTGAAGGAAAAGTAGAGACAGCAGAAGTAGACGCACTGTATAAGGGGGCTATGAATGCCTATCTTGATAATGTAATGCAACGGGCCGGGAAGCTCGACATCGTCTCCAATGCCGTGGGACTACAACCGGATGAGTAAGACAATGGAAAGGAAACGACTTAAATAAAATACTAAGCTAATGGAATCATGAATTCTTGCATTCATTTAGAAAGTGTATCCATGGAAACAGAAGCGAAAACGAAGGGCTGTGAGGAATGTGAAAAAATTGGGGATAGCTGGGTTGCTTTAAGATTATGTCTATCGTGTGGTCACGTAGGATGTTGTGACTCCTCTAAAAACAAGCACGGAACTAAACATTTTAAAGCGACCAATCATCCGGTTATTAAGTCATTTGAGCCAGGTGAAAATTGGAAATGGTGCTATATAGACGAGATTCAAGTAATAAATAAGTAATAACTAATCAAAAATAGGTTTCCTAGAATTAAAAATCCCTATTAAATATGCACAAAAGTCAGTCACACGCAACATAAACTCATCAATCAATTGAAATCAATAGTTGAATCAACAAACAGGCGACATGATGGTTAGAAATTATCTGGTTTAATAGTAGCTAAATCGATTAATATTCCTTTCCAGTAACTACAATAGTACGACAGATGATCTGTTATTGATTCTTGGGTAGACTACATTTCGCATATGGATATGTCGCGATTAATCCGATGTATAACAAACTAATCATTGCACTAAGGACCTGTAGAAAAAGGAGTGGTACTCTGGATAAGAAAGCAACTTCACATGATGATCTATTCGATAGTTTTAGGCTATGATTGCACTTTTGAATATACAATTGGATAGACTCATCCGACTTAGATGACTAAAGAAGTAGGGTATCTTTTCAATCAAAATTCTTTCAGAGTTTCTTTATTGATGCTCGTGGAAACAATATTTAAATCGAAGTTCGAAGGCTGGATGAATTATAACCATTTGTCATTTATATAACGTTGTAATGCTGCTCTTAGTATTATCGTCAATCAAATCGGAATAGGAAGGCTTCAATAATTCATATAATCCAAGCTTAGCTGTAACATGGAGGCCAGTATTATATGTAAGTGTAAATCAGTAGCGTTCCAAAATTGTTGTGCAGAGAACAAGGTTGTTTTTCTAGAACTTTTCGACATAACAGTTCTCAGTATCTGTTCCGATGCTGAATTGAGAAGTCATGGCAATAAACATGGTGTTAAGGGGAGATGAATAGATTAGTTTTATCGACTAAACACTTAGACAATGCGATGGTTCTATTCTTTCTAAAGAAGTACTATTTGATATACGCTCTGTTACGCGAATACCTCACTTTTTAACATTTGAAGAAATATGCTATACAAAAGATTTGATATCAAATGGTTTTTTCAATGAGTTTAACATATAGAGCATTTTTTTGGATATAAGACCGTTTACTGGAAAAGACCTCCAATAATTTTTTTGAGTAAAAGTCTGTGAGATGTTCAATAAAACATTGTGTTGTTTGGTTGTCATCAGATAATCGTGTCAAGATCGTTCCATACCAGTACTCCACCACTACATCACCGAATTTTTCTTCTATGTCAAGTAGAAGGCTAAAATTAGAATGACATTTTCTGCATAACCCATTATGATCTTTAGCGAATGATCTGTCAGTCTGGTGACCACAACGTAAATTCATCAGAAATTCTTGTGCACTAACGAAATTTGCTTTCCTAATCATTGATATTAAAATGATATATGTACACTTTTCCTCTTAATTTCTTGCAACGATCACATGATTTGCAATATGAAATAATAAATAAAATACGATCATGAAGAGAAAATGACATGATGTATGTTTGATATTTCCCGCCGCAACTGGGATTAAAAGATCTCTGCAAAATGCCCTAATACCCAAGTTATAGAAGCTTGTAGTTAAGCAAAAGGCAGAAGACAGACAGCCCGGATGACTTGGTCATAATAGACGAAGTAGCTTCAGACTTAGAGCAAAAAACTAAAAAATAGATAGTCTTTACGACTGTATTATCATCACTCTATCTTAATCTCCTTCCCTTTAGGTTTCGATTTATCTTTCTTGTTAAATGTTATTTCAAGGATGCCATTGTTATATTTTGATTTTGCTGTTGCCAGATCTGCCTCTTCAGGTAGTTCTATGGTTTCATGATACTTCTTTGAAGTGCCCTCTTGTGTTGTTACTTCTAATGTACTGTCATATGCATTTACCTTGATATTCTCTTTATTTACTCCTGGCATTTCTACTACTACTTTTATCTCTTTATCTGTGGTAGAGATGTCGACTAAAGGTTCTCTTTCGGACGATATTAATGGCCTGGTAGTACCAAACATTCCTTTTCCTAATCCACTCCGTCCTTCTTGGAATGGTGATTTGACATTTCCGAACTCTCTTACTTTAGGTCTACCATCTGGCCCAACAGTCATGGAATACCCATATACAAATGGACCATATTCTCGCACTTTTCCTCCTTCTGGCGTTTCATATTCTTTAACTAAATCTTTAGGAGTGTTTGATTCAAATTGTTTAATTCCTTCTTCGAACTCCCTTTCCATACGATTTCGCATCTCATCAAAGCTCTTAAATACATCATCAAAACCTGATCTGCCGTGGAAGTATTTCTTAAACCAGTCAGAAGGTTCTATGTCCCAGAAACTCATCTATCTAATATTCACCTATATTATATTTGTGCTACGCAATAATTTATATCTTACCTACTTAGTTTGAGTAACATTCATGTCTAATTTGGCCGAAAGAGATATTCGTGCCCGCCCACATAAAACGAGCGATAATTTTAGAAAAAAATATATATAATAACCACTAGAAGTTAGTAACTGAGGAGATATAAAGAAGGGAAATAAGATCCATGATAAGTAGGAGTACGAGTAACGTGTCATCAATAGCAGATACTAATATACTGTTGGATGTTTTGGGCAATGAAACGAGAAGAAGAATCTTGAACCTGATTTCTCATGAACCTATGTACTTTAACCAACTGGCTAGGGAGATAGGAACAGGACAACAGGCAATCTTGCGCCATGTGAAGATTTTAGAAGATAGCGGTTTAATTGAGTCTTATGCTAAGAAAAGCGATCTAGGAGCTCCGAACAGAAAATATTATAAAGTCAATTCTTCCTTCAACCTCAATATTTCAGTTTCTAATGATAATTTCACGGTAAGAAATGAAGATATTGAGGAATTGAGGTATAAAGAGGCAGATATTCTCTACAAGAAATTCGACGAACTTGATTCGATTGTTCTCCATCAAGATGATAGTCTAAACAAGATTATGGATAAAGGTTCAAAAACAAAATATATAGGAAGAAAATCAACGCTTTCACTAGGTCAAATACTTTCTAAGTTACAAAAGAATTTGGAAGATACGGAAGAACAAATTCTACATCTAGAGTCCCGTATTAATGACCTGAGAGCATTAAAACAAGCGATAATTAAGAAGATACATGATATCGAGAAAGAAAATTTTGATAATGTAGAACGCAGAGTTATGTGCCTCCTCCTGGAGGGATTAATCCACCAGAATGAAGAAGAACAGTCAACTGTATCAGAACTGGCTGAAATGTTGGATAAGAATGAAAAAACAATTAAAGCTGCAATATCTGGAATCACTGCTAAACTAGAAATCGGTAGTAATATTTATGAATTGTTCAAAAACCTAAGCTAGACTGTTTTATCTTCCAATGTCCGAAACCTGTATCGCTAGGTTATTAGATACATTTGTACGCGATTATTCAACAGAAATCTAATTTGGAATTAATATTTCTTGGCGTTACTCCCTTCGAGAGCTCCAGCAGGACACATCAGACTGTCCCATCCGGTTTCATTTATTCAATTGTGTACCTAGCTTATTATCTAATTGAAGGCCATCGAATCTTATATCACAAAGGTATGTGGGAATAAGGACTTTGTCCTCTCTCTCAAGGACACGCACCCATCAGCAATGAGAGAAGTACAGATACAAAAGCCAAATGTAAAATGGGAAGGTGTAGGAGGACTAGAGAGTGTGAAGGATGAATTATCTGAAGCCATTGAATGGCCACTTAAGCATGCAGATCTTTTTGATGAGGCAGATGTTAAACCGCCTAAAGGTATTCTACTAAATGGATCCCCTGGTACAGGAAAGACTATGATTGCAAAGGCTGTTGCCACAACTTCAGAAGCCAATTTGATAAGTGTAAAAGGCCCTGAATTAATATCTAAATGGGTCGGAGAATCTGAAAAAGGAGTTAGAGAGGTATTTAGAAAGGCCAGACAGGCTGCTCCATCCGTAATTTTCTTTGACGAGATAGATGCTATAGCTCCTAAACGTGATAGTGATTTTGGAACTCCAATGTCACAGAGCCTCTTCCAGCGACTGAATTAGATGGTCTTGAAGATCTACGCAATGTAGTTACAATAGGAGCAACCAATCGTATAGATATTGTCGATGCTGCCCTACTGAGGCCTGGCAGGTTCGATAGAATTATAGAGATACCTATTCCTGATAAGGAATCAAGAATGGAGATTATTCGTATACATACCAAGAAGAAGTCACTTGATGGTGACGTAGATCTTGGAAAGCTAGTAGATTTAACAGAAGGATGGAATGGAGCAGATATCGGTAATATGGTAAATACAGGCGCCTTATCGCCGATAAGGGAACATATTTCAGCTGATAGTAAATTTGGACAACACAATAAGAATTCATCGGGAACAAGTGAAAATAGTGAGCACATTAAAAATAAATTAAGGGTCTCTATGAGACACTTCCAGTCAGCGATAGAGAAAGTAAACAGAAAAAGTAAAGCATCAACATCAACATCATCATCACCAGTAAACTAGAATCTAATACTCCTGTTTCCTTACTACTATATTTGAATCTCTTTTTGATCTTGATTCAGACTCTTCTATTAGCGTTCATAAAACCAAGCTGAGGCCCCTTTCATTTAATAATAATAATAATTCTAGCTATGCTCTGCTGATCTATCTGCCTTATCCAAATGTATTTTCTTATGTTATACTTTCATAAAGATTATAGATTTTTCCATCAGTATAGTTGCTTACATAATTCCACATTTCTGTGCTGATAGGTAATAATCTAAATTGTCGCTTTAATTTTTCATCTAATAGGTCATAGACCATCTGTCCAATCACAATGTGATCTGGTTTAGCCATAGAAGTCATTTTTGTGGCGATATTAACTGTGTAGCCTAATACATCAAGATGAGCGTCCTTCATTACAACCTTTCCATTTTTAGAATGTGTATCCCAACCATATTGAACTACTGCACCTTCTCCAACGTCAACGCCAATTCTGACCCGTAATTCAGGATAATCGTATTGATTTAATATCGGATTAATGCCATTACACACAACTCTAATCATTGAACATGCAGCATTTACGGCATTTATACATGGCAGATAGATATTATCCTTTTGCCTCTTCTCATTATCATATTCAGTGACTACAAAAAATGCCAAAATAGCATCCCCCACGTATTTTAATACATATCCCCCATAAGCGGATACCATCATAGACATTTCTTGAGTAAATGCTCTAATTATGGTAGTAAGACTATCCACGGGAAGTATCATTGATAGCTTTGTAGATTCTACCAGATCGATATACAGAATCACAAATGTACCTTTTGACCCAGCAAGACTTTGCAGAATCTTCTGGGTTTCTTCCATAGATATATCAAAATCCGATTTTATCTTCAAGACTTGCCATACACGACGCTGTGCCTGTTTGATAGCCAAATCGATATTTACTACGGTGTCTAGGTAAAGACTACTTATTAGTGGCGTGTTTGGTTGCTTATCTGATTTTAATTTTGTTGAGGTTGCGACTGATGCTGCTGTTTCTGAATCTTGATCTGCTGCTGATTCTTTTATAATATTTAATATATCTTCTTGACTTAAGTCCATTTCAAGAGCTATAATATCTGGAGTTATGCCTGAATTGTATAAATTAAGTATGCTTTTCCTCTGCTCAATGGTTGTCATATCATATCTCCTGTTATTTCCAATTTCCTGTAATATAAATAAAAATGGTATTCAGGATTCAATCACATCACATGTCAGCCCTGTGCAACTCAGCAGGCAATCAGACCAGCAGCAGCAATCGCATGAATGCATCGTCACGTTTTGCTCTAGCTAGAATTTAGGGCCCAAATCGCCAAAAGGACACATAGCCGGATCAGATATCTTTGCATGAGACACTAAACCGGCTACGTCAGATAAATCTTGTCGATAGGGATTCATTAAATTAGAATACGGGTTCCTGCCTAGATAGCCTGCAAAAAGATTGATGGCATAATGAAATACCTAGGGTCATGTCAATATAGTAATCCGGCCCACTAAGCATTAGTTTAGCAATACAATATTCTATAGAATATTGTTCCAACGCAGTTGGATATCGTACAGAACATTCCACTAGCAGATTTTGCCAAAAACTAGAAGATCCTTCTAGATGATACGCGCATTGATACGTATCTCAAGTTGCCATTAAAAATGAACTTCAGGTGAGAAAATTTGCTAGTTGTATGAAGCTGTTCAAGCAGCAGTACCGAGGACTTGATGTCCTGAAGTGCACCCCACATTTGGTAGGTGGGCTAGTATTATTTCCTGATACATGCAATAAAAGCAGAGCTTTTTAAACTTATAGTATGAAAAAATAAGTATCACACAACAACTACAGGATTGATGAAGTATCATTAATGTATTGTCACGATAATGACTATAGGAAGTCACTAGATTTACTTGTAATTGTTATCATTATAATGATATCAGCAATGGCAGACATAGTCAGTTAATAGTTATAGCTACATAGCCACACCAAGGCGTAAGAATAATTAGAATTAAAATTGAGGCTGAACAAAAATATATAAATAATAATTTACATAATCGGATTATACGAGGAAGTCTGTACATCTGTATATGTTTAGTATTCCCGTAGAAGTTTACAATGCGATTGAGAAAAGTGTAGTAATAAATAGATGTATCGAAGCGTTCCAGAGTTCATCCTCGAGAGCGTAGGAGCAGACTGTATGAACTCAAGCAGCATAGACTCGAAAGGCAAAAATTGGATTTACGTCTCAAAGAGCAAAAACAAAGAGGAGAGCAAGCTGACTCCAATGCTACTAAACTGTAAGTGTACTAATCCTTTTGTAATTATTCAGTGCAAAATAGTTAAACAACACAAGGTTGCCGATTCTGCAGCATCATATAGGATCTGATAGAAGACCAGTAGTAAACCCTTTAAGTATTACTACTGAATTACTCATTGTAGATTGAAGAAAAGGTTCTTTGATGATGGATACTTTGTTATAAGGACATACAGATCCAATGGCAGAGCTTATAAGAAAGCATGGCGTCGAAAGAAGGCTAGTGAGAAAAAAGGACACGTTCGCTATTCATCCGGACCTACATGTAGGTTTATGTATCTCCCATATGAGCCAGCATATTACTCTAAGTTCATGTCTAAAATTCGACTTCAGTCTGCGGATAAGATTCTAAGAGGTGGATACACTATTACGCAGACATGGGTAGCGCTCTGCAAATCGTGGAACGGATATATTATTGCAAAGAAGAATTTTGAGAGGAAGAGATAAAGAGATATGTAGGTCAGATTAGAAAGCTACAAAAGGCCTTAGGATTAGAACAAACCCAATTTGATGATTTTTCACAGGAAGAGCTCGAGGAAATAGATTTAGAATTTGATGACGAGTCCATAGAGCGACGCTATAGACAGACTATCAATTCTAATTATGATTCCGAATTTGAATCTAATTCCTGATAGTTCCCATCTCGGTTGCGAAATCGCTTGAGATGTTTCCTGCAAAGATTATTAGTATCCCAAAGATTCCTGAGATTGTATCCCATTAAAACCAAAGGTGTTGGCTACTTGCTGCCCAAACTTGTCTCCTTGAGTAGCCAGCTGCTCCTGCTCCTACAGTCACAAAGTCAATAGATTGTTACATGAGCTATTTACTCAGATTCTATAATCGCGGGTCAACGTAATCTCTTGTAGCCTTATCGTCATTATCATCGTCTCTTCCATGTGGATGCTGGGTCTAGCGTTTTGAAATTGATTCATCTTCTCCTTGTTTTTGTATCCATAGAAAAAATTGTATTATGCCCTACTACATTATAGCGGCGACATTCCACGATTTCGACTTCAATTGAAAACCTAGAACTCTCATCTGTTTGAAAAATATATTTGCTTATCTTTTATGGTGTATTACAACAATTATGTGTCTTTTTATCTGTGTTAGAATATGCTAACATTTATTAAGTGACCTAATAAATATATATTGTGTCCAGGCGTTTAGTGCTAATAGGCCTCCTGACCTTTATTGGAACTTCAGTAATCGTCATAGGGGTGATTTCAGGCGTATATAGAGATTTTATACTTAATAGTTTGAGTGACAACGACAATGCAGTTATCAGTAGACCGAACAATTCAGACACCTCAATAGGTGGCCATACACCCGGCTATCCTATCGGGGATACATCAGGAACAATTATAGATCCAATTGAACAAGTGGTTAATCCTCAGGATTCAGTTGTTGATCCAGAAAAATATCTCCGTGAGTTCAGCTATGGAAGAGTATCAACGCTTCCTAATGGCACGACACTGAGAGAATTCACATTAATAGCATCAGACCAACTAGTAAAAGAAGTATCTCCTGGCGTTTTCTACAACGTATGGACATTTAATGGGACAGTCCCAGGTCCCACGATTAGGGCTACTGAAGGAGATATAGTAAGAATAAACTTCGTTAACAACGGATCATTGCCCCACTCTCTTCATACTCATGGTATTCATCCTGCTGAGATGGACGGCGTTTTTGAAATGATTTCTCCAGGAGGAAGATTCACGTATGAATTTGTTGCAGAACCATTCGGTGTTTTTCCTTACCACTGTCATATGACACCATTAGAAGAACATATTACTCATGGCCTCTATGGAGTATACATAGTTGATCCCAAAACACCTCGTCCTCCTGCTGACGAGATGGTCATGGTTATGAATGGATACGATACTGATTTTGATACAGAGAATAATTTCTATACCGTAAATGGAATACCATATTACTATATGCACCATCCAATACAAATTGAAAAGGATAAGCCTGTAAGAGTATATCTAGTAAACATGTTGGAATTTGACCCGCTCAATAATCTTCATCTACACGCAAACATGTTCAATTACTATCCAAGTGGAACAAGCCTTCAGCCTGATGAATTAACCGATATCATTAGTATGAATCAGGCTGAAAGAGGGATAATGGAGTTTAAATACAAATATCCAGGAAAATATATGTTTCATGCACATAAAACAGAGTTTGCAGAAAAGGGTTGGATGGGTACATTTCTTGTAAATGACAAGAATGCAACAGGGAATTCAAGTCCGACAGACAATAATTCCTTCTATGATACCCTCAATAACTCCTTTGTTACTAAAAAGTCAACGACTATAGGAGCCAGAACGTAAACGGCAAATTACATGAATAGAATCAATGAGAGGGGGTGCCAAGATTGTTAAGCGAGGACAAAAATACCAAGGGTGGAAATCATCCTTCGAGAAAGACGCCTATCATCCTTGCATTCGTCCCACTTGTTGTATTAGCAGCAATGATCATATTCTTACTTAGTCCGTACGGGCAATCCCTAATAAATACCGGAATCCCACTACCGCAAGTTACTATTGAAAAGATTGAATTTCATGATAATCAGGTATTGGCATATATACGCAACACCGGCCCTATGGAAGTAATTATATCACAGGCTGATGTCAATGACCGAATTCAGTCTGCTGCAGTAGAACCTAGTAGTAAGCTGTCGAGGCTAGGCGAAGCCAGAGTAATGATTCCGTTTCCTTGGATCCCGGGTACACCATATGAAATAGGCATAACCACCTCCGATGGTACCAGGTTTAGTAAAAGTGTAGAAGCAGCTGCTATGGCACCTAGTCCAGATGCAAATCAGGCACTACTCTTCACATCCTTGGGAGTATATGTTGGAGTGATTCCAGTAATGATAGGTCTTATGTGGTATCCATATATACGTAGAATAAGCATTGGCAAGTACAGCTTTTTCCTTAGTCTAACTGCAGGGTTACTCGTGTTCCTAGGTATTGATGCTCTGCTAGAAGTCAACGAAATTGTCAATGAGAATTTAGCCGCGGTATTCAATGGTCAGGCGTTAAGTGTACTGGTAACGATTTCCTCATTTGTTATTTTACTTTATACCTCTGAACGACTAACCCAAAGAGCCATAGAAAAGGCTGTATTGAATAAGAATAATCATTCTTCATCTTCATCTTCCTCTTTCGAAGAACTGGCAAAGAAGCCAGAGAAACCTTTTACAGAAAAACAGGAGGGCGAAATTTACAATAAATCCGCGAAGGCATCTTCTTCTTCAACTCAAGAAGTACAGATCCAAATGCAAAGGTATCAGCAACTGCTAAAACCTCTAACGATATCAATGATGATAGCAATTGGAATAGGGCTGCATAATTTTGGTGAAGGATTGGCAATTGGAGCTGCCATACTTCTTGGCGAAGTCGCACTTAGTACATTTCTGATAGTTGGGTTTACTCTGCACAACACGACCGAGGGATTGGCCATAGTTGCTCCAATTGCAAAAATAGAAAGGAAAAGGAGCATGATGATTAGAAGATTAGTTATGATGGGACTGATTGCAGGAGTACCAACAATAGCTGGAACCTGGATAGGTGGTTTTCTTTATTCTCCAATTGCAGCAGTTATATTTTTGTCAGTAGGAGCCGGCGCAATCTTCCAGGTAGTATACTCTTTAATTTCATGGATTTCCCATCACCAAAAATCCGGACCATCATCTTCTTCCTTATCGGGACATGTCATAGCTGGATTTATTACAGGCCTTTTGATAATGTATCTTACGGGCCTACTTGTTTGATAGTGATGGGGGTGTTCTGATGGATAACGGTCAAAACGGTGAGAGGAGCCTCTCAAAGACTGGATCATCAAGAGACTATCGTGATAGTCAGTTATTCCGGAGGACCCAAGCATCAGGCACAAGGCTTGCATCCATTCGTGACGCCAACAGAATAGTAAGAGGGGGTCGCACAGACAGGATGGAAGATTATCTTGAAGTAGTCTACGAACTTGTCCATCAAAAGGGTTATGTGACGACTATTGATATTTCTGATTATCTCAATGTTTCTTCACCTAGTGTCACAAGTATGATGAAGAAGCTTGATGAGAAAGGATTCCTCAGATACGAAAAATATAGAGGAATGAGCCTTACAGAGAAGGGAATAGAAGTTGCCAAAGCTATACACAAGAGACACGGAATCCTCTCCGAGTTTTTTAGAATGATCGGAGTTCAAAATGATATCGCTAATGAAGACGCTGAGGGAATAGAGCATCATCTACATCTTGAGACATTAAAGAAACTAGAAGAATTCGTAAACAGCCATAAGTTGGCAGAGAAGATATGAATATTTTATTTTCCTGATATTTTTGATTGAACAAAAAAATACACTAGCAACCCGCCAGTATCCTATGATGGTTGAATATCATAGAAGGCACATTAGCATCGAAATTGACATCTCGTATCATCTCTGGGGATTAATGCATCTATCCACATGATAATCAAAAGACATCCTATTTAAGATTGGTTTAAGGCCTCTATGAATGCATTACCAACTAGTTCCTTCTTTTATAGAAGTGACAGCTAATTTAGACTCGTTCATTTGGCGACTCTTATAACCTACCTAATTTACTGCTACTTTTTACATCGTACATTTCAGTACCAGCTTTATTCCTTTGTAAGCCCTTAGTCGTGACTGTACTGGTGTAATTGATTTATTGGATCATTGAGTAACTGCTAACCAAATAACGATCTGATATAGATTCAAGTAATCATTATAGGTCTGACTACTAGTCTATAATTAAAGCGTCTCTCAAGTTATGAATCCTAAGAGATTGTTAAATAACCTAAGAAAAGATCAGCAGGAGTATTACATTTTTCTTGCTAAGGAGTGTTTTTCCGGATTTAGAAATGCAGAATATAATTTCAATGTATATAGTTATCCTTCTTGCTACGCATATCTTTTCCGTTCCATAGAGTTTTTTTGGAAATCATTGACGGTCCTATCGAATAATTATTTTGACCTAAAGCATGAAGCATCGGAAGCAGATATAGCTAAGATATCTAGTTATCTATTATCTGGTGATGAAAGAGTAAAAGTATATAATATTCTAAGTTCATTTCCAAAGATTAAACAAGATTTTATAAGATCTGGTTATTATGAAAAAGTAACCAAATTACCAACTTCTCCTGAAGCTGAATTCAAACTAGATCGAGAAAATACTGAAGCAGATCTGCGTAAAGTAAGTTGGTTGACAAGTAAACTTAGAGAAATTCATTATTATCAGATATTTGATCCTCCAATCAAGATAGGAGTTCTTTCAGGATACGTTCAAACAAGAAAAGAAAAGCCATGTTCCTTTTATCCGCATTCAAATTATCGGAAATGTGTTCATTGGATGATAGACCTAAAAGGTGTCAAAAATGATAATGGATCAAATCTATTTCAGGCGTCACTAACATCTATCTCCAACATAAGTAATGGTAATTTCTCAATTATAATAAATCCATTTGGTGAAGCTTATCCAGAACTAGGCGATGCATCGGGAGTAGGACTGAATACGATCTTATCCTATATACAAGATGGCGGAGTCTTTGTTAATTCAGGGGGTCAGCCTTTTGTTTACAGCTGGAATGTAAATCATGGCAGTCACAATCTGGTGATTAGTTTTATTCCGATGTCAAGTTACATGGAAATTAATTACGATGAAGCTATGCCTGTATTGTCTAGGGATGAAAGTCTAGTCATTCCTCAAGAAGCTTTGATTCTGAAGAGATACTTTCATACAGAAACTGAATGGGATCATCCTGAGAAGGAGATAGTAGGTCCGATAGAAGTCGAAATTGAGTTTGACGAAATATTAGGCAACGACAAACCAAAAACTAGAGCTAAAGTCTACAGACCCATAAGACAATTATCAGATAATGTTATACCATTAGTTCATTGTCCACAATCATTATGGGGTGATAGAGTTTATCCTGTTGCTGCAATAAAGTTCGGAAGAGGATTTTTGATATATAATGGGATGAACTTAGATCAAGAAAGGGAGTACAAAGTATTATTTGATATTGTAAAAAGGCTAAGTCTTGTAGGTTACGAGGGCCTAATAAAGTCAAATTGATGAACCCAGATTTAGGTATCTTTTCTTGAAGTATGTCCAAGACTTGTTGTTGTAAACTTCTGATTAAATCTCATTTTATATTGGAATTCAAAGGTTAGAGTACCGACAACAGGAACTTTTCAAAAATAATATGTGAGGTCATCAGCTGGATCAGCAGTAATTCTGCTCGACTTCGTTAATCAAATTATGATTGTATTGTAATTCTGTTTCCAACTATGGAGGCGGCGTTCTCAACTCACGTGCTGCTATGCTAATAAGGTCTTGTTGCATTTGCTGATTCAATCTCTTTGTCCCTTCCTTCACCTCCATATCTAAAATTACTGCACCATTGAATAAGAAAGATAATTAGGATAAGGTTATATCTCTGTGATTCTCGTATTAACTAAAGCAAAAGAATCACGGCAATCGACAAGTAGATAAAAATTACTTTACGTATTTTCCGTTCCTTTTGTATGAAAAAGTGAAAAATAAAAAAATGACAACAAAATTTGAAGAATTAAGGCTGAGTGATGAAATAATCAGAGCACTCAGAGATAATGGATTTGAAGCTCCTTTTCCGATCCAACAGGAAGCAATACCGTTTATTTTAAGAGGTATAGATGTTATTGGACAGGCGCACACAGGCACTGGAAAGACTGCGGCTTTTGCGCTGCCAATATTAACTAGATTAAAGCGTAGAGGTCCGTTACAAGCAGTGATACTCGTCCCAACAAGGGAGCTAGCAGTACAGGTTACTACAGAATTTGAAAAGTTCGCAAAGTACACAGGCATTAGAGTTCTATCCATTTACGGGGGCCAAAGTATTGGTATCCAGTATAATCAGCTAAGGAAAGGTGTTCAGATAGTGGTAGCGACACCCGGCAGATTGATTGATCATATCAAGCGTGGATCAATTAGTCTCAAGGAAGTAAAGTTTGCGATACTTGACGAAGCAGATAGAATGCTTGACATGGGTTTTGTAGACGATATCAAGTATATTTTATCTTATATGAGAGAAGACAGGCACACTTGTTTATTTTCAGCTACTATGCCTCGAGAAGTTTTGAGACTTGCACAAGAATATATGGTTGATCCAAAAGAAATAAGACTCAACGAAAAAGAATTGAGTCTTGATACTATAGATCAATCTTACCTAGTCGTTCATGAAAGAGAAAAATTCAAGCATCTGTGCAATTTTATTAGAAACAAGAAAGAAAGACAGACTATAGTTTTTGCTGCTACTAAGCAAAGAACACACAGGCTCGCTTTTGAGTTAAAGCAAGAGGGATTCAAGGCAATTACAATGCACGGCGATTTATCCCAAGGGCAAAGAGATAGTGCAATGTACAAATTCAGAAAAGGGTTTGAAGACATCCTTGTAGCTACTGATATCGCTGCAAGAGGTATTGATGTGCCTGCTGTAGGCCATGTGATAAACTACGATATACCAGCAGACCCACTAATCTATTTCCACCGAATAGGAAGGACAGCAAGAGCTGGTGGTGTTGGAAAGGCTATCTCTTTAGTTTCTCATGACAGAGTTGATGATTTTGGAAGAATCCTCAGGACGACTAAAAAACCTATCCACAAATTAAATGAAGAGATGGGAATTGAAATCCCTGTGATTCAACAGTATGTGCATAATCGTCAAAGACACAGTAGTAGCAATTATAGAAGATATAATAATACCGGCTACAGTAACGGCTACAATAACAGCGACAGAAATAGTGGTTACTCCAAAAACTATTCTTATTACAGAAGCAAAGGACCTAGCTACGGCATTGAGTAGAGCCCGAGTCAGAGGCAGTATGTGAGGGTGGTAGAGGCCCTGCAGTTTACGAGGGCCGACAGTAGTAGGCGCGTTACAACTTAGGTAGTCCTATTTCGGAACCTTCCCCCTTGTCATGTGGACTCTTTGTTGTGTTGTGGTGTAGATTAGCATGAAGACAAAAATTTTCGATTCAAGCTTGATGCCATACTAAAGACCTGCCATATAGTGAAGAAAGTTTGAAATAAAAATCAATCTTTAATGCTTAAATCTTTTTTGAGGGTAGTGGCTAACTATGTGAAGTTTATCAATGGAATGTAAAAATTGTGTTAAAGTTGATGATACTCAGCTTATGATAGGAACAATAAAGTAAGGGTGAAAAAACTGATCGTTTTTCTTCATAAGATCACCTCAGTGCTCTATTCAATGGATATCTTTAGAATTTGTAGCACCATGCCGGTCAAAACTTCGGTGTTACGAAGAAAAGGAATTAACGTATTAGAGTAACAGAATGGATTGGAGATCCTATGTCCCACTTCTTTTCTGTTGTAACGATTAAGCATAAATACCTTAGTTAATACATTCAAATCATGAACCCACATGATGATTCTAATGTAGCAGATTCGTCATCAAATGCAAGGTCACCACCAGAAGGTTTTTCGGTGGAATCCAGTAGTTCTTCTGCCACCTCGAAAATAAGTATTCCTTCCTATACTAAAATTTTGGTACCTCATGATGGAAAAGAAGCTTCGGATAAAGCCCTTGGTCAGGCAATATACTTATCAAATCTGTCTGGTGCAGAAATTGTCATTCTGTGTATAATACAAGACGTAGAAAAGTTTGAAGGAACTTCGGTTGATATATCACAAAATAAAATAACACACAATCAAAATAGTTTTGAACTTGACATTAAAGGTGAATTAGTAAATATAATGGAATCAAAAATAAAACAATGTACAGAGGCAGGTAGCAAGAATAAGATATCATATGGGATTAGAACAGGACATGTTGTTCATGAGATAGTAAAGGCATGTCAAGAGACTGATTATGATCTAGTTATCATGGCAACGACGCATTTTGATTCTTGGCTACATTCTATATTTAGCGAAACCAGAAAAATAATTAGTAGTATTAGAACACCTGTCTTGATCATACATTAGTCAGGTCGTGACATTTGAATCCATCATAACTACCTTCTTGCTATTTAATTCACTGAATCAAAGCTCAATATAATAGTAAATAGAACGACAAGATAATTTGTGCGCAATAGTCATTTCAGTATATGTCCTAGCTGTATAATGTCTCTACCAGATACCTGAATTAGAAATAAACCACTTAGGAATTGAAGAAACCTATGCCATGCGCCTATAGCTTGAAGAAAACGCTGCAGTTCATAGCACATTTAACGTCTAAACTAATTTCGAAAGTGTCGTCCCTTTCTCATTCACACCAAGATACGCCTTTCCATTTAGTCCTTAAATACGGCTCTCCACATATGGAGCATTCTATTGTTTTGCTTTGCACCAGATTATTCTCTGTCTTACAAGTTGGACATTCCCCATAACCAACTATATCAAAATCATCTCGACGAATAGTCTGTAGTATTGTCAATGCTGCATTCCTTCTACAAAATGATTGTATTTAGAAAGTCCTTTCTTGCTCAAATAAACATAGTCATCAGTTGAATCCTTGAAGTCACACTTACTATAATCCATATGTACATCAGTATTTGCCATAATACAATAATATATTCTCATGCCGCGTATATAAACAATTGCTATAATTATCGGCTCAGAATTGAAAGCAAAAGGAAGGCAAGCATTGAACTCGAGGTGGATCCTTTATGGTTTCGTTAAGTAGAAACCTAATCACAGGATGCTCACCTATACCAATTTCATCGTCATGTTGGATAATTAAACCTCATTAGAATGAGTGGGCGGGCGGTCACCTGCCATTTCTTTGATGCTTATGGCGGTACCTTCATTCTGAATATAGTTTTTATGGGCTAATGACTAATGGAGTCATTTCTCTTCCCTTTTATTTAGATCTATCCGCTTAGCTAGAACATGGTTGTGCACAATTCATTCTGCCCCCCACTGAGGTTAAGGTCATCATTAGACGCTTTATTTGTTATTGTTGAGCACAAAGTTTCCTCGATTAGTATCAAATAAAGAG
>OCZV010000159.1_pt1 | contig 25264 bp, 27 predicted proteins | sample 1539051 | NCBI WGS metagenome assembly OCZV01 (sample SAMEA3113581, study PRJEB22503) | soil metagenome
AAAGAACCAAATAAACCCACCACTGGATGCTGATACTATTCAGGATAGGGAGATTGATATACGATTTCATGATAGAACACGCTATGATGTAAAGGTAGCTGAGATAATTTCGGATTATTTGATATTGCATGGCCAGCTAAAGAATCTTGCAATAAAATGTATAAGTATATTGGCTGAAGATGACAAGGAGAAGGCAGTAGTTATGCAAAACAGATTTGAGAAAGAATATAGCAAGATGCTTGATGAAATGAAACCACACAGTAGGGGTCGTAGAGAGGAAGCAGAGTTAGACCGATCTTTAGCAATAAAAACTAAAAAGCACATAGGAAGTCTAGGACTTACAGAGATTTGGTTAAAGTAAGATTTGATGTCACAAAGGTTGCATATGCAAATAGGCGGGATGACGGTCAAACAATCTTTGGTAAGGCTGCTGAATTTTCTCGTGAGACTATGGAAAATCTAAAGGATCAAGGTTATGCGGATGCACTAGTAGCTTTCGATTTCGCAATCAACTACACATAAAGTTCGATGTCTTCCATGAAATTAAGGATTGAATGAAAATTGTTTAATCCCACATTTTTAGTCCTCCGGTGGTAGTAGATTAGTTGGCCCCTGCTCCGCAATATCCCAACTCTGGTCGCCTTCATCGGAAAATGACCTAGTAGACGAGCATACAAGAGGAAGTGGCGGATCATTATTTAATACCTCGTACGTTTCAAAAACCTGGACACCTTCTATTGCTGTCGTATTTGAGTTCGTTTGAAGGAATATGATAAATAAATTGGCTGGCAATACCATTCCAAAACTGAAAATAATCGCGGTGAAGTACTAGAATACCACAACTTATCTACTTATCCTCTACATGGAGGGGTTGAAGAGCATAATATTAGAGATCGTATAGATACAGGGTTTTGCATTACAGCTAACCTTTCTAGTTTTGATAACGTTCATGATCCGAATGTCGCTCGAGCGACAATTCTTGGCGTATCAATTCACTTGGTTCTTGCTTTCGCTTCTACCAAAACAGTTCCTTCGAATTAACTTGCCGTGGCCTAAAGTTTTTTCATCTACATAACCTTCATTCATAACAATCGTGCCTCTAACAATTGTCGTAACTGGCCAACCAGTTAGCTTCCATCCATCATATATCGTGTAATCTGAGCTCGAAAGCAAAAGATCTGGAGTTACGATTTTCTCCAATTCAAGATCGATAATAGTGAGATCAGCATCTGAGCCATTTATAATAGTTCCTTTCGAAGGATACACATCGAATATTCTGGCGGTGCTATAGGAAGTAACCTCCACTAGTCTTTCAAGAGTTATTCTATCTTTATTCACACCCTCGCTTAATAAAACTGGCAACATCGTTCCCATACCTGGAAAACCAGAAAGTGCAGTCCACAGGTCTCCCTTACCCTGCTTCAATGACATGGTATTCGCGACGTGATCCGTCCCCACAGTATCAATAATTCCATTTCTTAGTCCGTACCACATGCTCTTCAGGTCTAATTTTGATCGGAGTGGAGGAACAACTTTTCCTTTGATACTATTAAAATCAGTGGTATGGGTTAGATAATGAGGACATGTTTCCACATAAGTGACTAAATTGCCTCTCTCTTTTTCGCGGATGATTGCATCAAGGGCGACTGTAGAACCAACATGAGCGAAATACAGTCTAGAATTGTATTTTCTTCCAAGGTTTGCAATTCTCGAGACACTAACGGATTCAGATATGGGGGGCCTACTGTCAGACCATTTTTGGAGGTAGGATTCTTTTTTATTTGATACATCAAGTAGTTTTTGCTTTGACGTGCTGTCAGCGCAGATGGCTGGATCTTCAGCGTGTATAATTACGGTAGAGTTTTCCTGCGAACAACTTTTCAAGATGTTGTCGATTAGACTGTCATTCATGTTTACCTCGCGCTCTTTTAACTCTGTATTTCCGGGATCTAGGTCCATAAGAATGCGATTATAACCATTCCCTAAATTCATATATATCTTAAATGAGCTTATGTTCATATCGTTGGTTAGAAACGGAATCTCCTTTGCTTGTTCTTCGGTAAGAATTGAGGCATGGATCGAATAGTCAATGTAATGATTCTTGGTGCTCATCAGGAATTGGTCGCCCAATTTCCTATAGCTACCGTCCAGTCTTAGCATTCGAATTACAGAAGTTATCCCACCAACTGCTGCCGACTTTGACTCAGTTCTCGCTGCTTTTTCAATAGGAGTAAAGACACCATAATGAGAATGTGGATCAATTACCCCCGGTATTATATATCTCCCAGATGCATTAACCCTAGCGGATGCATTGACGTTTGTAGAATCCTTTCTTAGATCCTTGATCTTTCCATTTTCTATGAGGATATCCAGTTGGAGTACACCTGCCTTGGGTATTACCACTCCCAAGGCACCATAGATTAACAGATCACAGTCATTCTCCAAACAACGTGATTGATACTAAATCTATTAAAAAGGTTCTCTTATTAGCAGCAAATTGCGTTGCATGGCATAGGTTAACAAATAATTTTCTGTAGTACTCACAGGTTCCATCTTATAGTAAGCGGTCTCGGATCATTTAATCAGTTATCCTTAAGGTGCTTTAGGCCGTACATTAGATGTTTAATGAATTACAAAATTGCTTCCCTCCATATTTTGCCACCAGGAATTCTAAGCAATGCCTTTTCGAGTTAATAATGCAAAGGTTATCCGATGGATAAACTATAACTCAATGCTACATCGATGATGAAAGCCTTCCAGATGCTGCTCAAAGAATGGTTCACATATCCCTTTGATCACGCCAGGATGCTAATGTTTATGAGCTTGTTTATATGATACAGGTGATATTTGGATTCGACTCGACATAAGCAGACCAAAAAGAAAGAAAGCGAAGGGCTCGATTATGACATGTGTGTTTGCGGTCATGTCCGATTCTGGCATTATGGAAAATGTCTAATGGTGACGCTTGATTATGAAGACCATATATCAACAGAGTATGGGTTCTGTGGGTGTCCGGAATTCAGGCAGGTAAAGAAAGATCTTAACCAAACTAAAAAAAGAAAATCAAAAAAAGTTCCTGTTGGCGAAATTGCTTAGGATTGATTGGGTCGGCGTATCAGCCGTCAGCCGCCCTAACGAGGGAATTGGCAGGCTATCAGACAAGGCATCATAAGTTTTATTAGAACTTAAGGGCCTATTCTATTCTGTTTGGAAACTAAAAAGATAACTATCCTAGCTGATTTTGGAGGCTTGTGTGCTGATGATAATTTTGCTATATGGACATTTTTGCGGCTGTGATTCCTATACGGGAATACTTGAAACAACATGTCTAGTTAGCCGAACCATGCATATGCACCTAATTTTGCGATTTATCCCCGATGACTCATGTTGTTCCAGTGGGGACACCCATATCTGAGTGATTAGCCTTAGAGATGTCAGATTCAACTTGAATTATCCAGTACATCTAAAATGATTTAGAAATTTTCGCTGCTCTCTATTTATATATCGACTGAATTTACTGGACAGGTTGAATTGAATGTTAACAGATTTCCCCTAGCAAATGTTACATCCTTAAGTGATGCGGAGATCGCCTTGGTATTGGTTGCCGATGAAAGTAAATCTTTGGCACCCCGAAAAGGAACCGATCAGGGTCCTAAAGCATTGAGAGATGCATTTGAAAATTCTGAGGCGTTCAAAAGGGACGGTAAGACTATTTTAATATGTCCAATGCGAAACCATTACCTCAATAAAAGAATTTTAGATGTGGGATTTACAAATAGAAAGGATTTATATTCATTAATCTGTGAACTTGTAGCAAACAAAATCATTCCAGTTATCATTGGAGGAGATCATTCATTAACCACGATAGCTATAGACGCGATTTCTGCAACATTGGGTAAGATAGGTCTAATATATTTTGATGCACATCCTGATTTTGTATCCTCCAAGACAGACTATTACGGATCTGTGATCACTGACTCACTTGGCAGACTTGACTCGAGTAACGTTACTTTTGTGGGGACTAGGGCCTCTGAAATAGAGGAGGTTGAAAATATACAACGCAGCGGTTTTCAAGTTCTATCCCCACTTGATATCCTGGAGGGAGGTATAAACAAAACCATCGATAAGATTCTCGCAAGAAATACATCCAGAAAATATGTGTCGATTGACCTCGACTGTCTTGATCCTGCATTTGCTCCGGGGGTATCAGTCCCTACGCCATGTGGGCTTACAAGTGTGGAGCTAACTTGCCTGGTTAAGCGTGCTGTAAGTTCAGGGATACTAGGTATGGACATCGTCGAACTTTGCCCCAAGTATGACGTGAACTATATGACTGCCTCTTTAGCAGCTAGATTGCTTTCAGAATCTCTGGCTTCTCTGAAGTCAGGCTATTAAGCTAATTCTGGGGAGTATCTTGTAGATGAGATTGGATCTGAATCAATCAGTTAGTTCGGTGACACTTTCTAATGGAACTAATGCAGAGGTCCAGATCGTTAGGAGCAGTAGGGCAAAACGCCTTTCTCTTAGAGCAAACCGACATGGAATTTATGTTATAGTTCCAAATTTTGCAAGTCACTATGAGATTATGACCTTTATTGACTCAAAAAAAGAATGGATTTCTAAATCTAGTACTTATTTTGAGAAGATTACGAGAGGATTAGATCCCATTCTAATTCAACGAGGAAAGGTACTTTTTTTAGGAGCGCCATATGATATTCAACTAGTAAACGACAGGCTCTGTTATGTGATATTATCTGAGAATCTGAGCAGGATAACAATACACGGTCCAAATAAAAATAAAAGAAAAAAGACTATCATTGAATTCTATCATCAACATACCTCTCGAATTCTTGATGAGCGAATAAGAGTGTTAAGTTCACAACTAAACTTGAATTTTAATCGCATCTCAATAAAGAATCATAGATCCAGGTGGGGAAGTTGTTCCTTAAAAAAGAACCTGAATTTTAATGTGTTGCTGTCTGCCCTACCAAGTGGCGTTATAGATTATGTCATTGTCCACGAATTATCCCATTTACTGGAGCTTAATCATTCGGAGAGATTTTGGGAATTAGTCAGGTCAAATTGCCCAACATACGAAAAAAATCGAAAATGGTTGCGAATGTATGGCCCATTTATCAATCTACCTTGAGGATTCTGGACTAAAATACTAAAGAGTTCCTTGAAACTCTGTCTATCTTACCGTGATAACTTAATTTGACTTAGCTAACTATAATAGTCAACCAAAAAATATACCTTCCATGTTTAATTGTGTAGAATAATTAAAAATATGATAAAAGTCTATGAGATTCATCGGTATCTAAACGACCAATTTCAATATGTAGTGGCGCGGACTCACAAGCATACTGAGGAAAAAGTGTTTCAAGATGTCAAGAGGATGAATGAAATGCTGAGTGCAGAGCTCAGGGAAAGCGGTGTTAGATATGTGTTTGCAATTGAAGACATGTCAGCGTCAAACAAGAAAACCTCTGCCAAGTTCTTACATACACAAAACAAGAATCCGTGGGCAAGGTAACATATTTTTTCTGCAGTTCAATATGCCAGCGGCAATGCATAGGCATAAGTAACACCTGCGGCAATGCATAATGACGAGCGGTTATGAATCTGGTCCTTCATGCTAAAGAATTGAACCGGAGGTTACTTGATCCCAGTCTAGCCAAACAAACTATAGTAGTTGATACGAGACCTCTCGATGAATATCTTAATGGACATATTCCCGGTGCCATAAACATTGATTTAATGCAGTTTCATTGGATCGACACAACTAGGATTGGAATAAGGCAATTCAACAGGCAGATGAACATATTGTTTTCAAACCTTGGTCTAACCGGTGCAAAACTTGGTGTATTCTACGATAATATTTCAGGTCCTTCTGCATCTAGAGGAGTATGGCTCTCACATTACTTTTCGCAATTGAATGCTTCTATACTAGACGGGGGATTGGGAGGATGGAAGGAAGAGGGTCTTGAAATTGAAAAAGAAACCAACGCTTTTTCCTACTCAAAACTAGCAACTAATACAAATTCTAACGTCTTAGCAGATTTGAAAATGGTAAAGTCGTCGGTAATGCAAAGGCTAGATAAGAAATCGGTTTTATTGGACTGCAGATCTGAGCAGGAATTTGATGGAAGAGTAGTACGTGCTCTAAGAAGAGGTCATATTCCTGGCGCAATTAATATTGACTGGTCTCACAATATAGATAGAGAGAAGAGTGGCAAATTCAAGAGTTTTAAAGATTTGGCTAAAAGATATTCGATGATATCAAAAAATGACGAAGTAATTACTTACTGTCAGGGCGGCTACAGGGCTGCAAATACATACATAGTTTTAAAGTTGCTGGGATTCGAAAAAGTGAGAATGTATCTAGGATCGTGGGGAGAATGGGGTAACAAGCCTAAACTCCCTGTAGAAAAAGGCGATAAATAGGGTTTGCTTTATATTTCTTGCTAGGATCGTCATTGATGGAGTAACGACGACATTCTATCCTGGGTAGGAAAATTATCCGGTAACTGAGGTTTTATCATGTATGTATTTTGATCGTGCGTTGGTTAGGCAAGGCCAACTGGGAGTCAAAAGTATAAAAACGATAGTCATCAATCTGATAAATCAATGATCGATAATCATTCGTATAAACGCTTCTGTGACAAAGTAGTAACACTTGATAAATCAATTAGATTTATTGGAATTGCTGATGGCCATGGGAGACTACTAGCCACTGCCGAAAGGAAAGGATTAATTCCTTTGCTGAACATGCAAGAGACTGAACAGTACGCCGTTACCGCAGCGACTAGGCAATATACTCGAATAAGATGGCAGGGGATCTTAGGTAAAATATTCTATACCTGTTCTCACTACGACAAACTGTTAAGGGTCACAATACCTATCACAGATGAAAACAATCATCTTCGATACGTTATAATCTTCACCTTTGATGTCAACACAGAGAATTTCCACGATATAACAATGAAAAAGATTATACCTCTGATTCGTAGAAATCGAAAGAAACTCTTGGAAAGTTCAGCCTAGTTCTACCAGCTTCAAATTCCAGAACAATAGGAATGAATAAGTTTGGCTGTTAGTAGGGCATCTTATCAGGCGAGAGGATTCTTGTTTACGATTTCATCTAAGCAATGAATTATATCTTCCCTACTGACAGGAATGGGATTGTTGTCCAAGTGTCCTCGATCAGGCATAATAACATCTGCAGCTTCCTCAATACCCTGCTTCAGTGTAAGGGGTTCAAAATTTAATTTTTTGCAGATTTTCTTAAATCTTTCATAATAAATTGACTTGTTGAATTTATGTGCTACTGTTGTACATGAAGAGAGAGAGTATCCATGAGGCACTCCTTCGTTTGAGAATACATAAGATAACGCGTGCCCCAAGGTGGTCGACGAATTTCCAAAACCAATTCCTGATAGCATCGCACCATATGGTAATAATTGCGGCTTGTCATTAATTATCGCATCTTCCAATACATCAAAGGCCTCTTTGCAAAAGAGCTTGGTTAAAGGATTAGACAATTTACTGTCATATCCCTCAGATGCCTGGGCCGATGCATCACAGGCCGAGTTTCTCATAATATTGAATGGTGTCCCAGGCAAGAAATATGGATCCACCACTGCAGCGTCGGCAAGAAAAGCCTCGTCCTGAAGCAGCTTCTTCTTATGTTCGAAACTTATAACGGCATAGGTGGTCATCTCAGCGCCTGTGCCGAACGTAGTTGGTATAAGTATCTTAGGAATACCTGTCAACTTGCCCAAATATTTACATACATCCATAGAACTTCCGCCTCCCAAGCCAATATAAACAGAAATCTTTTTTCCTTCATAATTTTTCTTTACGGCTTCAACACTTTCTATTGATGGATCGGGTGTCACCTTGTTGTACACTTCATATTCTTTGATGCCCATGTAGTCTAACCATTTCTCATAAATGTCAGGGGTGGTAGTCGTTATGACTAGAGAATTTTTTGGATAGTCGAACTCCTTTGCAGCATTTTCACCAAATGCAATTTTTCTTGGCATCATAACCTTCCACATAAGTGTTTGAGGTAACTGTTATCAGTATTATATTTTACTAAATGAATTTTGCAGGTAGGTAAGACGAGATCCCAGCTATTGAAGCAGTCTGCTAGACACATCATACATCGTACAACTTTTCTATTAGCGCATATTGAGGCAAAACATACCAGCAATAAGTGTGGGGACTTTATGCCTCTCTACTACTCTATCATAGTGATACTAAGGTTGGTTGTAAAATAACTTCGAAGTGATGTCATATCTAAATTCAGTTATGCATTAAGTTTTACTAAGAGTGCTAGAAATTTCTTTTCTGGTTGCTGAAGGAGGCATTTGAAAAGCGTACACCGTCACCAAAATTAACATCGAGAACAACGTCATACCTATGGCGAAGTGTATAGTAACCAAGAGAGCGTGCAGCCTTTCGACAATGACTGCTCCACCCAATGCGATCTGCCCCAACACTAACCCAGATGCGATTACAGCAGCAAGTTTCATACCTCTTCTGGACCATTTTGATTTTAATGTAACGAGCATTGTCAGGATTACAAGTAATCCAGTAGTGGCAGCCAATGTCCTGTGTATATATTCAATCAAGAATTCATCCATCGGTGCCAAGCCCGCTGGGCAGAGGGGCCAATCAGGACATGACAGGCCAACCCCAGACGCACTAACATATCCGCCAAAGAAAATCAGCGCAAACAGACAAGAAAGGGTACCAAAGGAAAGATACTTGAGAAAAGTCATCTTTTCATGATACTGTCAGAGTGCCCAGCATGTATGGGTGTACCGAACAGTAATATGGATAGTCTCCAGCTGCAAGATTGGCAGTATCTACCTGCGCAGTAGCCCCTGCATCTATAATGCTTGTGTCGAACTGACTCCCTGTTTCGGGATCCTCAGGTCCAGAACCACTTGTGACGGTATGTGGGACAGTGTCTTGATTTGATACCTCCACCGCGTCTCCTGCAGAGACGGTCAAGGGATCTGGTTCATAGGCTGGGTTACCTTGTACTGATGCACCTTCGGGAATGGTAAGAGATGCACCTGCAGCTGCAGGCGCTCCGGCTCCCCCTCCGGTCGCAGGTGCCTCCGCGGATCCTTCGGCGCCGGCCGCGGTGACTGTAAGTGAACTAGTCATAAATGGATGAACCTGACAATAATATGCAATTTCATCGCCCTCGGAGGCACCGGTCAATTCCACAGGTGCTGAACTTTCCCCATTGTTTATGATGCCAGTATCGAAAATTTGCCCAGAGTTAGAGTCCTCAGGGCCGCTTCCAGAAGTTGCTGTATGGGGAACAGAATCTGCATTTACCCACACGACCTCACTATTTAGAGGTACTTGAGCCGCATCAGGTTCATAATCTGGACTTCCTTGTACAGCAGAGCCTTCCAGTATCGTTATCTGCATGGCGCCCGCAGGAACGGCAGGCACAGTTTCTTCAGCCGCTGGAAGGCCTTCTCCTTCGCTGACGCCTGCAGGAGAAGGCTCCTCTGTCTGAATTGTAGTTGCAAGTGGTGGATACTTTACCATTTCTGTCCAATTTGGTACAGCGATGGCTGCCCCAACTGCCATGACTATGACCAGAATGGCGATTCCCTTGGCTAACCTCCGAGGAGAGGTCCTAGTGATGGATTGGTGGTTCTCGTCTTCTGTAGTCATAATACTCCTCGCCTACCTTGAATGGGTCTTCCATATCAGCCGGTTTCCCTTTGCCTGCACTCCTTAACATATTGATGACCATTATGACGTATGATATGCCGACTGTAAATGCTCCCATGGTAGCAATCTGGTTCATCATCACCAATTCTGGAGAGTCAACGTAATCGTAGACTCTCCTAGGCATACCATATAGCCCTAGCAAGTGTTGTGTAATGAATACGAAAATCACTCCAACAAATGCTAATGCAAAGTGAATCTTGGCCCATTTTTCGTTATACATACGCCCAGTCATCAGCGGAAATAGATAGTACAAGAAACCGGTAAGACCAAGCGAGACTGTGCCCATCAGCATTAGATGGAAATGACCAACCACCCAATAACTATCATGTGTAATAAAATCGAGCGGCATCTGAGTATTGACGACGCCGCCAGCTCCTGAGGCAAAAAACAGCATAATTGCACCAACAGCAAACAGCATAGGCGCAGCAAACTTTATTCTTCCTCCCCACATGGTTGCAAGCCAATTGAAGACATGCATAGCTGATGCCGGGACAGCAGCAAGTGTTCCTACCATGAAGACAGTTTTCTCTGTGAAGCTCATCCCTACTGCAAACATGTGGTGTGCCCACGAAGCAAATCCTATTATTCCCAGTAGTACGAACGCCGTTACTCCAGACTGATAACTGAAGATAGGCTTTCTCGAAAACTTAGGGATGGTTTCGTACAGCATTCCCACAGCTGGGATAAGGAAGATGTAAACCTCTGGGTGGAATGTGAACCAGAACAGATGCTGATACGCTATAGGATCGCCTCCCATCTCCGGATTAAAGAATCCGGAAATCCCAAGCCTATCTGTATACAGCATTATCAGGGCCGCGGCAAAGGTGGGGGTTGCCACAATAATCATAAGGGAAGTAATAAGTATGGACCATGAGAACAAAGGCATCTTCATGAGAGGAAGATCAGGATGTTTACATCTCAGAATGGTAACAACGAAATTCACCGCTCCTAGTACAGAGGAAATGCCTAATATCTTGGCACCGAATATCCAAAGATCCGCAGCTGGGCCGGGTGCTCTAAGCGTAGAATAAGGAGGATAGGCAGTCCAGCCTGTATCTGTAAAGCCAATCCATACCATCGCCGCTGCCACAGGTATCATCCAGAAAGCTACGGCATTCAGTTTAGGCCAGGCCATATCATGATATCTTACCATTATTGGTATCAGATAGTTTCCAACGCCAGAACCAAAGGGCAAAATCCACAAGAATAGCATGTTTGTCCCGTGCACGGTAAATATTCTATGAAAATCAGTCGAGCTTGGAATTATCTGCGCGCCGGGCAACCACAACTCGGCCCTTAATCCCATGGCCAAAGCTCCGCCCATCATTAGAAAAGTAACAGAAGATACAATATATAACAACCCGATATCAGTATGGTGGGTTGAAAAGAGGATCTCCCAGAGAGGACGAGGTTTTTTAACTTCTAGTACCAAAACTTACCACCTCTTGATCGGGTACCTTGGACAGCAATATCAATAAAAGTATTTTGGTTACTGTGTTGATTCAAGTAGCGTCCTGATTTGTTATATCCTGCAATATCAACTTTCAACTCGATGCACCAACAGTACAATCTTTGAGATAGTCAAAAATCCATGTCATATGGATGTACCCACCTATTGTACTGTCAGAGTGCCCAGCATGTATGGGTGTACCGAACAGTAATATGGATAGTCTCCAGCTGCAAGATTGGCAGTATCTACCTGCGCAGTAGCCCCTGCATCTATAATGCTTGTGTCGAACTGACTCCCTGTTTCGGGATCCTCAGGTCCAGAACCACTTGTGACGGTATGTGGGACAGTGTCTTGATTTGATACCTCCACCGCGTCTCCTGCAGAGACGGTCAAGGGATCTGGTTCATAGGCTGGGTTACCTTGTACTGATGCACCTTCGGGAATGGTAAGAGATGCACCTGCAGCTGCAGGCGCTCCGGCTCCCCCTCCGGTCGCAGGTGCCTCCGCGGATCCTTCGGCGCCGGCCGGTGAGCCAGTTTGATTTGTCTGGTTAGTCGAGGGAGCTTGAGGCGTAGTGAGTGGAGTGGCTCCAGGAGCAGAAGTCGTTGGTTCTGGGGACTCGGGGGATTCAGCAGAGGCTGGTTCAACAAACAGTTTAGCTCTCATATTATAGTGAAGCAATCCACAATACTCCCTACATTGGATCAAATATTCCCCTGGAACATCAAACACATTCCAAAGTGTATTTATACGCCCTGGTACCGCGTCCATTAATATAACGAAATCGGGCACATTGAAATCGTGTATAACATCTTGAGAGGTTATTTCGAATCTATATGGGACATTCTGTTTAACATGTAATTCCCCCACCTCTTTTGTGCCATCCTCATGCTCGAAAGTCCAAAACCATTGCTGTCCGACAACCTTTATAGTCTCTGCATCTGGGGGAGCAGCTTCAATTTCATGCTCTACATTCCAAGCAGATGCACCTACCCAACATAGAATAGCTATAACAGCACCAACATAGATCCACTCTAAAGTAGCATGACCCATACCTACTACGCCTCCTTCTTTTCAGTTCGAGGCTTATTTCTGGGATTTGATTCTCTAAATCGCCAGTAGATGTAAATTAGTGTGCCCTGTACCAGCGCTCCCACTACAAAAGCGGCTACCATACCCTGATAGAAAAGATCCCATATCGCCACCCTTCTTACAATAAGCTCCTCGGCTTCCTGGGCAGAAACATTAATGAAATTATTACCGAATATCGACATATAACCTATAACAGTTAGGCATCCTATCATGGTCCAAGATATCGCTAATCTAGATACCATTTCAGATTCACTCGTTAGCTCATTAGTCCTGTCCTTCTAATTTAAGGTTTCTAATGCAGTCCGAGGGCGTAATTTCTACAAATTGATACCAGATTTCATCATAATTGACTTCCCGATTGCTGCTGCTGCTGCTGGTAACGGATTAGCTCAGAGCTAAATCGTCGACGTTCCCATATCATCAAGTACACAACACCTCCTACCAATATAGCCTCAGTCGATTTAGCAAGTATGCCATCCACCTCTACCTGCTCGGCAACATTGTTAGGAGATAACGGGGGAGGCAAGATCACAGAATAAAGATATAGGCCAAGCAATATCGAGCTACCGATTAGTCCAAACATATTCAATACCGCAGTCTTCCGATACTGATTTCTCACAGAGGCTAGATCATTTGAGGTTTTGGAGTTGTTTAAGGAAATCAATACGTAGACGATCCCATAAGTGAATTGAGCCGCTCCTGCCGTAAAGAGGAAGATACTATATTCAATTCTTAAAGAAGCGTGTCCAGGAAAGACAGCTATATGAACAAAACCCGAGGCCATCGCCAGGAACAATATACAATACTTCAAGACTTGTCTATCCCTGATATCTGCAGACATGATTGACTTTCTCCTCTTGAGAAAGATAGCGCCAAGGACCGCCCCTAATACTGCAATGCCCATAAAAATCCCGGTGAAAATTGAACTGTAATAGACCGTACCAAAATTATTAGTTACAGAAATATTCATCAAACCGCGTTCACAGCCACAATCAGATCTGTCCAAAAGGGTACTCCTCGGCGGACCTGAAAGGCCGATCCTGGTGTTGCTATCAGGAGAATCGTTGAGTACACTTATGACCAGTATATAATTGCCGATTCGTGGAAATGTATAATAGAGCCTGAAATCCCCAATTGTGTGTTTAGTCCATGGAAATACTGCTATACGGTCGCCAGACTTCTCATCATAGATTTCAACCATAGCCACAATATTATTCATGTCGTTTCCTTTGTTGTCTTGAATGCTGAAAACAATTCCCGACGGCTCCAAGGGGCGTGGATAGTCAGGCTCCATACCTTGAAATATATAATATTTACCAACCCCCGAGAATCCTCCATTATAATGAGGAAGGTGTTCTAAATGAGAAAATGCGGCGTTACTAGAGACAAAGCCAAGGATAATGACCGGCAAACAAACAAGGAAAAGTTTCAGTAGAATAGAATCGTAATAACTCCCCGATATGTCTGGCTTAGCCCTATGGAATACATCCATGTGAGATGTAGTTTAGTACGGTCTCAAACTATTTAATTTATTGTCCGTCGATATCGGGTTGACATTCTCTTGACATCAGAAGTTAGCCGAATTGTAGCAGGCTCGGTGACAGGTAGGGTGAAAATGACGATGAAGATGATGTTAATTATGATTATTATATGGCTGTAAGATCTTCGAGATCAACATACTATTCTTCGAAATATCTATTGATACTCATCAAATTTACTGCCGAAAGTGAATAAATTTGGCTCTCTTGCCTCAGTATTGTTAGTGACGCGTTGCGTATATGCCACCTGTACAGTGACTTTGGATTGAGATCGAGAAGAATAGAAATAGCGGCTTTAATTGGATCAAGATGAGTTATTAGAAGCACATTTTCATCCTCGCATTTGTGTCCAAGTTCTTCGAGCAGACTGCTTATACGATTTTTTACTGAGGTAAACGACTCTACACCGTAGCTAATTAAAGTCGGATCGTTTCCAGAATAAAACTTTAAGAAAAGATTGCCATGTTTTTGAACAATCTCTTCATAATTCATGCCAACTAGTTTTCCTAGCTCTATCTCATAAAGCCGTTCATCGACCTCATAAGTGCTGCCTAATATCTCACATACTATTTTCGCAGTTTCAATCGTTCTTATCACAGGGCTAACAAGTATCCGGGTTATCGGTATTTCCTTCAAATACATGGCTGTGTCTGCAACTTGACGTTTTCCATACTCTGTAAGATGTGCTTCAACGTGCCTGCCTACCAAAATCTTATTTACATTATTCTCTGCTTGTCCATGTCGCATCATAATCGTCAACGGCAACCTAAATCTTCAGGATCGTAGTCAACCCTTACCTATTAAAATGCATTGTTAAGCACAATAACAGGCTATGATAAAACTAGCTACAAAAAGCCCAGAAAATGTTTTCATACTTGAGCCTGTTGGATCTGCATAGGATGAGGATCGGTATTGTCGGCGGAACGGGAGGAATGGGAGAAGGGTTTGCACTACGTTGGTGCTTGAAGCACGATATTTTTATTGGCTCCCGGGATGCAACTAGAGCCGGTGAAGCCGCAAAAAATTATATGATTTCGGCTAGGGAGATCTACGGAAGCAATATGACTGGAAATATCAGCGGTGAGGAAAATGTCCGACTATCTGAAATCTGCGATTTGGTCATTTTGTCTATCCCTTATGAATCAACAGAAAGCACTTGTACGGGCATCTCGGAGAGAATTAGCCCCAATTGCGTCATAGTAACACCCATAATTCCTATGCGAAAAGAGGATAAGGGGTTCACATACTTGCCTTTAGAGGAGGGAGTGAAATCGGCCGCTGAGTTAGTATCAGAGTACATTCGGCCTAGGGGAAGAATTGTCTCGGCATTTCATACGATTTCAGAAGTTAAGTTAAAGGACGTCAAACAGAATCTGACAGGTGATACTTTCGTATGCGGTGACGACCAGAATAATGTATCAACGATTAATTCGTTAATATCTGAGATTAACGGACTTCGGCCAATCTATCTGGGGCCATTGTCGTTGAGTTACCAAGCGGAAATATTAACTCCTATGTTGCTAAATGCTTCGAAAAGGAATAAAATTAAACATCCGGGATTGATAGTGACCTAGATTCCATTAGAAATGATCTTTACTAAAAGAGAAAATAATAATCGCGGCAGAAATTGGATGTCTGCTATGGGAGTGCTCTTTATCGTTATGGCAATGATTATAGCTATTCGGAATGGAGTGCTTGTTACTTACGCACCTGAATCAGTGAATCCGCCATTTGAATCGGCATTTGCTAGGTACTATAGCCCTAACCTCAACAATGAAAAGTTTGTAATTGCGATGTTAGTTGGTGGCGGCTTTCTGTTATGGTGGGGCTACTTTAAAAAGAAAGAAGACGAAGGTCCCCCAGACGAACATGAGAGAAGGAGATTCGGTTATGACTATAGATGACGAACTGCATTCTCGCATGCGAGATTAGTCACATTTAATAATTATTTTTGTTCAAATAGTTGCTAGAAAGCAATTGGGATTACTTAATAGGATTTCGACAGTTATCAAGCAGAAAGTAAATTACCTGGTTGAAAAATATGAAGATCCCCGACAGGCCCTTGACTATTCTTACGAGAGACAAAGAGAGCTTGTCAATCGACTACGGCGGGACATGGCGGAGGTTGTTACATCAAAGAAACGACTGGAAATGCAAAAGGCTCGCCTGTGGGACAATATAAGAACACTTGACGAACAAGCAAGGCGTTCACTTGATTCTGATAGAGAAGATCTTGCCAAGCTTGCTCTTCAGAGAAAGAATGCAAATCTAATTCAAATGCAGGGTTTGGACAGGCAGATTGCAGAGATGCAGGCTGAACAGGAGAAATTAGAACAAACAGAGAAGAGACTAACCGCCAAGGTAGAGGAGTTTAAGTCCAAAAAAGAGGTGATTAAGGCTCAATATTCTTCAGCAGAGGCACAAGTCAGAATTAAAGAGAGTATCACAGGGATATCTGAAGAGATGACCGATGTTGGCATAGCTATGAACAGAGCAGAGGAGAAGTCTGAAAGAATGAAGTCAAAGGCGCAAGCATTGGATGAGATGATAGATTCAGGCGTGTTAGTAGACTATACTTCTAATAAAGACGAAATCGAAAGTGAGCTTGAACAGATTACAGCTAATAAATCCGTAGAGGAAGAATTGGCAAAATTGAAGGCTGAAAGACTCCGAAAGAAGAAGCAGATCGTTGAACAGGAACAGGAAGCAAGTTCATGAGACGTAATAAAGAAAAACAAAGCAATATTTCCTCTTCTAGATCAGGTAGCAGAAAGAGCAGAAAATCGAGGTCTAATACAAGCAGCTCTTCATCAAAGAAACATTCTCTAGTCAAGGGAGTTGGCAAGAGCACAAGGAAAAAATCTTCGCTCTCCCGAGCTACGGGAACAAAACAAAGAACACAGAAGACTGGTAGAGCGAGATCAACAACAAAACTTTCGCCTAGAATGCGAGCTTCAAGGAAAAGTGTCTTGCCCAAGGCTAAGAGCCGTTCGAGACCTCTCAGAAGTTCCTCCAAGAAACGGACAACTACAAGGGGAATAAATAAGAAGGTCATTAGAATTCTGGGCCACGGACAATTCTCAGTTGATTCAGAAACTTTAAGAAAATTAAATACCATTGATAATTCAATCGTACAAGGATTTGAAAAGGAAGATTTGACAGACGAGAAATTCAGAATGAAGATTGAACAGCTCGAAGAGATTATTACTAAAAGAGGAAAGTTACTCGATCCAAAAGTGATAGTGAGTTCTGACATCATTCTGCCGGGCACCGATTTAACAATTGAAGAAGCAAGTAAAATCTTCCATGGTGAGGGAATTATTCCCGGGCTTGACTAGTGCTTCGGCGATGGTTAAATCCTCAATTTGTCAAAAGGCATCTCCCACATAGGATACCAAACGTTCATGTCAGCTTCCCAAGGGACTTCCTTTGAGATAATAGACATTAGTGTCAGTTCATAATCATTACGCCTCTTTTCTTGAGCGCCCAAGGGAACAAAGGGGTAAAACTTCCCTCGCTTGTAATTAAAGATCAAAAATTGTGGTTCAAGTTGAGTGCGGTCTAAATTGGAGCTGGGAGTAACGACTTTTCTGAATTCAAATGCCGCTGCCAACATCTGATCCTTGAATCCTCGATCTATGATGACGTCTGCAATTCCGTTTGACGCCACCAAAATATCTTCAACACTCATCCCTTTCAACATGATCCATAGATAACCGTATTTGTCATTAACCACAACATATTCAGTTTGAAATTCGTTGCTACTAATCTTTAAAAATTCTTGCACTTCACTGACTGTATCTGAAAAGTATGTTCCGTTAACATTTTTGATGCAGATTCCACACCTATTAGTGCTTGTCAACCCTAATTTAGTCTCAAGTGTAATATACGCGGATGCAAGTGAGAATATCCCTTCTTCACGATCATTGCTGCTTTTCCTATCTAAACCGCCCTTTCTGAGTTTTCTGAGTAAGGAATCTATCACGCCATCGATGCCTCCATCTCTAGAAGTTTTTGAACCCGCATCTGAACAGGAGGATGTGTGGAAAAGAGATTAGCTATTGTCTGACGCCCAGAATGTACTGGGACTATGAAAAAAGCGTTTAGTCCTTCCACCTTACGTAGGTCTCTGTTTGGCACACGCTGCATCGTACCGCTTATTTTCATAAGTGCGTTTGCTAACTGTACCGGCTTCCCTGTCATCTGCGCCGATCCTCTATCAGCTGCGAACTCTCTGTACCTGGAGATTGCACGGATCACCAGAAAGCTGACAAGCCAGGTAACGACTGCTACTGCTAACATGATCAAGATTGCTCCACCGCCACCGCCGCGACCTCTGCCTCCGCTATATCCGCCATAAAGACCTCCATAGAAACCAAACTGCATCAAATACCACGCTACAGTCGAGAAGAGACTGGCTAGCGTTATCACCAAAACGTCTCTGTTCCTAATATGTGTCAGCTCGTGGCCTACGACACCTTCTAGCTCTTCACTGTTTAGGATATCCATCAATCCCGAAGTAACTGCAACTACTGAGCTTTTTTGACTTTTTCCCGTAGCGAAAGCATTGGGGATTGCCGAATTTATTACGGCAATCTTTGGTTTCGGAAGATTGTTTCTTGCAACTATTCTTTCCACCAATTCATGCAACTCTGGAAATTGCTCTCTAGTTACCACCTTTGCACCAGAGCTCCATAGAACAATCTTGTCCGAAAAGTACCATTGTGCTATAATCAGTACGGACGCCACTATTGTAATGGGAACAAAGCCTACCCCTAGGTATACCAATACACTAAGAAAAACAAGATAGAGGACCGTGAGTATAATGAAACTCACTATTATCCGTAGTGTCAATCCCATATCCCTTCGTTGCCAAGCTCTTGACATAGACTTGCCCCTCACAGATCTGATCGCCATATGGACATTTAAGATAATTGTTTACTATGTATCACTTCGTTTTGGAAGTTCAGAGATTCAGGCAATTGTCCGATGTTTATAAATTTACGAGAACTTTTACGCGGAAATTGATAAATATTACGATGAACTCAATAGAATAGCGTGAATTTAAGTCCTCAAGGTTATGATATGGTTGCAATCATTCTTGCTACAACTGCGATTTTTAGTGCAGCCCTTATGTTGCAATCTACTTTTGTACTGGAGAGTGTAGATGCGCAGAAGGATTTTTCATCCCCGGCCTCTAATGGAACGTCTGGAAACCAAAATTTGCAGGACACAATTGAGGCTGAGACCTACATAGTTACGTTGAAAAACCAAAGTTCTTCCGCTGATCTGGACAATATCATAAAATCGGTGGAGCAGAAAGGCGCAGATGTAACCCATGTTTATAGTCATTCTATAAATGGTTTTTCTGTACAGATACCTTCTGATAAGAAGACTGAAATCATGTATTCGCTTGTAACTGACCCGCGAGTAAATAGCGTTGAACCTGATCAAACTATGACGCTTGCTCCTCCCCTTGAGTAAGCACCTTATCTATAATGCGAAGATCCCTTTTTTGGAATTAGGAATGTGAGCTAACAAAGTTATTGCACTTGTTTAGTTCAGTTTAGCACATGCATTCTTTAGCGTAGAAAATTGGACTCGGCATAAATACTAAGTTATCATCGAAGAGCATGAAATGACAAGATCTAGTTGCCATATTACCTACTTCGACGGAAAATTTCTGAATCATTTGTTTGCTTCTCATACTTTAGAAGGAAATGTCGCGAATTCAGGGGATAGGAATCCTACAATATTAAGGAAGTGAAGAATGCGGTGAAATTTCACATTATGCAAAATCTGGCTAGTACCAAACTTCCAATTTACATTACGATAGTCCTGCTAATTCTAACTTCAACTATGACCTCGCAAATTCCTTCCATAATGTTCGTCAGGGCAGCTGAGGGAGATGATGGAGATGAGGATGGAGATGAGGATGGAGAAGAAGAATTGACTAGGTCATCGTCATCATCGCCAAGTATTGAAGATAAGGCTCTAGATCAGGGTCTTAATTCCCAACTGGCGATTCTAAACTCTACAACAAGTACTTCCTGTTCGCAGGCGCCGATTCAAACCGTTTCCTCCAGCGAAGATGATAGCGATGGGGATGAAGATGAAAACGGAGAGAAAGAAGCAATGAATGTATTGGATGGCGACCTTGAAACGGAATGGTCAGCAGCAGACTTGGGGTCATTTTTACAGTTAGACCTAGGCGAAGTAAAGAAGATCTGTTCAGTCGACGCGAGTTGGTCAGAAGGAGACGAGAAAGCTAATAACTTTGTACTGTCGGTGTCTAAGGATGGAACGGATTTTGAGGATGTCTTGAGGAGTTCGAGTAGCGGGACAACTGATTCCCAGGAGCACTACAACTTCCCTCCTCAGGATGGAAGATACTTAAGGATCACGTTCTACGGAGACTCTGAAAATAATGAAGATGTTGCATTAAATGAGCTGACTGTCAATATCGAAAATAATGTAAAACCTACAATTGCCCCTGGGATCAGCAGGGAAGGCATTCCGTTTATCAGAGATTCTCAATCGCCCATCCCGCATTCCAACAACGGTACAAACACCGATGAATCAAGCATCCACAGCGCACCGGTGGTCTCCGATATCCACGCCATGGTCTCCGCTGCTGCTTCCTTTGAAATCACCCTGAATGCTAGTGACGCAGACTTAATCGACCATCTAACATATTATATAACTAACCTTCCTGACCACGGAAATCTAACTATTGGGACAAATTCTGCCAGCGTGAGATACACTCCTTTCGAAGGTTACATTGGACTAGATAACTTCACGTATAAGGCAGTTGACAGCTATGGTCTAAGTAGCAATAACGCTACAGTAGTTATGGACATTAACGCGTCTAACGCTCAAAAGCCCATTACATCAAACAACAACCAAACGAATGCTTCAGAACTGAAAAATAAACTCAGTCCAGTAGAAGAGGTCATCTTGGGAAGTCAAAACGATCGTTATGAACTGATCAAGGCAGCCAGGGAACCAATAAGAGGACAATATATAGTTGTACTTAAACCAGAGGTTACCGCGACTAGTGGTTCAGATCCCGCCAGAATGAGGGCAGACGAAGTAAGAGCAATGGCTGAAGAATCAAGAACTAAAGGAGCCGAGATTCTCAATATCTACGAACATGCCCTCGATGGGTACGTGATAAAGACATCAGAAAATATTAGTGGTGGGATAGTCTCCGAATTAAGGCAAGATCCTCGTGTAGCATTCGTCGAACCTGACCAGAGAGTCCATGCCTTTGCCCAGAAAGTTCCAATTGGAGTGGACAGAGTAGATGGCGATCTAAGCCCCACCGCTTCTGGAGATGGGAGCGGAGCCGTTGACGCAGACATCGCAATACTTGATACGGGAATAGACCTTACCCATCCTGACTTGAACGTTTATCACGAGAAAACGTTTGTTCCAGGCACTTCCTCAGCGGACGACGACAACGGCCATGGGACTCACGTGGCTGGGATAGCTGCAGCCAAAGATAACACTGCAGGGGTTGTTGGGATAGCTCCAGGAGCACGTCTCTGGTCGATCAAGGTTCTTGATGGTAGCGGTACTGGTTCTATATCAGACATTATTGCGGGCATTGATTATGTTACTGCTCATGCAAACGAGATAGATGTGGTAAACCTAAGCTTTGGCTGTGAATGCAATTCACCAGCATTGGATGCAGCCATCAATAATTCGGTACAGGCAGGCGTGGTTTTCGTTGTTGCAGCTGGTAACGCTCACAAGGATGCGAGTTCATTCTCTCCTGCCAGGAATCCAAACGTAATAGCCGTATCTGCTATGGCCGATAGCGACGGAAAATGCGGTGGACAGGGATCACCTACCAAATATGGAAATGATGACACCTTTGCGTCGTTTAGTAACTACGGAGATTCCGTAGATATAGTGGCACCTGGCGTGGGCATCATGTCAACTTATAGCGACGGAAAATACGCGCAACAAAGTGGAACGAGTATGGCTTCACCTCATGTGACAGGAGGTATAGCGTTGTATGAATCGTCGCATCCTGGGGCTACACCGGCACAGGTCAAAGCAGCTCTTGCTGAAAGTGGGGTAAAGCCGTTAGCTGGCTGCAGTGGAGAGGGTCAAGGATATTTCACAGGAAATCCCGATGGAGCGAATAAGCCCTTACTAAACGCAAAAGGCCTATAGGATATCCAAGCAGCGGAAGGAGAAGAACAAACGATAAGGGGTCTGTGACTCTTACTTCCTTCCCTGTAACTGTTTCTACATACTTGTATTAGTATCGTCAGCTATTGCGCCGATTGAAAAATATACGACTAAGGATTACATCATCCCCTTGCCATAGGTATTAAACTAATATATCACGAGAAGGTATACTTCTTAGGAAAAATGAGTTACGTTCATCCAGAAGTACTTGTGGACACACAATGGGCTGAAGACCACCTCCAGGATCCTAAGGTTAGAATAGCAGAGGTGGACTACGACCCAAAAGCAAACTATGAATTGGGACACATACCTGGCTCCGTATTATTTGATTGGAAGAATGACATTAATGATCCACTTACACGTAATGTACTTACCAAGGAAGCATGTCAGAGTCTTCTTCAAAACGCAGGGATAAATAATGATACCATTCTATTGTTGTACGGAGACTTTAATAATTGGTTTGCCGCCTTCGCGTTTTGGGTCCTCAAATATTATGGTTTCAAGGATATAAGACTTATCAATGGTGGTAGAAAAAAGTGGTTGCAAGAAGATAGACCGTTAACAAAAGATGTTCCATCTCATTCTAAAGGTAATTTTACTGCCAGTGAACCAGATAGTAAAATTAGGGTATTTCTAGATGAAGTCAAACGCGCTGTTAGTATACCCGGGCTTGAGATGGTAGACGTCAGATCTCCAAAAGAATTTTCAGGAGAAGTTCTGGCTCCGCCAGAGTATCCTACAGAACATGCGCAACGAGGAGGACACATTCCAGGAGCAGTTAACATTCCGTGGGCGCAGGCAGTAAATGATAGTGATGGGACATTCAAGAATTCAGAGGAGCTAAAGAAGCTGTACGAGTCAAAAGGGATTACCCCAGATAAAGAGATTATCGCCTACTGTAGAATTGGCGAAAGATCGTCGCATACATGGTTTGTCCTAAAGTACCTGCTGGGCTATCCAAACGTAAAGAACTATGATGGTTCGTGGACGGAGTGGGGAAACATGATTGCAAACCCAATCGAGAAAGAGTAGTGACGACTATTAGATGCAGTCGGGCAATTCCAACCATTCGTATGTCCATCCCTGACTTATTCAATTTATTTTCTGGACTAGAAAATGCAATAAATTTTCTTCCTTTCTAGTCTCTATCAGTTTTTGTCTGTTCTGTTCGGCCCATCTAGTCATTTCTATATCGGCCATCGGATCGTCCGAGACAAGGTGCACGATTTGTCCACTTTCAATCTCTGATATCAGATCGTCTAATTTCGATAGCGTCGCCGCACACTCAATACCTATTTCGAACATTTCAAAATCAGGTAGAGCCTTATAACATTTGACACGCAATGCTCGGATCAATGATCTGATTTCCTCACTGTCGTCAGGTAATGATTTCATGCCTTTCAGGTCGAGGTCACTATCCGAGGTTGGGGCGAGAGTGATAAACCAGCCCTTTTCGTAAGGCGAATCGTTGGCTAATTTGGGATTGCTGACAACTCCATGGTTAATAGCTACAATCTTTCCAGCAATGGGAGCCCTAACAGAGCCAAAGTACCTTCCACTCTCGATCGTCCCTACGTTTTTTCCCATTGGTACCATCGTGTTGATATCCTTCAATTTTACAGTTGAAATTTTACCTGCAAGGGCCGACAATATTGACGTAATTCCAATAACTAGATTATTGTTTGTATCTTTCCTAGCCCAGACTAGGTTATCCAAGTCATATCTTAGGTCATCTGGAAATACACAGTGTTCAATTTCCATACTCGAGACTCTGATGCAGGAGATGGTATGCATATTTATCTATTTATCTATCTCCAACAGACATTTTTTCACCTCAGAGCCCCTCCTCTTTCCACGCCAGTGACAAAATATATTATATGCTAATCTTGCTATATGCATTAGAAGAGTTTGGTAGCCTGCACAATCTGTGGTTCTAGATTTGGTGATAGAATCTGCCCACATTGTGAAAGGAACGTGTGCTCATCATGCATAGTGTATGGAAGGAATACATGTGTGAGATGTAACAAGATTAAGATTGTCCCTCCTAGCTTCCTAAAGAGAAATTTAAAGTTCATTCTACTGTTCGTTGCTTTCTGGTTTTTCGTGTCAGGTCTTTACCCTTTTCCATATATGATGGCGTTAGGTCAATCAGTTGATTTTAGAGTCATACAACCAGTGCTAATCGCTACCGGAATCATGTTGGTACCATTTATTTTTCTAATGTTTGCATGGAACAAACGTGAACAAGGAATCCGTAAATAAAGAATAGTATAGAAATATCTGTAGATAAGGAATGTCAAGCAGAAAGATTATTTATCTGAAGTGGCAACAAATAGCCCAATTATTATATACCGTCTTTAGAAACCATGGACAACAACAACACTACAGGTGGATACTTGAAATTCAGGTGTGGGGAACACAGGGCAATTGAGAGCTGTGCAAACATAGTAAAGAACGGGGGAATCATCGTTTATCCCACTGACACTGTTTATGGAATCGGCTGCGATCCTTTTAATGATAAGGCAGTACAACGAGTATTTTTCTTAAAGCGTAGGATGGCAGAGAAAGCATTGCCTGTACTTGCTGCCAGTCTCAGCGATTTAAAAGACATTGTAGAGGTCTCTGAAAAGGTTGAGAGGTTAGCTAGATCATTTTGGCCTGGTCCGCTAACAATTATTTGCCCCCTCTCTAATAGCAAGATCTCTCCCCGGTTGACTGGCAATAGACCATCGCTGGCGGTGAGAATACCAGGCAATCCATGTACCCTTGAGCTCCTTAAATTCACTCGCTACTTGGTTGGAACTAGCGCTAATATTTCCGGTCAAATATCGGTAAATAGTCCGTCCCAAATCAATTCCGCCTCACTGGCAAGCTTCGACGCCTTACTGGATGGTGGTGATTTGAACAGATATTCTCATTCTACGATCATAAGCTTGGATAATGGCGGTGAAACTCTAACCGTCATAAGAAGCGGGCCTATTCTAGAAAGCGAAATCGCAGTGGCTCTAAGAATACCCTGATAAAAGGTGGTTTAGAACATAAAATCGGGCAGTCTAGCATCCTTGCAATTTATGGATGACTAGTGCAAATAACAAATACTAATTTCTGACTTCGCCAAGATAGTAACGTTTCCTTATCCAAGATCGTCAATCATTTGGCTTTTTTAGCAGAAGCTGTAAATCAAGGAATTCATCGAAAAGTGGTCATAGATATTATT
>OCZV010000160.1_pt1 | contig 25235 bp, 20 predicted proteins | sample 1539051 | NCBI WGS metagenome assembly OCZV01 (sample SAMEA3113581, study PRJEB22503) | soil metagenome
CGCAGGCCCCAGCGCACCAGCGTGGCCAGGTCGATCTCGCCCTCGCCCTCGACGTTCTCCTCCCTCGCCTCCAGCGCCACCACGTCGGGGTGCAGGTCGGCGTAGCGGTCGAGCCCCAGCTCGAGGTTGTCCTCGATGGTGACGATCCGCTCCTCGGGGCCGACCTCGTTGAGCAGCGCCCGCAGCAGCGTGGTCTTCCCGGCGTCGACGCCGCCGCAGATGATGAAGTTCTTGCGGGCCCGCACGGCCGCCGACAGGAACTCGCGCAGCGCCACGTCGATCGAGCCCAGCCCCACGAGGTCGTCGAGGAACACCTTGGGGAACCGGTGGCGCCGGATGGCCACGCACGGCCGGGACGTGACCGCCATGACCGCGAACAGCCGGCTGCCGTCGGGCAGCTGCAGGTTGAGCGACGGCGCGCCGTTGTCGAAGCGGCGCTCGGTCAGCCCCACCCGGGCCGCGGTCATGCGCAGGGTGTCGATGAGCTCGTCGTCGCTGTCGGCGATGGGCGGCGCCCGGTGCTTGCTGCCGTCGGCCCGGGTGACCCAGACGTCGGCGTGGCCGTTTGCGTCGATGTTCTCGATGGACTCGTCGTCGAGCAGCCGCTGCAGCGCGCCGAGCCCGAACAGCGCGTCGTGGATCGCCTGCGCCAGTGCCGTCTCGTCCTCGAACGACAGCGGTTCCAGGCCCTGCTCCAGCTGCTGCTTGGCGTGGCGCTCCAGGCGCCGGTTGATGAGCTGGCGGCCGAACTGCCGCTGGTCGGCCGGCGACATGCGCGTGCGGTCGGCGACCTCGTCGGCCCGCAGTCGCTCGGTCAGCTCGTCGGCGACCTCGCGCCGGAACTGGCGGACCAACGCCTTGTGCTGGGGATTCACCGGCGCTCCTCGGCACGGTCGCGGCGGAAGTGCTTGGGACCGGCCGGCACCTCAACAAACTGTGGGGACTGCCCGTTGGCCGGACGACGCGGCGCCGAGGTGGGCGGTAGCCAGGCGGCGAGACCCTCGGCCAGGGCGCGGGCGTCGCGGAGCAGCCGGGAGCGGCGCAGGACCCGCACGGCGTTGGCCGTGAGCGCCGCCGCGGCCCGGTCGTCGACCGGCAAGCTGCCGAGCGGGCTGGCACCGATGGCGTCGGCCACCTCGGCCACCGAGTACGGCTGGTCCCCCACCAACAGCAGCGACAGCGCCTTGGGCCGCAGCATCGACACCCGGCTGGCCAGGTGGTGGACCTCCCCCACCACTGGTCGGGCCACCACGACCAGCAGGTCGGCCTCGCTGGCGACGTCGTGGGCGGCCGAGCCCGGATCAAGCCGCCCACAGTCCACCAACACGTCGGCAGGCAAGGACGAAAGCACCCCGGGGAGCCCGCCTCGCAGCGCGGCCAGTGCGGCGCCCGCCTGGTCGGCAGCGACCGGACCGACCAGCACCCGGCGGGTTCCGGCGTCGGCCCCGTCCTCAGACGAGGCCGCCCCCGCCCTCGCGACGAACGGCAGCGGCTGGGTGTGGTCGACGAACGTGGACCGGTCCAGTTGCCGGCGGCCAGCGGCGGCCAAGGACACCAACCCGGGCTCGGTGGCGAGATCGAACCGCACCACCAGGTCGCCCCCCGAAGGGTCGAGCTCGGCGACCACGAGGTCGCGCTCGGCCGGCCAGGTGGCGGCCAGGGCGGCGATCGCGGTGGTGACGCCCGGTGACGCTTTGGCGGAGGCGAACGCGACGTACGCCATACCTCAGGCCGCTCAGGGCCGCGCCGCCGCGTGGACCACGGTGATCGAGTCCGAGTGGATGGCGGCGGCGATGTCGGGCAGCAGGCCCTCGGGCACCCGCACCGACACCGAGACGGTCGATCCCCCGTCGTCGTCGGACCGCACCGAGAAGACCCGGCCCTCCCCGATGGTCTCGGCGACCGGACCCTCGCCGGGCCCTGCGTCGGTCGAGCTCTGCAGCAGCAGCACCCGGGCGCCGGCCTCGAGCTCGGCGGGAAGCTCCTCCACGGCGACGGGCACGGCGATCACCGCTGTCCCGGTCTCGAGCCCCTCGTCCTCGCCGACCGCCGAGGGGACCAGCATCATGCCGGCCTTGAGGTCGCCGGCCGCCGGGCGCCCGACCACTTGGTCGCGGGCCGACGACGCCACCGGCTCGATGCCGGGGTCGGCCGCCACCCGGACCACCTGCAAGTCGTCCTCCTGGATGATCTGGCCAGCCGGCACGTCCCGGCGCAGCGCCAGCACCGGCTCGCGGCCGCCGGCGTTCATCCACAGCACGACGAAGCCCAGGGCCGAGGCCAGCGTCACCAGCACGGCCAGCAGCGCCAGCGACCAACGCCGCTGTCGGCCGCCACCCGGCACCAGCGCCGGCGCCGGTCGCCCCGGGACGCCGGGGGCCGGGCTGCGGGTGGGAAGCGTGGTCGAGGCCATGGCGGCTCCTAGTGGTCGCGCGCCGCGATCTGATCGTCGTGGGGCGGCGGCGGTTCAGGCTTGGGGATCGGCGGGCCGCCCCACACGCCCTCGTCGGGGAGCAGCACCATGCCGCCTCCGCCGTCGGGTGCGAGAGTCGCCCGGTCGGTGACGGCCACGGCGTCCCCGTCACGCCCGTCGTCGAGCAGCACCATGCCACCCCCCTCGGCGGCCGGCGCCGGCGGCCGCGACTCCGGCTCCGGGTCGGGCGCGGATGCCGGCGGGGTGGCGGGTGGGGTCAGGCCGCCCGCGTCCTCAGGCAGCTCGAGGAGCCAGCCGGCGTAGATGAGATCGGGATCGGTCAGGCAGCGCCCGTCGGGCTGCACCCTGCCCTGGTTGAGCCGGAAGATCTCCTGCCAGCGGAACGGGTCGCCCAAGTGCCGCTCGGCGATGTCCCACAGCGTGTCACGGCGCTGCACCTCGTAGATCGGCCCCGGCACCGAGCGGGCACCGACCGCAGCGCCGGCGGGGACCGCGTGCTCCCCCGGCAGCTCGTCGACGACGAGCGTCACCGCGGACTGGGCCATCGCCGCCAACGGCCGCGGCGGGTGCCCCCCGGAGCCGGAGCCGGGAATGCCCTTGGTGGCGAGCAGCGCGCCCAGGAGCGCAACGGTCGCCACCAGCCGGGCCGCCTCCCGCTGCAGCCCGCCCGCCAACGGCACCGCGCCCGCCTTGCGCCCGCGCACGTAGGCGACAGCCTCGACGAGCAGCGACGCCATCAGCTCGATCCACACCAGCCAGCAGACGAGGGCCAGCGCCTTCACCAGGAACTCGTCGGGTATGTACGTGTCGCGCAGCGCCGAGCTGATCTGCGACAGGGTCGGCACCTCGCTGGGCAGCGGCCAACCCACCCACGAGATGAGCCCGGCGGGGACGCCCACCGCGAGGACCACCACGCCGACGAGCGCGACGAAGCCACGGCCGGCATCGGACCACCGGTGCGGCGTGTCGAGCTGCATCCTGGCGTCCATCGTCACCTCACCACTCCTCAGCAGGCTCCCAGCCTCTAGACGCCTTCAGATGATGCCACCTCGATGCGGTCGCAATCGCCGCCTCCCTCGGCCAGCGACGCAGCGCCGCCCGGGCCGACCGGCTCGGTGCGGTCGGGCTGGTAGCGGTGCCGCTCCACCTCGGGCCAGACGTCGAAGTACTGGACCTCGCCGGCGGCGGCCCGGTAGAGCCCGGGCGTGTCGGTCCCGTCGCAGTCCCAGTCGCCGAGCACGAGCTGATCGCCAGGCGCACCGATGGCGATCCGCTGCGAGTCGCCATCGATGGTGATGGTGAGGACCATGCGTTCGGTGCCACCGACGTCCTCGGGCTGATAGACGCCCGTGGTCGGACAGCCGTCGCCCTCGGGATCGCCCGCCACGACCAGTGCGGCCGGCTCGGCCACCGGCTCCTCGACATCCGGACAGGCTCCGATCGCCTCGCCACCGTCGTCGCTGTCGTCGGACGACACGAGGCCGCGCACGACGAACAGCAGCCCCGCGGCCGCCAACACCACGGCCGCCGACGCCGGGATGCGCCGGCCCCAGCGCCGCGGGGCCACCTCGGGCTCCCGACGGGGCGGGCGGGGCCCGAAGGTGCGGGTCGCACCGGCGCTGCCACCGGCGGCCGCGTCGCCCTCGCCGCCAAGGCCGAGCGCCGCGCCGGGACTGGCCGCCGGCCCCGGCAGCCGGATCTCGTCGGCCGGCAGCGTCGCCCGCAGGGCCCGGGCGAAGTCGTCGGCCGAGGCGAAGCGTTGCTCGGGATCGCGGTCCATGGCCCGTTCCACCACCACTCCCAGCGGCTCGGGCACGTGGGTCAGGCTCTCGAGCCGCAGGTGCCGCCCTGCGTCGGCCGCCCGCACGACCGCCAGCGGCACCGGTCCGCGGTAGGGCGGCTGGCCCGCCAGCGCCTGGTAGCAGACGACGCCGAGCGAGTAGATGTCGGCCCGGGGATCGGGGTGGGCGCCGTCCAGCAGCTCCGGGGCGACGTACTCGGCCGTGCCGCTGATGTCGTCGCCGGTGAGGGTGCGACGCCCGAGCGTCCGGGCCACGCCGAAGTCGGACAGCAGCGGCTCGCCGTCCGACGTGAACAGCACGTTGGCGGGCTTCACGTCGCCGTGGAGGATCCCCCGCCGGTGCGCCGACGCCAGCGCATCGGCCACGGGCGCGGCGACGGCGACGACTTGGCCGGGAGCGAGGCGGCCGCGCTCCACCAGCAGGTCGTCGAGCGACCCGCCCGGCGCGAGCTGCATCGCCAACGCCACGCCACCACCGCCACCACCGCCCTCGCCGTCGTGCAGCACCTCGAGCACGCGCACGATGTGGGGGTGGTCGAGCTCGGTGAGGAGGGTGGCCTCGCGCCGGAGCCGCTCGAGGTCCGCCGCGCTCCCGCCGACCCGCAGCCGCTTGAGGGCCACGACCCGGGCGACGGGCCCCTGGCTGCGGGCCCGCCACACCGTTCCCGACGCGCCGGCCCCTATCTGCCGTTCGAGCTCGTAGTCGCCGACCGCGGGGCGGCTACTGGTTGCCACCCGCCGTCTGGATGTTGGTGTTCACGGTCATGATGTCGTCGCTCATCATGGTGAGCCGCTCGATGGCGGTCTGCAGCGCGCGCTTGGTGTCGGGCCACTCGGCGTAGAAGGCGTCGGCCGATCCACCGGCGAAGTTCTCGGGGTTGAGGCTGTCGCCGTGGCTCACGAACGTGCTGATGCTGTCGAGCAAACCGCCGTTGATCGTCTTCTTCATGTTGTCGATGGCCTGGATGGCCTCGGTCGTCGACTTGACCACACCCTGCGTCATGCTTGGCTCCCCTTGGTTCCAGCGGCGCCGACCCCCCACGGTCGGCTCGTCCCAGCAGCGCCCGCCGGGCGAACACACTAGCCACCCCCCACAGGCGCGCTCGCGGGTGCGGTCGTTCGCTAGTGTCGTCGCCGTTCGTCGGGCGGGCCGCGCAGATGGGGAGGCACACGATGGCGGCCGAGATGCCGGCAAAGGTCGAGGCGGTGGCGGGCGCCACCGTGGTCGATTTCCCGTGGGCGGCGGCCGCGGCGGCCGTGACCGCCCTCAACACGGCGTCGAGCACCCTCGGCACCCAGCTCGACTCCCGGGCCACGATGCTGCCGACGATCGCCGACTGGGAGGGCACCTACCGCGCCGAGTTCGACAGCGCCTACGGCCGCATCACCGCCACGGCTTCGGGGCTGAGGGAGACGCTCACCACGCTGGCGTCGTCGATCGTGTCGGGCGCCGACGACGCCAACCAGGCGCAGCACCGCTACAACCAGGCGGCGCTCGAGCCCGACCCTCCCGCGTCCAGCACCCGCCGCTCCGGTCGCAACATCCCCGTGTGAGCGAGCCGTGGCCACCAGCAGCGCCAACCCGTTCAAGCTCGGCCGCTACTCGAGCGACGGCCTCGCCCTCGTCGCCACGCTGAAGACCCCGGCCGAGACCGTGGCCTCCGCTCTCGACGGCCTGCGGGGCAGCGGCTCGCCGTACCTGCCGGCGGTGGGCGAGCCCGACGCCACGCTCACCGACCTCGTGGGCGACTGGCACCACCTCGACGAGTTCGCCGGCGACGTGGCCAACGCCTTCTTCCAGGCCAACCACCGCCTCGGCGAGCGCCCGCTCACCCCGGAGCAGATGGACGCGATGGTGCTGTCGATGGGCGACGAGTCCATCCTGAGCCTCGGCCATGTGGGCTACGCCGACCGCGACGCCGCCATCGCCGCCGCCAACCAGCTCACGCAGGACATCCGGGCGGCCTTGGAGGACGGCATCGGGGACGACGAGCTCGACCGCCTGGCGGACCGGGCGACGCGGGGCCAGTTCGACCCGGCGTTCGCCGTCACGTTCGTGGAGGGCATGGGCGTCGACGGCATGGTCCGCATCCCGGCGCTGATCGAGGCGGCGTGGCCCGACGGCGAGTACGGCGACAACCCGGGGTGGGGACAAGAGCGGCTGGCGCCGTTCGCCATGTTGCTGACGACCGCCATGGACACACGGGCCGCCACCCCGGAGATCGACCACCACGATCCCGACAACCAGGACCTCGCCGACGGCGACCGGCTGGGCGAGGACTGGGTGGACGAGTTCACCAACTTCTGGCAGGCCGACGAGTTCGACCAGCCCAACAACCTCCACTACAGCCTGCTGGTGGAGCACGCTGCGCTGCCCACCGACGTCCTCGTCGACGTGGCCAACCGCCAGCTCGACTATCTGCTGGCCCATGACGCCACGCCGATCAGCTACATGAACGGCATCCCCTGGGGCCACGAGGACTCGATGGCCGAGATCAACATCCTCGACGCCCTCGGCGCCAACCGGGACGCCTCGCTCGAGTGGTTGACGATGAAGAACCCCGGCGACGGCACCATCTATTACCCGGGGCGCACCGCGAGCAACATGGAGATGCTGCTGCGCTACCACCCCAACACGGTCGATCCGACCCTCGGCCAGGCGTTGGCGACCGTGGTGGACAACGGGCTGCAGCACTGGGACCGGAGCGGGTCCGCCGAGCTGTTCGACATCGCCGTCGACACGGTGGGCGACCAGGATGCCGTCCACTTCGACGCGCTGCTGCCGACCCTCGGCGAGGGTGCCCGCGAGCACATGGACCGGCTCGTGGATCGCACCGACGAGCGCCTGGGCGGCCAGGACGCTTTGCGGGGCCTGCACGACGCGCACGACTTCCTCAAGGTGCTGATGGACGACGACGCGGCCGCCAACTCGATCTACCAGGGCGGCCTCGAGTACGTGCGGGACTCCCTCGATGCCGACCGCGACGGCGGTGGCTTCACGGGCCGGTCCATCAAGATCGGCGGGCTGATGGGGCTCATCACCGAGGCCGACGAGAACGCCCGGGTCGCGGCCACCGACGCACGCATCGCCGCCCGCCAGAGCTTCCTCGACGGTGTCGGGTTGGTGAAGGACATCGTGGGGCTGGTGCCTGTCGCCGGGCAGACCGCGAGCTCGGCCATCAGCATCGGGAGCTTCGCCCTCGACCAGGCCATCGACAACTTCGGGATGTCGGGCCTCGAGGGCGCCGTCGATCAGCAGTACCGCGATATGGAGGGGGTGCGGGCGGGGATCCGTGCCGAGCTGTCGAGCGCGATGGCCGCATACGAGTACGGCGTCCGGGGGACCTGGACGTCCGCCGAGGTCATCGAGGCCACCAACGGGGAGCTGGGCTACGAGGCCGACGGCATGGACACCGACTTCTTCGCCGACGGCACCACGGGAGACCGCCGACCCATCAAGCCGTTCGCCGAGATGAGCGACGACGAGCGCGAGGCCTACAACCAGTGGTTCAACTCCGAGCAGGTGCGCAACGTGGTGGGCGGCGAGCGCATGGACGCCGGGCAGCGGATGGACGAGGTGATCGACAGCCTCGAGCACCGCTGATGGGCCGGTCCGCCGCCACCGTCGCGCTCGCTGGATCGGCGGCGATCGCGGTTGTGGTGGGTGTGTCCGCCTGCTCCGACGACGGGGGCGACGATGCCGACGGCGAGGACGTCGGCGCGCTCGAGACGGTGGTCGAGAGCGACGACCTCGACGACGCCGTCGACGTGGCGGCCGGGGGCGGCGGCGTGTGGATCGCGCTCGACGGTGGCCAGGTGGTCGCGGTCGGGGACGACGGCGTGGAGCCGGTGGCGGAGCTCGATGCCGTGTCGACCGATGCCAGCATCGCCGCCGGCGGCGACGGCACGCTGTACGCCACGGACGCCGAGCGCCAGCAGCTCCTCCGCTACCGGGACGGCACGGTCGATTCCGGCCCGGTGCCCGCGGTCCAGGAGCTCAGCGAGCTGGCCGCCGGGGCCGACGGAAGCGTGCTGGTCGGCGACTACGAGGGTCTGCAGCTCGTGTCGGTCGGCTCGGACGGGCGTGTCGAGGAGCTGGCCGACAACGTGCTCGCCGGGCCGATGACCGTGGCGCCGGACGGCACGCTCTACTACGTCGAGGACCAGCTGTTCGACGGGCGGATCGTGACGTTGGTCCCGGGCGGTGGGCCGGCGCGCCTGACCCAACCGGTGGAGCGCGACGACGAGGGCGACCCCGTCGAGCCGCCGTCAGAGGGAGCGTCGGCCGACGACTCCTACATCGACGCTCGGGACCTGGCCGCCACCGACGACGGGCTCTACGTGCTGACGTTCACCAACGAGGTGTGGCGGATCGGCGGGGACGAGGAGCTCGAGCTCGTGCTGCGCCGGGGCGGCGACTCGGCCCTGGCGGCGCTGAGCGCGGCCGACGGCGAGGTCTACGTGCTCGACGCCGGCACGGGCACGTTGTCGACGTTGGCGAGCGGAGAGTAGCTCAGCGCGGCAGCGCCACCTGGACCAGCTCGGGCTCGCCGCTGTTCACCACGTAGCCGCGACCAGGCACCATGGCCACCGGCGCCCGGCGGGGCAGGGACGCGCCCAGGATGTCGCCGTCGAGGTCCACGTCGGGGCGGAGCAGCACGCCCAGCTTCGAGCGCCGCAGGGGCCGCGTCCAATGCGAGTAGCCGGTGCGGATGCCGTCGTTGCGGCCGGCCGCCACGAACAGCAAGCCGGGCCGGTCGGACGTCGACAGGCGTTCCAGCACGCCGCCCGCGTCGTCGATCGACTCGGCGTCGTCGACCAGCACCAGGGTCAGCCGGCTGGTGCCCGTCGCGTCGTCCACCAGCCGCATCAACTTGTCCCCGACCGCGGCGGGCGGCACCACCTCGTCGATCAGGGGGTCGCCGGCCAACGGCGAGCGGGGGCCGGCGACGGCGATCACCGCCAGGGCGCCCCGGTCGGGCCGGGCGGTCCGGCAACTCGCGGCCACGGTGAGCAGGGCGGCGCTCTTGCCTGACCGGGCGGGCCCGGCGACGAGGGCGTGCTCGCCCTCGTAGACCACCAGGCCGGCGGCGGCCAGCGTGCGCTCGGCGATGCCGATGGGAACCGACCACGGGCGGGCGTCGAGCTGGGCCGGTGTCGCCAGCTCGGCGAACCCGACCGCGGTGGCCAGGTTGGCGATGGGCACCGGCGGGCGGGACGGCACCGCCGACCCGGCCCCGAGCCGGGCGACCGCCGCCGCCACGCCGTCGGCCGGCCGGGCCACCTGGACGAGCTGCCCGCTGCCCGCCAGCAACGCCCGGCCGGGCACCATCTCCGGCACGGCCGTGGACCGCACGCCGAACCCGGCGTAGTCGTAGGCGTCGGCCAGCCGCAGCGCCATCCGCTGGCGGACGAGCGACGCCAACTGCCCGGGCACCGCCGAGGCGCGATCGGCGGCCACAGCGGTGCACATGCGCACCTCGGGGCCGTCCGCGAACACCCGGCCGAACGCCTCGAACACGGCACTGCCGGCCAGGTCGTTGTACTCGGCCGCGAACGCGCTCCAGCCGTCGATCAACGTGAGGATCATCGGCTCGCCCTGGAGCGCCGCGGCGCCCAGCTGGCGGCGGCGGTCGAGCTCGGCCCGCAGGTGGCGGACCAGCCGGGCCTGGCGCTCACGCTCGTTGGCCAGGATCACCGCGCCGACGTGCGGCAGCGGATCGAGCGCACGCAGCTCGCCCGCGCCGAAGTCGAGTGCGTAGATGTGGACGTCGTCGGCCGGGTGCAAACGGGCCAGCGCCAGCGCCAGGCCCGACAGCGTCGTGGTCGTGCCGCTGCCGCCGATGCCGTAGACGATGAGGTTCCCCTCGGCCGGCGTCCATCCGACCGGGTACTGCGCCTGGGCGTCAGGGTCGTCGGCCAACGCCAGTGGCACGAATGCCGGCGGCTGCTCGGCGCCGGTCCCCGCCATCGCCCGGTCGAACAACGCGTCGAGGTCGACCTCGCCCGGCAGCGGATCGGGCCACGGCCGCCGGGGCCGCGGCCGACCCGTGCGGGCGAACGCGCCCCCGATGGCCGCCACCAGCACGGACAGGTCGGTCTCGACCTCGGTTTCGGGATCCGACGCCGTGCCGGCGGCGGCAACACCCAGGTCGGGCGGCGGCGGGGCGGCGGGTGGCCGTGCCGCCGGTCCGTAGACGAAGGGCGCGACGTCCACCGGCGCCAGCGCCGCCTCGTGCCGGGAACCGGTCGACAGGGCCGTCTGGATCGCCACCACCTCACCCGGGCTCAGCCGCACGTAGGCCCGGCCCGGGGCGGTACGAGGGATGCCGGCGGCGTCGGGGACGTCGATGACATCGGTCGAGTCGGTCTTCTCCTGCACCCGTAGGGCGATGCGCAGGTTGGTGTTGGCCCGGATGTTGTCGCTGATCGCCCCCTGCGGGCGCTGGGTGGCGAGCAGCAGGTGCACGCCCAGGCTGCGTCCCCTTTGGGCCACGCCCACCAGAGCGTCGATGAACTCGGGCAGCTCGGCCTTGAGGGTGGCGAACTCGTCGATGATCACCAGCAGCCGCGGCAGCGGTTGCGGCAGACCCTTGCGCAGGTAGTCGGGCAGGTCCACGGCGCCGGCGTCGCGCAGGACCCGTTCCCGGTGGCGCAGCTCGGCCTCGAGGCACCGCAGGGCCCGCTCGGCGAGGTGCTGGTCGAGGTCGGTGACCATGCCCACCGTGTGCGGCAACCTGGCGCACTCGTCGAAGGCGCTGCCGCCCTTGAAGTCGATGAGCACGAACGTGAGGTGGTCGGGGTCGACGCTGACGGCCAGCCCCGCCACCAGGCTGCGCAGCAGCTCGGACTTGCCGGCGCCGGTGGTGCCACCCACCAGGCCGTGCGGCCCGTCGGCCACGAGGTCGACGGCGAACACGCCGTCCTCGGCCACGCCGATGGGCGCGGCGGGACGCGGGTCGACGCCGCCGCCCTTCCAGCGGGCCAGGACCGCGTCGGGCGTGCATTCGTCGAGCTCGAGCAGCGCCAGCAGCCGGATGGACGCCGGCAGGCCCGCACCCACCAGGTCGAGCTCCGGGTCCTCGAACCGGGCCAGCGAGCGGGCGCAGTCCCGGGCGGTGTCGTCGGCCATACCCGCCGCCAGGAACCCGGCGATGCGCTGCCCCCGCTGGGGCAGGGCGAGGTCGGCCCGGCCGTCGGGATCGGTCATCTCGATGACGGTGGTGCAGACCGCCGGCAGCCGGTCGACCGTGGAGGCGATCACCACGCCGGCCACCGAGCCGCCCTCGCCGCGCAGCAGGCTGCGGGTCGGCGCCCTGCGGCCCTCGATCAGCGACTCGTCGTCGACCACGACGAGCAGCGTGGGGCCGCTGGCGCGCTCGCCGGCGCCGGCGGCCGCCCGGTCCGCGTGGTTCCGGTTGGCGGGCCTGAGGTGCGCCTCGGCCAGTCGCGTCGACAGCTCGGCGTCCTGCGACAGCATCCGACCCACGCCACCGGCGTCGCGGGTGTGAGGCAGCCACTTGGCCCAGTCCCAGGCGGGACCGGTCTCGGCGCTGGCCAGGACCATCACCGGCAGGTCCGCGGGACCGTGCAGGGCCGTCGCCTGGCACACCAGCGACCGGGCCAGTGCCAGGGCGGCGGCGCGGTCGCCGACGATGCCGACGACGCCTCCTCCCGCCAGGTCGACCGGCACCGGTGCACCGTGCAGGACGCTCGCCTCGCTCAGCGCTTGGGTCAGCTCCTCCGGCACCTCGGTGCGCAACCCCGCCTCGGCCACCGGTGGCGACCAGGGGACGTCGCCCACGCCCGCCCGCAGCCGCAGGAAGTCGGGATGGGCGGGCCGCCGTTCCCACAGCGTGGTGCTGGGCAGGTGGGCCCGCCGCAGGATCTCGGCGGGGTCGGGGTAGGCGCCGTGCCGACGGCGGCGCTCGTCGTCGGCCAGCGACGCCAGGCGCCTGCGGAGGTCCGCCAGCTCACGGCCGAAGCGCTCCCTCTCGCCCCGTTCCGAGCGGCGCCCCCGGCGCTTGGTGTCGATGGCGTTGCCGATGCCCATGACAGGGGTCAGCAGGCTGAACAGGAGGAACTGCGGCTGCTTGAGCAGGGCGAACATCACGCCCGCGAACACGAGCGGCGTGAGGATGCCGATGAGCGACAGCGGGACCTTGCCCTGGCCGGTCCTGGGAGGGGCGGGCGGGCGGACCTCCGCCGGCGGTGGCGGGGCGGCGGGCCGCGGCGGCCGGTTGAACGGGATCGTCCCGGCGGCGGTGGCGTGCCGCACCGGATCGATCGCGACGGGCCGGTCGCTGTCGATCACCGGCCGGACCTCCAGCTCCAGCGCCCCCAACCGCGCCGGCACCCCGGGTTCGAGGGCGGCGGGCCTGACCACCGGCAGCCCATTCACCCAAGTGCCGTTGTGGGATTCGAGGTCGGCGATCGTCACGTCGCCGGCGGCGCCCTCGCTCACGGTCAGCTGGGCGTGCCGCTTGGAGACGGTGGGATGGTCGAGCACCACGTCGCAGCCCGGTGTGCGCCCCAACACGGTCACACCCGGCGCCAACGGGAATCGCCGCCCCGCATCCAGCCCGCTGATCACCACCAGCTCGCGCTCGAGTCCGTCACCCAGGGGTGCGGTTGGTGCCGGTCGCCACGCACCGCCGGGTCGGGCGTGTCCCAAGCGCACCACGGCGCCCTCGTGGAGGCCAGCCTCGCCCAGCTCGAAGTCGGGATCCACGGGCTGGTCGCCGATCAGCAGCGTGCGGTCATCCCGGGCCGTGGGGTCGAGCGCTCGCACGAGGTCGGCAACGGTGGCCGCGGGATTGTTGACCCGGACATCCAGCTCGCGACGCGTGTCCCCAGCGACGTAGACGATCTGCATCCCGCCGCAACGCTAGTGGCGGGCCGGTCAGCGATCCGGCGCCGCTTCCTGGCGCCGAAGTGGTTGCCCAGCAACCACTTCGGCACCAGGTTGCCAAGTCACCGATGAGGCTCGGCCACCAGGCCCGCCAGGCGGTCCGACAGCTCGCGTAGCCGTCGGTGCGCTGCGGCGTCGCCGGCCTGGGGATGGGGCCGAGCCTCGCGCTGGCCGTCGAAGTAGCGGCCCGTGACGGCGTCGAGGGCGGGATCGGTCACCAAGCGGGCGGTGGCGTCGATGCCCTGGTTCAGCGGGGTGACCGGGTCGATGCCGGAGTGGGTCACGATCTTGGTGGGCATGAACGTGCCCGGGTGGAGGGCGTTGACGGTGACGCCCCGACCGGACAGCTCGTCGGCCAGGTCGATGGTGAACATGATCTGGGCGAGCTTCGACTGGCAGTAGGCGCGGTAGCCCTCGTAGCGGCGCTCCAGCATCACGTCGTCGAAGTCGATCGGCGCCTGCCCCGCCGAGCTGACGTTGACGACGCGGGCGGGCGCCGACCGCTCGATCAGCGGCAACAGCAGCCGAGTCAGCAGGTAGTGGGCCAGGTAGTTCACCTGGAACCGCAGCTCGTAGCCGTCGGCGCTGCGCTGGCGGGCGCCATCGCCCGGCAGCGTCGCCCCGATGCCGGCGTTGTTGACCAGCGCGTCGAGCCGGGGCTCGTCGTCGATGATCCGTTCTGCCAACGCCCGCACGTCGGCGAGCGACGCCAGGTCGGCCCGGTACCAGCGCAGCCGTTCGTTGCCGGTGGCGTCGCGGATCGAGCGGATCGTCGCCGCCCCGCGCTCGTGGTCACGCCCGTGCAGCAGCACGGTGGCCCCGCCCTGCGCCAGCCGTTGAGCCACGCCCCGCCCCAGCCCGTCCGTGGCGCCGGTCACCAGGATCACTTGCTCGTCGAGGGGAGTCATGGCGCCGACCGTACGGCTTCGAGCGCGCTCGAAGTCAAGGGTGCCGCCACCCTCAGGCCCGACCTGGCAGATGATGTGCTACAACTAGCACATGGCTTCGTTGACAGCAGGTGTACGTGAGCTACGCCAACGCGCCAGTGAGCTCCTGCGCCTGGTCGAAGCGGGCGAGACCGTCGAGATCACCGACCGCGGGCGGCCAGTGGCCGTCCTTGCCCCATTGCCCCAGGGCGGTGCGCTCGAGCGGCTCCGCGCCGCCGGCGACTTGGAGCCCGCTACCTCTGACCTCGGCGACCTACCAGATCCCCTGCCACCCGTCCCCGGACAGCCGCTGCCATCCCACATCCTCGCCGAGCTCCGGCGCGATGAGCGTTAGGCGAGCGACCTACATGGACTCCTCGGCCATCGTGAAGCTCGCGGTGCGCGAACCGGAGTCGGCGGCCTTGCGGCGGTATCTGCGCCGGAAGAGGCCTCTGGTCACGAGCGCCCTCGCCCGGACCGAGGTTGCACGGGCGCTCCTGCCCCTGGGCGCCGACTCGGTCGACCGAGGCGCCGAGGCGCTTCGCCGGCTGGATCTCGTCCGTCTCAACAACCGGATCCTCGAGGCCGCCGGCGCGCTGCCCCCGGCGGACCTGCGCACGCTCCACGCGATCCATCTGGCCACCGCGCAACAACTCGGTGCCGAGCTGGCGCGGGTGTGCACCTACGACGACCGGATGGCGGCCGCGGCCAAGGGCCTCGGGTACACCGTGGTGGCGCCCCGATGAGCGCCCCCACGACGCCGTTGCCCGCGGTGATGCTGGTCCACGGCTTCGCCTCGTCGTTCGCCCACGGCTGGGAGCAGAGCGGCTGGACCGACCTGCTGGCAGACGCCGACCGCAAGGTGCTGCGGATCGACCTACCGGGCCACGGGACATCGCCGGCGACCACCGACGCGGCCGCCTACGCCGACGTGCAGGGTGTGCTGGCCGAGGCGATCGCACCACACGCCCCGATCGACGCCGTCGGGTTCTCGACCGGGGCGCGCCTCCTGCTGGGCCTGGCGGCCGAGGACCCGGCCCGGTTCCGCAAGCTGGCGGTGATCGGCATCGGCGACAACCTGTTCCGCCCCGAGGATCGGGAGCCGCTGGCGCGGGCGCTCGAGTCCGGAGCCGGCGGCGAGGTCGCCGCCGAGGACGTGGGCACCCGGCTCTTCGTGCGCCTGGTCCGCACGGCGGGCAACGACCCGGCGGCGCTGGCGGCGTTCCTGCGCCGCCCAGATCGCCCGCTCACCGAGGACGACCTCGGCCGGGTGACCTGTCCCGTGCTCGTCGTGCTCGGCGACCGCGACTTCTCGGGCCCGGCCGACCGGTTGGTGGCGGCGCTGCCCGACGCCGAGCTGGTCGTGCTCCGCAACGTCGATCACTTCGCCGCTCCCCGCGACTTCACCTGCATCAGCCGGTCGCTGGCGTTCATCGACGCCTGAACCCCCGGCCGCCTCACCTGAACGCGGTCCCGTCCTCCCACCACTCGACCAGGAGGAACTTCTGGACCTTGCCGGCCGGCGTGCGCGGCAGCTCGTCGACGAGGCGGAACTCCTCGGGGATCTTCTGCCGGGCGATCCGCTGCGCCTCCAGGAACGACCGCAGCTCACCGGCGTCGACCCCGGCGGCGTTACGGGCCACGATCGCCGCACACACCCGCTCGCCGAGACGGCCGCCTGGAACGCCGACGACCGCCACCTCCGCAACCCCGGGGTGCCGGGCCAGCAGGTCCTCGATCTCGCGGGCGCTGAACTTCTCGCCGCCCCGGTTGATGATGTCCTTGCGCCGCCCGGTGATCGTGACGTAACCGGCGTCGTCGACCCATCCGAGGTCGCCGGTGTAGAACCAGCCGCCCTCGTCCACCACCTCCTCGCTCAGCGCCGCGTCGACGTAGCCGAGCATGCGTTCCGGCCCCCGCACCCGCAGCTCGCCCTCGGCGCCGGGTGGCAGCGGCCGGCGGTCCTCGTCCACGGCCTCCACCTCCACCGCCTCGGCGCGGTGGCCGTCGGTGTGCGCCCGCCGCTCGAGCGGGTCGTTCTCGCCGGCCAAGGTGGTGGTGGGGAACTCGGTCATGCCCCAGGCCCGGTGGGCCGCGATGCCGAGCGCGTCGGCCGCTTCGACGAGATGCGGCGGCACGGCCGAGCCCCCACAGGTGAACTGGCGCAGGGCGGGGCGGGCCAGGCCGCGGCGCCGGTACTCCTCCACCACGCCCTGGAGGAACGGCGTGGCGCCGGCCATGTAGGTCGCCCCCTCGGCCTCGATGCGGTCGACCGACTCCTCGGGATCCCAGCGATCGACCAGGACCGACCGGGCCGCCACGGCGGTGGGCACCAGCAGGCCCTGCAGCAGACCCGTGATGTGGGTGACCGGGGAGGCCATGAACATGACGTCCCGCCACGTCAGCGCCCACTCCCGCTGCATCGACCGGACCTCCTGCAGCAGCGTGGCGCTGCTGTGCACCGCACCCTTGGGGGCGGCGGTAGTGCCGGACGTGTAGAGGACCAGGCATGGCTCGTCGGCAGGGGCCGGCTCCACGGAGGCTGGCAGAGCCGCCACCGGCGACAGGTCGTGGATCGACGGCCAGCCCCGGGCGGTCCCCGATACGAGCCGCACGCTGGGCGTGTGGCCGAGGGAGGCGAGCACGTCGTCGAACTCCTCGGCGTGGTGCCGGCCCCGGTGCTCCCCGGCCGTGACCACGGCGGCGGGGCGCAGCTGGTCGAGCACGAACGACAGCTCATGCTCCCGGTAGATCGGCACGACGGGGTTGTTCACGGCACCGATCCGCCACACCGCGGCGGCGAGCGCGATGGCGTCGACGCCGTTGGGCAGCATCCACGTCACGACGTCGCCGTGCCCGACCCCGCCGGCCAACAGCGCCTGCGCCACAGCGTTGGCGCGCGCCCGCAGGCCGGCAAAGGTGTGGGCGGTCCCGCCCGCCACCACCGCGCCCCGCCCGGGCCACTGGTCAGCGGCCCGGTCGAGCCCCCAGCCGATCCGCTCGTCGGTGAGGCGGCCCGCGTCCCGCCACGCCCGCACCAGGTCCGGCGGCGCCGGCGGCGCGGTGGCCCGCAACCCGCTCTTCGAAGATCTTCGAACCGATCCGCTCGAAGACTCTTCAAAGACGTGGCTCATCGCTCCCCCGCCGGCGTCCAGCGCCGCGGGCGGACCTCGAAGGGGACGTCCTTGTCGACCCGAGGCTCCGACGGCAGCCCGAGGGCCCGCTCCCCCAGGATGTTGCGCTGGATCTCGTCGGTCCCGCTGGCGATGCGCACGCATGGCCAGGTGAGGAACAGATAGGTCCAGTCGGCGTCGGCCCCTGCGTGGTCACGGACCAGGCCGTGCGGTCCGAGCACCGAGAGCACGATGTCGCCGGTCCGCTTGAGGTGGCTGGCGAACAACAGGTTGATCGACGACGCCAGCGGACCGAGGGGCTCGCCCCGCCCGAGCGCAGTCTTGGCCCGGTAACCCAGGAACCGCAGGAGTTGCTCCCCCGTGTACACCTCCACCAGGCGCTGGCGGGTGACCGGGTCGCCCGTGCGTCGGGCGGCGCGTGCGGCGTCGAGCAGCTCCGAGAAGCCGGGCCAGTCGGTGCCGACGAGCCCCCGTTCGCTGGCGAGCGTCGACATGGCGACCCGCCAGCCGTCGTCGACGGCGCCGAGCACGCCGTCGTCGGGCACCCGCACGTCGGTGAGGAAGACCTCGTTGAACTCGGAGGACCCGTTCATCTGCGAGATGGGCCGCACCTCTATGCCCGGTGTCGACATGTCCAACAGGAAGTAGGTGATGCCGCGGTGCTTGGGGCGGTCGGGGTTGGTGCGGGCCAGCAGGATGCCGAAGTCGCTGTGGCGAGCGTAGGACGTCCACACCTTCTGGCCGTTGACGACCCAGCCGCCGTTGCGGTGGCGCTCGGCGCGGGTGGTGATGCCGGCCAGGTCGGATCCGGCGCCGGGCTCGCTGAAGAGCTGGCACCACACGTCCTCGCCCCGCAGCAGCGCCGGCAAGAAGCGGGCCTTCTGGGCCTCGGTGCCGTGCTCGATGATGGTGGGCCCGGCCATGCCGGTGCCCACCGCGAACATCGCGCTCGACACCCCGTAGGCGGCCTGCTCCTCGTGGAAGATCTGCTCGAAGCCCGGGCCGAGCCCTCGCCCCCCGTACTCGGTCGGCCAGGTGAGGCCCGCCCAACCCGCCTCGCGGAGGCGTGCCTGCCAGGCCTTGCAGGCCTTGACGAAGTCGTCGTCGTGGCCGGTATCGGAGGCGAAGTCGCCCGGCCCGCCGCGCCTCGGGGCGTTGGCGTCGAGCCATGCCCGGGCCTGGGCCCGGAACTCGGCCTCCTCGGGCGAGTCGTCGAAGTCCATGGTCCTACGGGGCGCCCGTGCCGACCGGCCGCCAGAACGGAATGCCGAGCCCGTCCTCGACCATGATCGTGTAGGCCTCCACCGGCATGCCGATGCGGACCTCCACCGGTGGGCAGTCGGTGATGTTGGCCATCATCCGGGGCCCCTCCTCCAACTCCACGATCGCCACCACGTAGGGCACCAGGTCCCGGAACGGCTCGGCCCAGTTCTGGCGGATGATGGTGAACGTGTGGACGGTCCCCCGTCCGCTGGCCGGGCGCCACTCCGGTTCCGCGGCACAGGCAGTGCACAGCGCCCGGGGATAGAGCTGCCGGTGCCCGCACGCCGGGCACTCCTGGTAGAGCACCTCGCCCCGGGCCGCGGCCTCCCAGTAGGCCGCCGAGACGTTGTCGGGCCGGGGCAACGGGCGCTGGGCGAGCGAGCCGGCGATGTCGTCGGCGCTCATGGTGCACCCGGGACGGGCGATGGTCCCGAGGCAATAGGTTTCAGCGGCCGGAGGGCGAGGTCATAGGTTTCATATTTGAAACCCATGACCTCAGGCTCGGTCCGGTGAAACCTATGACCTCGGGTCATGGGGCGTCCCTGCCGAGGATCACGGTGCCCATGCACGACAGCCAGCCGCCCGAGCCGCAGGCGAGGGCCAGCGCGGCGTCGGGCACCTGGGCGGCACCTGCCTGGCCGCGCAGCTGGCGGACGGACTCGATGAGCAGGAAGATCCCCCGCATGCCCGGGTGGGTGCAGCTCAGCCCACCGCCGTCGGTGTTCAGCGGCAGCTTGCCGCCCGGCCGCAGGACACCGCTCTCCACGAAGCGGCCGCCCTCCCCCTTGGGGCAGAAACCGAGGTCCTCGAGCAACAGCAGCACGGTGATCGTGAAGCTGTCGTAGAGCTGGACGGTGTCGATGTCGGCGGGCGTGACGCCCGCCTGGTGGAAGGCTTCGGCGCCCGCCACCGCCGCCGCCGTGGTCGTGAAGTCGGGCATCTCGCTGATGTGCCAGTGGCTCTGGGCGCCGGCGGCCCCCAGCACGTACACCGGCGGCTGGCGGAGGTCGCGTGCCCGCTCGGCGGTGGTCATGATCACCGCCCCGCCGCCGTCGGAGATCACGCAGCAGTCGAGCTTGTGCAGGGGGTCGGCGACCATGCGGGACGACACCACGTCGTCGACGGTGATCGGATCGCGGTACAGCGCGTCGGGGTTCAGCGAGGCGTGCTCCCGCACGGCGACGGCTATCTCGGCCAACTGCTGGGGCGTCGTCCCGTACTCGTGCATGTGGCGCTGCGCGGCCATGGCGTACGCACCGATGAGCACATTGCCGTACGGCACCTCGTACTGCATCGCCCCCGGCACGCGGGCGGCGCCGCGGAAGTGGCCCTTGCTGCCCAGCATGCGGCCCTGGCGGGACAGCAGATCGGAGCCGTAGGTCATGAGCACGGCGTCGCATTGCCCGTCCCGGATGGCGGCCGCAGCGTGCTGGGCGAAGAACTCGAAGCTGGAGCCACCCACCATGGTGCTGTCGAGCCAGCGATGCTCGATCCCGAGGTACTCCGCCATCGGCGCCAGGTCGTCGGGATCGGAGTCGGACTTGCTGGCGCCGGCGCAGCAGTAGCCGTCGATGTCGCGCTTGTCGACGCCGGAGTCCTCCAGCGCACGCCGCAGGGCCAGGACGTGGTGCTGGACGGCGTCGAGGTGCGGAGCGACGGGACCATCGCTCAGCCCGATCCCCACGATCACCGGCGTGCGGTCCCGCATGCGTGTGTCGCTGCCTATCCCCGGTCGCAACCCATCCTATGTATGTTTACGAGGAAAGCCGCACCTGGGTCAAGCCCGGGCGTCAGAGCCCGGTGCGGTAGGCCTCCAACCGCTCCACGAACTCCTTCGGGCGACTGAGCGCCGGCAGGTGTCCGCCGTCGATCTCGTCGGGGGTGATGCCGAGCCGCTCCCGCACCACCCGGCGCAGGAACTCGGCCGGGAAGAAGCGGTCGTCCCTGCACAGAAGGAACCGCGTCGGCACGTCCGGCCACGCCTCCAGCGGCCAAGGCTTGGCCATCGGCGTGCCCGACTGGTCCCGTTCGCCCCTCGCGAGCGCCTCTGCGACCACATCCGGCGGTACGTCGTGGAAGAAGTCCGCCATCACGTCGAAGTCCTCGATCGACCGGCCGTCCCGCTCGAGCAGCTGGCGCCTGGCCTGCTCCCAGCCGGTCTTGGCCCACCAGTCGCCGGGCGGCTCGCCGGGCGCCGGCACCATGGCCGCGACGAGGACCATCAGCCGCGCGGGCACGCGGTCGCACACCAGTGGAGCGGTGAACCCGCCCAGCGACTGCGCCACCACGATTAGTTCGGTCCGGTTGCCGATGGCGTCGACGACCGTGTCGGTGTACTCGGCCAGCCCGGCCGAGTCGTCGTCGCACGGCAGGTCGGGCGCCACCACGTCGTGGCCCCGCGCCCGCAACTGGGGGACCACCAGGTGCCAATACCACGAGTCCGACGCCGCGCCGTGGATCAACACGTAGGTGGTCATCGCGAGATGTGACGTCGCCGGACCACCAATCTCATCGGTGCCGATCACCCGCATCTACGAGCTACACGACGACGACGTCGACGAGCTCCTCGATTGCTTCGAAGTCTTGGCCGTTCCTTGTGTAGAGCGGGAGCTCCGCGGAGCACGCAATGGCGGCGATGAGCAGATCGAGGGATCGCGCGCCACGCGCCTTTCGGCCGGCGGCAACGACGGAGGGGCGTAAGCTCGCCGACCGGCACACCGTTGCGGGTCACCACGAAGCTCTCACCTTGGTCGAGCCGGCGCATGATCTCGCCGCTGTCATTGCGCAGCTCCCGCTGCGTGATCTCACGAGCCATAGCGCGGGGTGTAGCACCGCGTGCTACAGCTCGCCGGCCCCGCCGGCCTTCACCCCGCCATACCGCTCCCTCAGCACTGGCTTGACCACCTTGCCGGTGGCGTTGCGGGGTAGGGCATCGACTATCACCACCGAGGTCGGCTTCTTGTAGGAGGCCAGCCGCTCGCGGCACCAGGCCACGATCTCGTCCTCCCTCGGCGGTGACGCCGGGTCCGCGGGCACGACCACCGCCAGCGGCGTCTCGCCCCAACGCCGGTGCGGCACGCCGATGACCGCCGCCTCGGCGACACCCGGGTGGGCGGAGATGGCCGCCTCGACCTCGGGGCAGTAGATGTTCTCGCCCCCGGAGATGATCATGTCGTGGCGCCGGTCGACCACGTAGATGTAGCCCTCGTCGTCCATCCGGCACAGGTCCCCCGAGTGGAACCAGCCGCCGGCCACGGCCTCCTCGTTGGCCTCGGGCATATTCCAATAGCCCTGCATGACGGTCGGGCCGCGGTAGACGATCTCCCCCACCTCGCCGGGCGCCACGTCGTTCATCTGCTCGTCGACGATGCGCGCCTCGACGTTGACGACCGGCTTGCCCACCGATCCCCGCTTGCGCTCGGCGTCCTCGGCGTGCAGCACGCACGTCACCGGGCTCATCTCGGTCTGCCCGAAGAAGCTGAAGATCGGCACTTCCGGGAACGTCCGGCTCATCTTCTCCAGCACCGGGACCGGGGTGTTGGCCGCGCCCCACGACATCCGCCGCAGCCGCAGGTCCCGCTCGCCGGCAGCGGCCACGTCGCAGATCTCGTCCCACTGCATCCCCACGAACACACAGCCGGTCACGCCGTAGCACTCGAGATCGTGGACCGCGGCCTTGGGGTCGAACTGCCCGGACGGGAGGATGACCGAGCAGCCGCCGGTCATGACGTACGGGAGGATCCCCACCAGCCCGCCGATGTGGAACAGCGGCAGGTTGGCGTACCAGACGTCGTCGTCGCCCGCGATCCCCTGCTGGATCATCGAGTTGAACGTCTGCATCACCAGGTTGAAGTGCGTGAGCACCGCGCCCTTGGGTCGACCGGTGGTGCCGGACGTGTACATGATCAGCGCCGGCGCCTCCTCCGGCACGTCGATCACGAGCGGATCGTCCGACGCCGCCGCCAGCAGGTCGTCGAAGCTCTCCCCGGCCGAGGACGGTCCGCCCAGCACTACCACGGTCTCCAATCCCGGCAGCGACCGCCGCGACGCCTCCACGAGTGGGGACAGCGCCTCGTCCACGACCACGGCGCGGGCACCGCAGTCGCCGAGGATGTACTCGACCTCCGCCGCGACCAGCCGGAAGTTGACCGGCACGACGATGGCGCCCAGGCGCCAGCCGGCGAAGATGGCCTCCACCATCTCGATGCTGTTGCCCATGAGCACGGCGACCCGATCGCTCTGCGTGACCCCGCGGGCAGCGAGGCCGCGCGCCAGGCGCGTCACCCTGTCGTTCACGTCGCGGAAGGTGCGGGCGTCGTCGCCGCACACGAACGCCACCCGGTCGGGGTGCTTGCGGGCGATGCGGGCCAGCTGCTCGCCGTGCGACATCCGCCGCGCCGCGTCCAGCGCCAGCGTCGCCGTCGCGTCGGCCGGTCCCCCCATGTCACGCCTCCTCTTCGCTGCCCTGGTTGCGGCCTTTTGCCCGCAGGAAGAGACTATCTTATGTATGATACTGAAGTTAGGGAGACTGGCGGAGCCGCATGGACTACGACCTCGGTGAGCAGGCGGAGGGCCTGCGGCAGCGGCTCCGTGAGCTGGTGCAGGAACACGTCCCCGAGGGATTCCTCGGGGCCTTCACCGACGATCCCGAGGATCTTGCCACCACCCAGCGGTTCTGCAAGCTCCTGGCCGCCGAGGGCCTGCTCGCCAAGGCGTGGCCGGCCGAGTACGGCGGCGGCGGCAGCTCGGTGTGGGAGCAGACCGTCGTTCGCGAGGAGATGTGGGCGCACCACGAGCCGCGCGGCCCCCAGTACATGGGGATCAACTGGGTCGGCCCCGCCATCATGCGGTTCGGCACGCCGGAGCAGCAGGCGCGGCACCTCCCCGCCATCTCCGCCGGCGACGTGATCTGGTGCCAGGGGTTCAGCGAACCCGACGCCGGCTCGGACCTGGCCTCGCTCAAGACCCGGGCCGAGCCCGATCCCGCCGGCGGGTGGCGCATCACGGGGCAGAAGGTGTGGACCTCCTATGCCCTCATGGCGCAGTGGTGCATCCTCGCCGCCCGCACGTCGGTCAAGCCGGTAAAGCACGCGGGGATCACGATGTTCCTGGTGCCGATGGACACCAAGGGCATCACCGTCCGGCCGATCCCCAACCTGCTGGGCCCGCATCACCTGAACGAGCTGTTCCTCGACGACGTCCGCGTCGGCCCCGAGGACGTCCTCGGTGAGGTGGGCGAGGGCTGGAGCGTCATCCGCGAGGCACTCAAGTTCGAGCGGATCGGCATCGCTCGCTACGCCCGCTGCGACCGGTTGCTCACCTTGCTCCGCGAGGCGCTGGGGGAACGGTGGGCTGGCCTGCCCGCGGCGCTGCGGGCCCGCTGGACCCGGGCGCGGGTCCACACCCGGGCGGCGATGGTCCTGGCCTACCGGGTCGTCGACGCCCAGGCCAAGGGCGTCGTCGACGACGCCGACGCCAGCGTCGCCCGGGTCGCCGCCACGCTGTGCGACCAGGAGGTGGCCGAGGTGCTGCTCGAAGCCCTGGGCGCCCAGGCCGCCGACGACGGGCACACTCGCCACCCCGTGCTGCACGGGGCGGTCGAGGACCACTGGCGCTACGCGCAGGCGGCGACGGTGGCGTCGGGAACGATCGAGATCCAGCGGATGCTGGTCGCACGGGCGGCCCTGGCGGCCCGATGAACCTCGAGCTGCCGGCGATCGCGAGCGAGTTCGGAGCCACGGCCGAGCGGGCGTTCGCGGACGCCGGGGGGGTCGACCTGGCGCGCCGCGCCGAGGCCCGGCCCGAGATCCGGGCCCAGGAGCTGGCGCCCCTGCTCGACCGGCTCGGGGCGCTGGACCTGCGGGTGGGCGACGACATGGACACCGCCCTGGCCGGCGCCGAGCTGTGCCGGGTGGCGGGCCGCAATGCGCTGCCCTACCCGGTCACGGGCGTGCTGGCATCCGGCGGCAACGACCGGCCCCCTGTAGTCCTCGTCGACCCGGCGCTGCCGCGGGCCGACCACGGTGACCTGTTCACCCGCTGGCGGCTCGCCGCCGTCGACGGGCGCGTGTGGGAGGGTCGGCCCGAAGGGCGCCCGCTGGGTACCGAGCTCGGTCCGTTCGTCGTGGACATGAGCGTGACCTCCGGTGCGGGTCGTTCGGCGGATCTGCCGCCGGTCGACGTGCCAATGCTGCTCACGCTGGGCGGCTGGCAGACCCTGGGGACGCTGGAGCGGGCACTGGAGCTGGCCGTCCAACATGTCAACGCCCGCCACCAGTTCGGCCGGCCTTTGGCCCGCTTTCAGGCGGTGCAGTTCCAGATCGCCGACGCCACCGTGGCGGTCCAGTCGCTGCGAGAGCTCGCCCGGTTCACGATGTGGCGGCTTTGGGTGGCACCGCTCGACCGCCTCGTCGACGCCTTGGCCCTCCGGGCCCACGCGCTGGAGAGCGCCCACAGCGTGCTGCGCACCTGCCATCAGCTGCACGGGGCCATCGGGTTCTGCGACGAGCACGACCTGTCGATCCTGAGCCGGCACGCTCAGCCGCTGCTCCGCCTGTCCGCCGGGCTGGAGGCCACGACCGAGCAGCTGATGGCGGCGATCGACCGGTACGGTTTCGACAGCCTGTTCGACCGCGGCGCGTCGGCCCGCGCCGCGCACCGGGTGTGAATGGGTGTGACGGTCGGGGAGGGGCGTGAGTTGACGAAGGTGGCACTGGTCACCGGGGGGAGCGGCGGCATCGGCGCCGCCTGCGGCGGGGCGCTGGCG
>OCZV010000161.1_pt1 | contig 25164 bp, 20 predicted proteins | sample 1539051 | NCBI WGS metagenome assembly OCZV01 (sample SAMEA3113581, study PRJEB22503) | soil metagenome
TCGCCACCTGGTCGAAGGCGCAGAACAGGCCGTCGTACATCATCGAGTCGACCACCGAGCGGTCGCCCAGCCGGTAGCCCTCCCGGGCCCCGGGCAGCAGGTAGGGCGCCTGGGTCATCGACTCCATGCCGCCGGCCACCACGATCTCGGCGGCCCCGGACTGGATGAGCAGGTCGGCCAGGAAGATGGCGTTGAGCCCCGACAGGCACACCTTGTTGACGGTCGTGGCGGGCACCGTCATCGGGACGCCGGCGTTGGCGGCCGCCTGCCGGGCCGCGATCTGCCCGGTGCCGGCCTGGAGCACGTGGCCCATGAACACATAGTCGACCTGGTCGGCACCGACACCGGCCCGGTCGAGCGCGGCCTTGATGGCGAAGCCCCCGAGGTCGGTGGCCTTGAAGCCGCCCAGGGCACCCGAGAGCTTGCCGATCGGCGTGCGGGCGCCGGCGAGGATGACGGAACCAGCCATCTGGTGCTTCCCCCAAGTGTTGTCGGACAGGGACTTACCCCAGGGTAGCTACCGGTCCTCGGCGTCGGCGTAGTCGTCGTCCCAGTCCGGGACGTCGGGCGGGATGCGCATCCCGGCCGGCAGCTCACGCTCCACCCGCGGCCGGGGCCGCGGTCGATTCCGTTCGGGTGGCACGGGCGCCGGTGGCGGTGGAGGTGGGGTCGGCATGCGCCGAGCCCGAGCCGCCGAAGGCTGGGCCTGCGCCCGGCGGACCCGCGACGGGAGCGGGGGACGGGGCCCCTGCCCCGGCTCCGGCAGCGCCGGCAGGCGACCCATCCGCTCGCGCGCCCGGAGCAGAGGCGAATCGATCAGGTCCGCCAGCGCAGCCGCGGGATCCACCGCCGGCACGGGTCGCGGCACGTCCTCGGGTTCGGGCGGTTCGGGCTCGAACCGTTCCGCCTCGGGCTCGGGCGCGAACTCAGCATCGGCCGGGGGGACGGATTCGATCGGCACCGCGATCGCCGCGGCAGCGGCGACGTCGGACAGGGGGTTCGGCAGTTCCACCCCCCGGGGCGGCGTGACCGGCTCGTCACCGGCCCCAGTGGCCAAGGTTCCCGCGACGTCGCTGTGGTCGTCGTCGTCGTTGGTGCCGCCCGACCGGGTCCACGGAGAGTCCCCGTCGCCGATCGCCCAGTCACGCCGCACGATGCGGGCCCGCTGCTCGAAGGCCTCGGTGATGATGGTCTCGGCCTCGGCGCGGGCGCCGTCGACGATGGCACGCGCCTCCCGGCGGGCCTCGACCCGGGCGGCGTCGACGATGGCCTGAGCCTCCCGGCGCGCGTCGGCGATGATGCGATCGGCACGGATGTCGGCCAACGATTCGGCGACGCTGGCCCGCTGAGCGGGCGAGCTGCCATCGGCCGGGCGACCATCGGCCGGGCGACCATCGCCGGGCCCGCCAGCGCCCGGGTCGACGCCGGGCCCAGCGACCCGGTCAGCGGGCCCGTCGTCCCCAGTTGGCGACGCCTCGACCGGAGCCGGAGCCTGCACGTCGGGGTTGGTCACTCGCTGCAGGGTAGCCGCCCGTCCGCCGTTGGAGCCCTCCCGTTACCCCACGGTAGGTTGCGGCGATGCAGCAGATCCTCGAGGCCATTCAGGGGGGCGCCTCGGGCGAGGAGATCGCCGCGCTCGCCATCCCCGAGAGCTACCGGGCCGCCCACGTGCTACGGGCGGAACAGGAGATGTGGGACGGCGTGCCGTCGGAGGACAAGGATCCCCGCAAGTCGCTGCACGTCGGCGACGTCCCCACGCCGGAGCTTGCGCCCGACGAGGTGTACCTCGCCGTCATGGCCAGCTCCATCAACTTCAACACGGTGTGGACGTCGATCTTCGAGCCGCTGCCGACCTTCGGGTTCCTCGACCGCCTGGCCCGGGAGTCGACCTGGGCCGCCCGCCACGGCCAAGACTTCCACGTGGTCGGCTCCGACGCCTCGGGCGTGGTGCTCCGGGTCGGATCGGCCGTGCGCAACTGGGCGCCCGGCGACCGGGTGGTCGTCCACTGCAACTACGTCGACGACCAGGACCCCTCGGCCCACGACGACTCGATGCTGGCCGCCAACCAGCGGATCTGGGGCTTCGAGTCCAACTTCGGCGGGCTCGCCGAGCTCTGCGTGGTGAAGGCCAACCAGCTCATGCCCAAGCCCGCCCACCTCACGTGGGAGGAGGCCGCCGTCAACGGGCTGTGCGCCTCCACCAGTTACCGCATGCTGGTGGGCCGCCACGCCGCCCGCATGAAGCAGGGCGACAACGTCTTCATCTGGGGCGCCACCGGCGGCATCGGCGCCTACGCCACCCAGCTCGTGCTCAACGGCGGCGGCACGCCCGTCGGCGTGGTGTCGAGCGAGGATCGGGCCCGGTTGCTGCACGCCATGGGCTGCGAGCACGTCATCGACCGCAAGGCCGAGGGCTACCGCTTCTGGCGGGAACCTCCTGATGGCGGCGCCCCGCAGCAGGACCAGGCCGAGTGGCGGCGGCTGGGCAAGAAGGTCCGCGAGCTCGTCGGCGACGACCCCGACATCGTGTTCGAGCACCCGGGACGGCAGACCATGGGCGCCTCGGTGTTCATCGCCAAGCGGGGCGGCACGATCGTCACCTGCGCCGCCACCAGCGGCTTCATGATCGAATACGACAACCGCCACCTGTGGATGAAGCTCAAGAGCATCGTGTCGAGCCACTTCGCCAACTACCAGGAGGCGTGGGACATGAACCGGCTCATCGACCGGGGCGCCATCCAGCCGGTGATGTCGGCCGTCTACGCGCTCGACCAGGTGGGCGACGCCGCCCGGGTCGTGCATCGCAACGAGTCGGAGGGCAAGCTCGCCGTGCTGTGCCTTGCCCCCGAGCCCGGTCAGGGCGTCACCGATCCCGACAAGCGCGAGCGCGTCGGCGAGGACCGCATAACCCTGTTCCAGCGCCACGCCCGGGGCGAGCTGTAGCAACCCGAACTGTCAGACCTGACCGTTCCTATCGCTGGTGAGCCTGACAGAATGCCTGGCGTGCTGCTGACCGAGATCGACCACGTCGCCATCGCCGTCAATGACCTCGAGGCGGCCATCGCCTACTACCGCGACACGTTCGGGGCCGAGGTCGCCCATCGGGAGGTGGTCGAGTCAGACGGTGTGGAAGAGGCGCTGCTCCGGGTGGCCGACAGCTACGTGCAGCTGCTCAGGCCCGTGCGCGACGACTCGCCGGTCGCCAAGTACCTCGAGCGTCGCGGCGAGGGGCTGCACCACGTCGGCTACCGGGTCGACGATTGCGCCGCCGCGCTCGACGCCGTCAAGGCACAGGGCGGCAGGGTGATCGACGAGGCCCCCCGCCCGGGCAGCCGCGGCACCACCGTGGCGTTCGTCCATCCCAAGGGTGCCTTCGGCACGCTGATCGAGCTGGTGCAGGAGTAGGTCCCCGTACTGCAGGTGCGCCGGCGGTAGCGTCTCGCCGACTTCATTCCCATCGAGCCGAAGGAGGGGGAATGGAAACCTTCGGTCAGGGCTATCCGGCCACGTTCGAGGTCGATCGAGCGGACAGGATCGCCAACTGGCGACCGATCGTGCAGTGGCTGCTGGCGATCCCGCACGTCGTGATCCTGTACGTGCTCGGGATCGTCTCGGAGGTAGTGGGCATCATCAGCTGGTTCGCCATCCTGATCACGGGCAAGCTGCCCGAGGGGCTCGCCACGCTGCAGTGCCTCTACCTCCGCTACAACAACCGCGTCATCTCGTACGTGGCCTTCCTGCGCGAGGAGTACCCGCCGTTCGCGTTCGAGACCGTCGCCCCCGATCCGGGCACCTACCCACCGGTGCGCACGAACTTCGTGCCCGAGCTCGAGAACCGGAACCGGCTCACGGTGGCGTTCCGGATCATCCTGGTGATCCCCCAGATGATCGTGCTCGCGTTCCTCGGCATCGCCGCGTTCGTCGCGGGCGTGATCGCGTTCTTCGCCGTCCTGTTCACGGGCCATTGGCCGGACGGGCTGCGGACGTTCGTCGTCGGGGTCATGCGCTGGGGCACGCGGGTGAACGCGTACTTCCTCCTGCTCACCGACGAGTACCCGCCGTTCAGTCTCGACTGATGGGCTGAGGCTCGGCCTCAGGCGGGACGAACGACGCTGCCGGACGCGACGATCGGCCCCGTGGGTGCGGAGGCGGGAACGTCGCGCACCGGTTCCTCGCTGATCGCCAGCTCGGCTGCGTCCTCGGGCAGGCTGATCTCCATCGACTCGGTGCGGCCGTCGCCCACCACGCCCAGCGACACCGGCTCGGCCCCGTCGACGTCCCAGAGCTGATAGGTGCTGGCCGCCGACAGCCGCGGCAGGTCGTCGAACACCAGCACGTCGCCGTCCTCGCCCGTCACCACCCGAGCCACGTCGGCACCGTGGGCGTCGGCCAGGACGGCGATGGTGGAACCGTCGGGCGCGCCGCTTGCCGTCTCCTGGCCCCCCTGGCCCACCTGCGTGGCCACGCCGACGCCGAGCACGACCGCGACGGCGGCCGCCACGGCCAGCGCCGCCAGGCGCCGCATGCCACGCCGATGCGCCGCCGTGTGGTCGAGGTGCGCTGGCGCCGGCCCGACGGCACGCAACGGCACGTCGCCCACGGGGCCTGGCTGGACGTCACGGATCTTCTCCTGGACCGCGCCCCACAGCGACGGCGGGGGGCCGTCCTCGACCAGCGCCGCCAGAGCCTCCTCGTGGGTCGCCAGCTCACGCTGGCACGAGGCGCACTCCGCCAGGTGGGCCTCGACTGCATCGGCCTCGTCGCCCTCGAGGGCGTCGAGGGCGTAGAGCGCCAGGTCGTCCACGGGATGCCGCTCCCCGTACCGCTGGCGTCCGCTCACGGGGCTCACGGGGTCACCCCCTCGGCCTCCAGCACATGCCGCAGGCCCTCCAACCCACGGCGGATGCGGCTCTTGACCGTGCCCTCCGGCGCCCCGAGCAGCGCCGCGGTCTCGCGGTAGCTGTGGCCGCCGAAGTAGGCGAGGACGATGGCGTCACGGTCGTCGGCCGCCAGTCTGTCGAGCGCGCGCCGCACATGGTCGGCGAGGGAGGCCAACAGGCTGGCGGCCTCGACATCGCCCGACGGCGGGGGCGTGGGCGCCAGCCGGGCGGCCCTCTCCTGGCGCCGCTGCCGGGCCGTCTCCGACCGCACGACGTCGACCGCCCGGGCGTGGGCCTGGGCCACCAGCCAGGAGCGCAGCCTGCCGCGCTCCGGGTCGAAGCGCTCGGGCCGGCTCCAGAGGTCGACGAAGACGGTCTGGCACACGTCCTCGGCGGCGGCGCGGTCGCCGCAGACGCGCTGCGCCACCGCCCACACGGCGCCGGCGTAGCGGTCGTGGACCTCGGCCAGCGCCCCTTCGTCGCCCTCGGCGATGGCGTCCACCAGGTCGGGATCGCTCGCCCCGCTCGACTCGCCCCGGCCGCTCCGGCCGGTCCGAGGCACGACACGACGTGCCATGACCACCCCCACAGCCGACGAACCACGGGACTGCGTCGAACCCGGCATGCCCTTGTTGTTCGGAGCCGGCCGGTGGGTGGATGACCGTCGCTCTGGTGGTCAGTTGTCAGTCGAGCATCGCTCCGGTGATCAGGGCCCGCCAGAGGAATGCGGTTGGTGTTGTCCGAGACACCGGCCAGGATGGTCGGCCATGTTGTCGGTCCGCGGGCTCACGGTCGAGGTCGGTGGCACCCTCGTCGTCGAGGGCGCCGCCTTCACCGTGCGCGCCGGCGACAGCGTCGGTCTCGTGGGGCGCAACGGCGCCGGCAAGACGTCGCTGCTCAAGGTCCTGGGCGGCATGGCCGAGCCCAAGGCGGGGATCATCCAGCGGCCCGAGGCGTTCGGCTACCTGCCCCAGGATCCGAGGCTCGACCAGATCCCCGAACACGTCACCGCGCTCACCCACGTGCTCGGCGGCCGCGGGCTCGACACGCTCACGGCCCGACTCGAGGAGCTGCGCCTCAAGATGGAGGCCCAGCCCGGCGACCACGCGCTGGTCACCAAGTGGAGCAAGGCGCACGACCGCTTCGAGCATGCCGGTGGGTACGCGGCCGAGGCCGAGGCCAAGCGGCTGCTGGCCGGGCTCGGCCTCCGCCAGGATCGGGCCGACACCTCCATCACCGTGCTCTCCGGCGGGGAACGGCGGCGCGTCGAGCTGGCCCGGATCCTGTTCGCGGGCAGCGACCTGCTGCTGCTGGACGAGCCCACCAACCACCTCGACAACGACGCCCGCGAGTGGCTGTTCGGGTTCCTGCGCTCCTACCGCGGTGCGCTGATCATCATCAGCCACGACCTCGAGCTGCTCGACGAGTCGATCACCCGCGTGCTGCACCTCGACCGGCCCGGCGAGGCCGACGTCGGCGAGCTGACCGAGTACAAGGGCACCTACTCCCAGTACCGGGTGGCACGGGCGCGTGACGAGGAGCGGCGGGCCAAGCTCGCCGCTCGCCAGCAGGCGGAGATCGCCCGGCTGCAGACCCTGGTCGACCGCTGGGGGGCCAAGGCGTCGAAGGCCAGCTTCGCCAACGCCCTGGAGACCCGCATCGCGCGCATCCGCAACGAGGCGGTCGACGCACCGACGGCCCGGCGCGGCCTGCGGTTGCGGCTCCCCGATCCACCACCCTCCGGCCGCACCACCGTCGAGGTGGCGGGGCTGTCCAAGTCGTACGGCGGCGGCCCGCCCGTGTTCGAGGACGTGAGCTTCGACGTCGGGCGCGGCGAGCGGCTGCTGGTGCTCGGGCTCAACGGCGCCGGCAAGACCAGCCTGCTGCGCATCCTGGCCCGAACGTCGGAGGCCGACGCCGGGGTCGTCACCTTCGGCCATCAGGTGACGGTCGGCTACTACGCGCAGGAGCATGAGGGCATCCGGGCCCGCGCGTCCCTGTTCGACCACATGACCGAGGCCGCTCCGGGGCTCGACAACCAGGTGCGCCGACGCCTGCTGGGGACGTTCGGGCTGTCGGGCGACAAGGTCTTCCAGGACGCCGTCACGCTGTCGGGTGGCGAGAAGACCAAGCTGGCGCTGTCGCTGCTGGTGGCCGGCCGCCACAACCTGCTGCTCCTCGACGAGCCCACCAACAACCTCGACCCACCGTCGCGGGAAGCGGTGGCGGCGGCGCTGGCCAGCTGGGCGGGCACCATGGTGATCGTGAGCCACGACACCGGCTTCGTGCGCGACCTGGCACCCGACCGGGTGCTGCTCATGCCCGAGGGCGACGTCGACTACTGGTCCGACGAGCTGCTCGACCTCGTCGAGCTGGCGTAGGGATCAGTCGCCGGCGCCGACGTTGGTGCCCACTGCCCCGGCACCGGCCCGCCCGACGCCGATGCGCCGGGTGGCGACCTGCGTGCGGGGCGCCGTTCTCGTGTCACGGAGTGCCGCAGCGCCCCCCGGTTGGGGTGACAGGGTTGCCGCTACCGTGCGGCCATGCAGGTCCACTTGGTCGACGGCACCTACGAGCTGTTCCGCTACCACTTCGCCCCCAACAACCGCGACCTGGAGCGGGGTGCCACCATCGGGGTGCTGACCTCGCTGCTGCAGCTCGTCGCCGACGGGGCGACCCACGTGGGGGTGGCCACCGACCACGTCATCGAGTCGTTCCGCAACGACCTGTGGCCCGGCTACAAGACCTCCGCAGGCATGCCGCGCGAGCTGCTGGCGCAGTTCCCGGTGGTCGAGGACGCCATGATGGCCGCCGGGTTCGCGGTGTGGCCGCAGGTCGAGCTCGAGGCCGACGACGGCATGGCCACCGCCGCGGTGATGGCGGCGGCCGACGACCGGGTCGAGCAGGTGGTGATCTGCACCCCCGACAAGGACCTGGGCCAGTGCGTGGGCGGCAAGGTGGTGCAGCTCGACCGCCGCAAGGGCGTGATGCTCGACGCCGCCGGGGTGGAGGAGCGCCTCGGGGTGCCGCCCGCCTCCATCCCCGACCTGCTGGCGCTGGTGGGCGACTCGGCCGACGGGTTCCCGGGACTGCCGGGGTGGGGCGCCAAGTCGGCCGCCGCCGTCCTGCGCCGCTGGGGCCATCTCGAGGCCATCCCGGCCGACCCCGTCACGTGGGACGCCGGCGTGCGCGGCGCCGCCAAGCTCAACGCCGTCCTGCGCGACCAGTTCGAGCTGGCCCTGCTGTTCCGCCGGATCGCCACCGTCGAGACCGACGCCCCGGTGAGCGCCACCGTCGACGAGCTGCGCTGGACCGGTCCCGCCGATCCCGCGGCCTTCCGGGCGCTGTGCGAGCGGTTCGAGGCCCCGCGCCTGGCGTTCCGCATGGGGCAGGTCACCGACCTTGCGGCGGCCCGCGCCTAGCGGACGCCGCGGGTCACACCATCGGATCGGCGAGATCGAGCGCCGCCAGCTTGTCGGGGTTGACAACGCCGTAGATCGCGGCGATGGCGCCATCCTCCACGTGCAGGCTCAGGGCCATCAGTCGCCCGCTCGCGCCGGAGACCACCACGCCCGGCTCGCCGTTGATCACGGCGCCCTCGACGGTGGCGCCTATGCCCGCGAGCCGGCGGGAGATGTTGACGATGAACCGCGCCACACGCCCGCGACCGACGACGGGCCGGCGGGCGGCGTACGCCTCGGGGCCGCCGTCGCTGACCAGGACCGCGTCCTCGGCCAACAGCGACAGCACCCGGTCGACGTCGCCCGACGTCAGGGCCTCGAGGAGTTGGCCGACCACCGTGTCGGCGTCGTCGGGCACCGGCTGGCGGGGCGCGCCGTCCTGGATGCGGCGGCGGGCCCGGCTGGCGATCTGGCGGCAGGCCTCGGGGCTGCGGTCGACGGCGAGGGCGATCTCCGGGAAGGGGACGTCGAAGACATCGGCCATCAGGAACACCACCCGCTCCACCGGAGCCAGCGTCTCGAGCACCCGGAGGAAACCGAACGTCACCGACTCGGCCAGCTCGGCAGCGCCGGCGGGATCGCCGGCCGCCGGCCCGGCCAGGGCGCCGACCACCGGCTCCGGCAGCCACGGCCCGACGTAGCTCTCGCGGCGGTGCCGGGCCGAGCGCAGATGATCGAGGGCCAGGCGGGCGACGATCGTGGTCAGCCAGGCCGCCGGGCGCTCGATCGTCGACCCGTCGGCGCGCCGGGCCCGCAGCCAGGCCTCCTGGACGATGTCCTCGGCCTCGATCCGCGACCCGGTGATGCGGTACGCCAAGCCCACGAGCACGGGTCGCTCGGCCATGAAGGCAGCGAGAAGCGGCTCGTCCTCCCGGTCAGGGGACGCCACGTGGGGGCGGGGTCGCATCTGCCGCGAGTGTCGCGCCGCCGATCGGGCCCGTCCCCGGTTGCCCGTCACGAGGCTCGTCCCATGATCGGACGTACCACGAGGTCGGCCTCGAGTGCCGCCACCGCCTGGCGACCCGCGTCCTCGCCGCTGGCCAACGCGGCGTCCGCGAGGTGGCCGCGGGGGCCCACCCAGTCGCCGGCCACCAGCACGCCGTCGTGGCCCGTGTCGGCGACGTCGACCCGCCCCGCCAGCCCCACGCCAGGGACCGGTACGGCGCCCACCACGGTCATGCGGTGCAGGTAGCGGACCTGGGCGGCGCCGTCGGGATCGATGCCGGCCAAGCGGGCATGCTCCTCCACCTCGGCGCGGGCGGCGTCGGGCGACGGGTCCTCGTCGGGCCGGATGTAGCGCAGCCCGTGGACCACCGATCCGCCGCTGGGGGCCAGATCGGCCGGCGGGCAATGGCGGATCAGGTACAGCGGCCGATCCAACGCCAGCAGCACGGTCATCGGGGGCGGAGACGCGAAGGCCAGGTCGAGGCAGGCGGCCCGGGCCGGCGGACCGAGGTCGTCCCAGGCCGTCGGCCGGTCGGGCAGCAGCGCCGCGCACGCCGCGGGCGGCCCGGCGGCGAGCACCACCCGCCGGGCCAGCAGGGTGCCGGCGTCGTCGTCCACCGCGACCCGCACCCGGCCGCCGTCGGGCGCCACCAGCCGGACGCGCGACCCGGTCCAGATCTCCGCACCCCGGCGGCGGACCGCGCCTGCCAACCCGTCGACCATCGTCGACCAGCCACCGTGGAGGTACTCGACGCCGCCGTCGACCGCCATGCGGACCTGGGCGGCCACCAGGTCGGCCGACACCGTGGACATGTCGGCCACATAGGTCGCCGTCCGGGCGATCAGCTCCGCCGCCTCCCGGGCACCACCGACGAGCCCCAGGTCGTCGAACCAGGCGGCCGCGGACCGGTCCGCCAGGGCCGCCGGCCTCCAGCGCCGCATGCCACCCATGACCCGGAACAGCTTGGCCTTGTCGCGGGTGGTGAGCATGCGGCTGCGGGCGATCCCCATGGGCCCGAGCCCGAGCGCGCCGACCCGGTCGCCCCGGCGGACCCGGGCATCGGCGACGGGCGGCGGTGCACCCCGCACGCTGACGCCCAGGCGATCGAGCACTCCCCGCCCCGCGGCGGTCTTGAAGAAGGCGTGCGCGCCCCGGTTGAACCGGTAGCCGCCCACGTCGTCGGTGGTGGCCCGACCACCGGGCCGCTGGCCGTCCAGCACCAGCACCGACGCGCCAGCGCCGGCTGCGGTCGCCGCCGCCGCCAACCCAGCCAGGCCCGCCCCCACCACGATCACGTCCCAGTGCCTCTCCATCGTGCGACTCCTCGATCGGCTGCGGCTGATGCCCACCACCGATCCGACGAGATGACAGCCCGATGTGTGACGGCTCGGGGGATGGCGTGCGCGCCAGGGGCGGGGGCTTGGGGGGCAGAGGCTCCTGCCGGAGCCCCCCAACGTCGCTCGATCCGTGCTTTGCCGGTCGAGCGACAGGCAATCGACGCCGCCGCCAGGCGGCGGCCAAAGACTCGGTTCGCAACCTCCGGTTGCGAACCGAAGCTCAACCGTTCTTGGGCAGCTCCTTGAACGGCGTGTTCTTGTCGAAGCCCGGCTCCTTGGGCAGCCCGAGGACCCGTTCGCCGATGATGTTGCGCTGGACCTGGTCGGTGCCGCCGTAGATGGGCGGGGCCTGGGCGAACAACGCCATCTCGGTGATGCCGCCGAGGAACGACAGGCCAGTCGCCTCGTCGAGCGCCTTGCGCGCGCCGGGGTCGTAGCCGTGGAGCATGCCGTAGGGGCCGGCGATCTCGAGGCCGAGGTCCCGGGACAGCCGCACGATGTTGCTCATCGTGAGCTTGGCGATGTTGGGCAGGCCGGGGATGTCGCCGCCGGTCGCCTTGGCCGCCTTCAACCGCAGGTTGTTGAAGCGGGCCAGCTCGCCGAGGGTGTGGAGCCGCACGAGCTTCTGGCGAATGTTGGGGTCGGACGCCTTGCCGTTGGCCCGGGCGAGCTGGGTGAGCGCCTTGGAGGAGACGCCGAACAGCGTGCCGCCGCCCCCGCCCCGGCGTCCCCCAGTGACCACGAAGTCGCCGGCCCGCCGGTCGAGGTCGCCCGCCACCGTGCCCGCCGTGGCCAGCGACGCACCGGCCGATCCGCCACCGGCGCCGAGACTCGTGCGCTCGAACATGAGCGTGGTGTTGGCCACCCTCCACCCGCCGTTGAGGCCACCGATGATGGCCTCATCGGGTACGCGGGCCTCGCTGAGGAACACCTCGTTGAACAGCGACCGGCCGGTCATCTCCCGCAGCGGGCGGACATCGACGCCGGGCTGGTGCATGTCGATGGCGAAGTAGGTGATGCCGGCGTGCTTGGGCTGGTCGGGATCGGTACGGGCGATGAGCATGCCGAGGTCGGCGACGTGGCCGCCCGACGTCCATACCTTCTGCCCGGTGACCACCCACTCGTCGCCGTCCCGCTCGGCGCGGCTCTGGAGGCCGGCCAGGTCGGATCCCGCGCCGGGCTCGCTGAAGAGCTGGCACCAGCCCTTCTGCCCGGTCACGATGTCGCGCAGGTAGCGGCGCTTCTGCTCCTCGGTGCCGTGGACCAGGATCGTGGGGCCCGCCAGCATGAGGCCCAGGCCGCCGGGCGCGGGGAGAGCGCCGAAGTCGGCGACGGCCTGCTGAACGCGGTTGCCCTCGTCGCGGCTGAGGTCCTTGCCGAACCAGTCGCTGGGCCACGTGGGCACGGCCCAGCCCGAGGTGCCGAGGCGCTCCCACCACTCGGCGACGCTGAGGTCCGGATCCCAGCTGTCGGCCAGCCAGTCCTTGACCTCGGCCACGACGTCGGTGTTCGTTGCCGAGTCCGCCGCCGTGCGTTCGACTGTGTCGGTCATGCGCTCCAGCGCAGCACTTCTTGACCAGCGGGTCAAGCTGCCGGTTCAGCGGCGTTGGGGGCGACCTACGGGCGGTCGAGGCGAGTCGGTCGTCAGACCGACGCCATCACGGGGTGGCGGGTGGGGGTCGGGCTGGAGTGCCGAAGATGCTGGCCAGCTCGGCGGGCGCGACCGCCTCGAGCTGGTCGTAGGAGCATTCGACCGGCGTCTTGTCGGGGCGCCAGCGCACGAAGCGGGCGTTGTGGCGGAAGCGCCCGGCCTGCAGGTGCTCGTAGCGCACCTCGACCACCCGCTCGATGCGCAGCGGCTCCCACGACATGTCCTTGGCGGCGTTCCAGCGGTTGGGGGCACCCGGCATCCGCTGCCCGGCCTCGTGGGCCTCGGCCAGCGCCCACTCGCGCCAGGGGTGGGACTCGAGGGCGTTGTCCCGGAGGGGTTCCAGCTCTCCGACCAGCTGGCCGCGCAACCCGGCGGCGAACGACGACGCCACGCCGACGTGGTGCAGCGTCCCGTCGTCGTCGTAGAGGCCCAGCAGCAGCGACCCGACGCCCTCCCCGTCCTTGTGCCAACGGAACCCGGCCACCACGCAGTCGGCGGTGCGCTGGTGCTTCACCTTGAACATGTCGCGCTTGTCCTGGCGGTACGGCGCGTCGGCCGGCTTGGCCATGACGCCGTCGAACCCGGCGCCCTCGAAGCGGCGGAACCAGTCCTCGGCCTGGTCGGGGTCGTCGGTGACGGGAGTCAGATAGACGCGCTCGTGGGAACCGTCGGCGGTGAGGGCGCTCTCGAGCAGGCGCCGCCGCTCCGAGAACGGCTCGCCGGTGAGGTCACGGTCGCCGAGGGCGAGCAGGTCGAAGGCGACGAACGAGGCCGGCGTCTCCTCCGCCAGCTTGTTCACGCGGGACGCCGCCGGGTGGAGCCGGAGCTGCAGACCGTCGAAATCGAGCCCGGTGCCGGTCACCACCACCAGCTCGCCGTCGACCACGCAGCGCTCGGGCAGCTCGGTGCGCAGGGGCGGCAGCATCTCGGGGAAGTAGCGGGTCAGCGGCCGGTCGTTGCGGCTGCCCAGCTCGACCTCGTCGCCGTCGCGGAACGCGATGCAGCGGAACCCGTCCCACTTCGGCTCGTACAGCAACCTGGGGTCGCGGGGCAGCTCGTACACGGCCTTGGCCAGCATGGGCTTCACGGGCGGCATCACGGGCAGGCGCATGTTGAGAAAGGTACGGGTCGGTCGCAGACCGACGCCATTAGCGGCTGCGAGTCGGCAGTAGGCCGACGCCGCTAGGGGTGGTGGTCGGGGTCGGGCTGGAGGGTGGGGGTCGGGCCGGAGGGTAGGTGAGTGGCCCAGCCGCATCGACCCCGCCGGTGCCACTGCGCCGCCGGCGACTGTGCGTGCCGAGCGGCAGCACGGGCACGAACTCCAAGATCGCCTCGTCGCGCATCCGGATGCAGCCGTGGCTCACATCGCTGGCGATCGCCTCGGGCTGGTTGCCAGGGAACCATTCCGGCGCCAAGAAGCGCCGATCGGCCAATTTCGGGCGTCCCGGCACCCCCAGTAGCGTTGGCGCGATGGTGGACCACCCGATGAGCGAGCGGCTCGCCGACCTCGAGAAGCGCAAGGAAGAGGCGCTCGCTCCCGGCACCGACGTGGCGCGCCAGCGCCAGCACGACCGGGGGAAGCTGCTGGCCCGCGAGCGCATCGACCTGCTGCTCGACCCCGGCTCATTCCACGAGCTCGACCTGCTGGCGCGCCGCCCCGCCGACTCGGGCTTCGACGACCGGCCCTACACCGACGGCGTCATCTGCGGCTGGGGCACCGTCGACGGCCGCAAGGTGTTCGTGTTCTCCCAGGACTTCACCGTGTTCGGCGGCGCCCTCGGCGAGGTGTTCGCCGACAAGATCCACAAGCTCATGGACTTGGCGCTCAGGGTCGGCGCCCCCGTCGTCGGCATCAATGACGGCGCCGGCGCGCGCATCCAGGAGGGCGTGGTCAGCCTCGACAGCTACGGCGGCATCTTCTATCGGAACGTGCAGTCATCGGGTGTGGTCCCCCAGATCAGCGTGATCATGGGACCCTGCGCCGGCGGCGCCGTCTACTCCCCCGCCATGACGGACTTCGTGTTCATGGTCGAGGACACCTCGTACATGTTCATCACCGGTCCCGACGTGGTGAAGACGGTGACAGGCGAGAGCGTGACCCAGCAGGAGCTGGGCGGCGCCATCGCCCACGCCTCCCGCTCCGGCGTGTGCCAGTTCACCTCCGCCGACGATGCCACCTGCCTCGAGGACGTGCGCTACCTGCTCGGACACCTGCCGAGCAACAACCTCGAGGAGCCCCCGGTCGTGGCCAGCGACGACGACCCGACCCGGCTGTGCCCCGAGCTGCGCGACATCATCCCCTCGTCCGCGAACCAGCCCTACGACATGCACGCGGTGATCGAGGCCGTCGTCGACGACGGCGAGTACTTCGAATACGCCCGGCGCTGGGCACTCAACATCGTGTGCGCGTTCGCCCGGCTCGACGGGCGGGTCCTCGGCATCGTCGGCAACCAACCGATGCACCTCGCCGGGGTGCTCGACATCGAGTCGTCGGAGAAGGCGGCCCGGTTCGTGCGCACCTGCGACGCCTTCAACATCCCGCTGGTGGCGTTCGTCGACGTGCCCGGGTTCCTCCCCGGCGTCGACCAGGAGCACGGCGGCATCATCCGGCACGGCGCCAAGCTGCTCTACGCCTTCTGCGAGGCCACGGTCCCCCGCATCCAGGTCGTGACCCGCAAGGCCTACGGCGGGGCCTACGTGGTCATGAACTCCAAGTCGATCGGCGCCGACCTCGCCTACGCCTGGCCCTCGGGAGAGCTGGCGGTGATGGGACCGCAGGGCGCGGTCGAGATCGCCTACCGGCGGGAGATCGAGGCGGCCGCGGACCCCGAGGCCCGGAAGGCCGAGCTGGTCGAGGAGTACAGCGACCGGTTCGCCAATCCCTACCTGGCTGCGGAACGGGGCTACGTCGACGACGTGATCGACCCGGCCGAGACCCGGGTGAGGCTCATCGCCGGACTCGACCTGCTCCGCTCGAAGCGGGAGGACCTGCCCAAGCGCAAGCACGGCAACGTGCCCCTCTGATGCCGGAACCCATCGTGGCCGTCAGTCGAGGCGGTGAGCCCACCGACGAGGAGGTGGCCGCCATCGTCGCCGCCATCGAGGTGACCTGGCCCCGGCCCATCACCGCCCCGGCCGCCGAGCCGCCGCGCTGGCGCTTCTCGGGCCGCTGGTGGACCAAGCCGGTGCCGCTCCGGCGTGGGCGTCCGTGGGTGGGCGGCGACAACGGCCGGCCATGGACCTGACGACCGTCGCCGACGACGAAGCCGTGCTGCACGACGGCACGACCGTCCACCGCCACCCGGACCTGCAGCCCGACACCGCCTACGAGCTGGACGGGCACGCGTTCCGCACGCTGCCCCGGCCGCCGGGCGAGCGGCTGGCCACGGTGTGCACCGTCAACGACGTGCACTTCGGCGAGACCGAGTGCGGGATCCTCAACGGCATCGACGACTACCCCATCTACACCACCGCGCCCGGCGACGAGCCCTACCCAGAGCTGATGAACCGCTGCGCCATCGCCGACATCAAGGCGATCGACCCCGACGTGGTGGTCGTCAAGGGCGACCTCACGTCTATGGGCACGCGGGCCGAGTACCAGGCGTTCCTCAACGCGTACGGACCGGCGTTCGGCGAGCGGCTCGTCCACGTCCGGGGCAACCACGACGCCTACCACGGCGAGGACTTCGCCTCCCACGCCCCCGTCTCGGTCACGCTCCCGGGGGTGATCCTGGCGGTGATCGACACGGCCATCCCCGCCAAAGCGTCGGGCGGCGTGTCGGACGAGACCCTGGCATGGCTCGACCAGCTCGCCGCCGAGGCCGACCGGCCGGTGCTGCTGTTCGGCCACCATCACGCCTGGAACCCCGACTCCCCACAGCGGCCCGAGGGCTACTTCGGCATCAATCCCGACGACTCCGAGAAGCTGGTGGACGTCGTCGCCCGCCGGCCCCGGATCGTCGGGTACTTCGCCGGCCATACCCATCGCAACCGGGTGCGGCGGTTCTCGGCCACGGGCGACGTGCCCTGGGTCGAGGTGGCGTGCGTCAAGGACTTCCCCGGCGCCTGGGCCGAGTACCGGGTGTACGAGGGCGGCATCCTGCAGGTCTTCCGGCGGATCTCGGCGCCCGAGGCGCTCGCCTGGAGCGAGAAGACCCGCGACCTCTACGCCGGCCTCTACGAGCTGTACGCCTTCGGGGCGCTCGAGGACCGCTGCTTCCCGATCGCCACGACACGGAGCTGAGCCGAGCCGTGCCCGGGCCGCTCGCCGACATCCGCGTGCTCGAGCTGGCGACCGTGATCGCCGGACCGGGCGCCGCCCGCTACCTGGCCGACTTCGGGGCCGATGTGCTGAAGATCGAGCGGCCCGGCGTGGGCGACTCGACCCGCACGATGGGCCTGCCCGACCCCCGCGACGGCACGTCCCTGTACTGGAAGGTCGTCGGCCGCAACAAGCGCTGCGCCACGCTCGACCTCAAGTCGCCGGACGGACGGCAGGCGCTCCTGCGGCTGGTCGACGAGGCCCACGTGCTGATCGAGAACTTCCGTCCCGGCGTGCTCGAGCGGCTGGAGCTCGCGCCCGAGGTCTTGCTCGACCGCAATCCTCGGCTGGTCGTGTGCCGGGTGACGGCCTTCGGCCAGGACGGGCCCTACGCCCAGCGGCCGGGGTTCGCCACGCTGGCCGAGGCGATGTCGGGCTTCGCCGCCATCAACGGCGAGGCCGAGGGTGGACCGCTGCTCCCGCCCATCGCCCTCACCGACGAGGTGACGGCGATGGCCGCGGCCTTCGCCACGATGGTGGCGCTGCACTCCGGGATCGGGCAGGTGGTGGATGTGACGCTGCTGGAGTCGCTGCTCCAGTGCATGGGCCCGCTGCCGTCGGCCTACGGCATGACGGGGTTCCTGCAGCCACGGCAGGGTTCGAGCCTGCCGTACTCCGTGCCGCGGGGCGCCTGGCGCTGCCGGGACGGCCGGTGGGTGGCGGTGTCGGCGTCGGCCGAATCGGTGGGGCGGCGGGTCATGGAGCTCATCGGCCTGGGCGACCGGGGCGACCTGGCCTCCTTCGCCGGCCGGATCGCCGCCCGGGAGGAGATCGACGCCCGCATGGCCCAGTTCTGTGCCAAACGCACGGTCGACGAGGTGGTGGCCGCCTTCGACGAGGCGCACGCCGCGGCGGCGCCCGTGTACGACATGGCCGGGGTGTTCGCCGATCCGCAGGTGGTGGCCCGGGGCAGCATCGTCGAGGCCGACGGCGTGCCCATGCCGGGGGTGGTGGCACGGTTGTCGCGCACACCCGGCGAGGTCCGCTGGGCCGGCCGCGCCATGGGGGCCGACGACCCACCCCGCTGGACCGGCAGACCGGCACCAACCGAGGACCCGAGGCAATAGCCGCCGATCCACCGCTTTCGAGGCAATACCCGCCGAATTCGGCGGGTATTGCCTCGAAAGTCAGCTGGTGGCGGCTATTGCCTCGGGGATTGGACCCCGGGCGTTCACCGGCCGGCTGATCTACGGTCACCCTCCGGACACGCCGGGCCCATAGGGTCCGGGCAGACCAGATCTCGCTGGAGGCATCCATGCGCCTGCGCCGCACTGTCGCCGCCGCCGTCACTGCCCTTCTGGCCGCGCCGGTTGCGGCGGTCGGACTCGGCCAGCCGGCCGGCGCGGCCACGCCCGTCGACCTGTTCTTCTCGGAGTACGTCGAGGGATCGGGGTTCAACAAGGCGGTCGAGATCTTCAACGGCACGGGGGCGGCCGTCGACCTCGGCACCGGCGGCTACACGCTGGAGCTGTACAGCAACGGCGCCGCCGCCCCCAGCCAGACCGTCACCCTCACCGGCAGCGTGGCAGACGGCGACGTGTTCGTCGTGTCGCGGGCCGACGCCGACCCCGCCCTCGTGGCACAGGCCGACCTGCTCGCCCCCGCGGTCGCCAACTGGAACGGCGACGACGCCGTGGCGCTGCGCAAGGGCGGCGCCCTGGTCGACGTCATCGGCCAGATCGGCTTCGATCCCGGCACCGAGTGGGGCACGGGCGCGACCAGCACCGCCGACAACACGATCCGGCGCCGCTCCGACATCGACGCCGGCGACACCAGCGGCGCCGACGCCTTCGACCCGACCGCCGAGTGGGAGGGCTTCCCCGTCAACACGCTGGACGGCATCGGCGCCCACACGTTCACCGGGGGCGGCGGCAACCAACCGGTGACCGTCGCCTGCGGCGGTCCGCTGTCCACGGTGGCCGGCACCGCCGTCAGTCGGGTGATCACGGCCACGGACGCCGACGGCACGGTCGTGGACATCGCCATCGCCGGCGTGAGCCCCACGCCGGCCACCGGCGCCATCGAGCGCACTGCGTTCACGCCCGCCGCCGCGCCGGGCGGCACCGCCCAGGCCACGGTCACCGTGAGCGCCGACGTCCCGGCGGGCTCCTACGCCGTCACGGTCACCGCCACCAACGACGACGGCACGCCGCAGACAGCGACGTGCACGCTGACGGTCGGCGTCCAGGCCGTCCGACCCATCGGCGAGGTGCAGGGCACGGTCACCGACACCACCGACGGCGCCACGTTCGAGTCACCGCTCGAGGGCCAGCAGGTCGTGGTCCGGGGCGTCGTGACCCAGAAGACCCTGGCCCGCAGCCAGTCCGGCTCCCTGCAGAACGGATTCTTCCTGCAGAACACGCCTGCCACCGCCGACGCCGACCCCACCACCTCGGACGGCGTGTTCGTGTTCCTCGGTGGCTTCACCACGTTGCTGCGGGCCGACGGCGGTCCCGCCTACCTCCCCCAGATCGGCGACGAGCTGCTGCTGCGGGCCAACGTCACCGAGTTCTTCGCCCTGACCGAGCTGACCAGCCCCCGGCTCGTCGGCGTGTCCGCCACAGGGCTCGATCCCGACGCCGACGTCGTGGTCACCGAGGCGGCGCCACCCACCGATCTGGCCGACGCCAACCGCTACTGGGAGCGGCTCGAGGGCATGCGCATCCGGGTCCCCGCCGGCAGCATCGCCACCAGCGGCCGCGACGTGTTCCCGTCGACCGCCGACAGCGAGGTATGGCTGATCCGCCCCGACGACCCGCTGGCCGCCCGCACGGATCCCTACGCCCGCCGCGTGTTCCGCGACCCGCACCCGCTCGACAACCAGCCCGAGCCGCTCTTCGACGACGGCAACGGCAACCGCATCATGATCGCGAGCCTGGGCGTCAAAGCCACCAGCGGTGACTCCACCACGCTGCTGCCGCCCGCGCGGGTCTTCGACACGCTGACCGACGATGCCGTCGGCGGCCTCTACTTCTCGTTCGAGAAGTACGGCATCCAGGTCGAATCGGCGGCGTTCGCGCCCGGGGCCGATCCTTCCGAGAACGCGCCCCCCGCCCCCTCCGATCGGCGCAACGAGGTGGCGATCTCGACGTACAACCTCGAGAACCTCTACGACTTCCGGGACGATCCGACCGACGGCTGCGACTTCGTGGGTAACCCCGGGTGCCCGGGGGTCGATCCGCCGTTCGACTACGTGCCCGCCAGCGACGCCGTCTACCGGCAGCGCCTGACCGACATCGCCACGCAGGTCACCGACGACCTGCACTCACCCGACCTGCTGCTCACCCAGGAGGCCGAGGACCAGGACATCTGCCACGTCACCGGCGGGGCGCTCACCTGCGGCGGCGAGGCCGACGGCGACGGCAAGCCCGACACGCTCCAGGAGCTGGCGCTGGCCATCGGCGCCGCCGGGGGCGGCACCTACGACGCCGCCTACGACCGCGACGGCGCCGACGACCGGGGGATCGTGTCGGCCGTGCTCTACCGGACCGACCGCCTGTCCCTGGCCGAGCCCAGCGCCGACGACCCGGTACTGGGATCGGCACCGGCGGTCGAGTACCGGGCGCCCGGGCTGCCGTCCAACGCCGACGTCTCCAACCCCAAGACCCTCAACGCCGACCTGCCCGCCGACGTCGACACCTCGACCGGCGTGGACGGCGACAACGTCTACACCCGGGCGCCGCAGGTGGCGCACTTCCACGTGGCGGCAGAGCCCGGCTCGACGGACACCTACGACCTGTGGGCCGTCAGCAACCACTTCTCCTCCACGCCCGACGCCCGGGTCGGCCAGCGCACCGAGCAGGCCGCCTACGCCGCCGCCATCGCCGGTGCGATCGCCGCCGCCGATCCCGACGCCCGCATCGTCGTGGGCGGCGACCTCAACGTGTTCCCGCGGCCCGACGACCCGTTCGCGCCGGGCGACCCGCTCTTCCCCTCGGATCAGCTGGCGCCGCTGTACGAGGCGGGCCTCGCCAACCTGTGGGACGACCTGGTGGCAGACGTGCCGAGCGCCGCCTACTCCTACACGTTCCAGGGCCAGGCGCAGACCCTCGACCAGCTGTTCGTCAACGAGGCCCTGCACGGCGACCTGGTGCAGGTGCGGGCGGCGCACGTCAACGCCGGCTGGCCCGCGGACCACCCGGGCGACGGCGCCCGCGGCCTGAGCGACCACGACCCGCAGGTGGCCCGGTTCTCCAGCCGGGCGAGCTTGACCGTGGCCGACACGTCGGTGGTCGAGGGCGACAGCGGCCGCCGCGACGCCGTGTTCACGGTGGCGTTCAGCCGGCCACTGGGCCACGACATCACCGTCTGCCTGCTGCCGTTCTCGATGACCGCGCGCCTCGGCCAGGACTTCGACGCGGACCTGCGGTGCGACACCCTGGCCGCGGGCGAGACCGCCATCGACCTCGGCGTCCCGGTGCGGGGCGACCGCCGACCGGAGCCGGACGAGACCTTCGGGGTGATCGCCGTCGCGACCGGCGGCGTCCGCCACGACGACCCGCTGGCCACCGGAACCATCGTCAACGACGACTGATGAGGACCCGGCGGCCGTGCAGGCGGGTGCCGATCTCCGACGCCATCAGCGACGCCACGAACAGCACGACGAGCAGGATCTCATCGCGGCCGCTCTCGATCTCCCACACGAAGTGGGGCTCGGTGATCGCGTAGCCGTACATCAGGCAGCCGACCGCCACCGACCCGAGGCCGGCGTCCCGCCCGCCGAGGCGGCCGGACACGAACGCGAGGGCCACGAGGACAGGCACCGCGATCGGCGTCGGGACCCGCACCAGCCCCAGCCCGATCAGCCCGGTCACCAGGGCGGCGCTGACGAGATGGTCGGCGTCGACTCGTTCGTAGGGCATCTGCCGCTCCGTCTGGATCTCCATGCGTCCGGCCTACCTGGTGGCGCGCCGCCGGACGAACGCCTTCACGCGACCATTACGCGTGCCCGCCCGATTTGACGGGCCGTTATCGACGAACCGGCGGTGATTTTGCCCGAGCACCGCAAGGAATCACCGCCGGAACGAGTGCACCGGCGGCTCAGGTGCCCCGATGACCCACCGCCAAGTCGACGACGTCGTTCATGATGCGGACCAGCTCGAAGTCCTTGGGGGTGTAGACGGCGGCGACGCCGGCGTCGAGCACCGGCTGGCGGTCGTCCTCGGGGATGATCCCCCCGGCCACGATCGGCGCCTCCACCCCGCCCGCCCGCACCAGGCGCACGACCGCCGGCACCAGCTCCAGGTGGGAGCCGGAGAGGATCGACAGCCCGATGATGTCGACGTCCTCCTCGACCGCCACCGCCGCGATCTGCTCCGGGGTGAGGCGGATGCCCTGGTAGATCACCTCCAGGCCGGCGTCCCGCGCCGCCACGGCGATCTGCTCGGCGCCGCTGGAGTGGCCGTCGAGCCCGGGCTTGGCCACCAGCAGCCGTGGCGGACCGCCGGGCAGGGCCTTGACCCGCTCGGCGATGGCCCGCAGGCCCTCCGAGCCCCCGCCCGCACCCACGGCGGCGGCCACACCCGTAGGCGCCCGGTACTCGCCGAACACCTCCCGCAGCGCGCCCGCCCACTCGCCCGTGGTCCCCCCGGCGTGGGCCAGGTCGATGGTGGCCGGCATGATGTTGTCGCCCGACTCGGCGGCACGGCGGAGCTGGTCGAGCGACCGCTTGACGGCGTCGCTGTCCCGCTCCGACCGCCACGCCTGCACCTCGGCGATGGTCTGCGCCTTCAGCGCCGGATCGACCTTGAGGATCGCCCCCGACAGCGCACTACCATCACCGGCCAGCGCCGACGGCTCCGTCTCGGTGAAGCGGTTGACGCCCACGACGGTCAGCTCGCCGTCCTCGATGCGCCGCAGCCGCTCGGCGTGGCTGCGAACCAGCCGGCCCTTGAGCTCGTCGATGGCCTCGAACGCACCGCCCAGCGACAGCACGTCGTCGAGCTCGGCGCCGGCGGACTCCACCAGCTCCGCGGTCCGCGCCTCGACCACCTTCGACCCCTCGAACAGGTCGGGGTACTCGAGCAGGTCGGTCTCGTAGGCCAGCACCTGCTGCATGCGCAGGGCCCACTGCTGGTCCCACGGCCGGGGCAGTCCCAGCGCCTCGTTCCACGCCGGCAGCTGGATCGACCGGGCCCGGGCGTCACGGCTGAGCGTCACCCCCAGCATCTCCAGCACGATGCGCTGCACGTTGTTCTCGGGCTGCGCCTCGGTGAGGCCCAGGCTGTTGACCTGCACGCCGTAGCGGAAGCGCCGTGCCTTGGCATCGGTGACGCCGTAGCGCTCGAGACCGATCCGGTCCCACATCTGCCCGAACGCCCGCATCTTGCAGGTCTCCTCGACGAACCGGATGCCGGAGTTGACGAAGAAGCTGATCGACGCGAACACGGCCGGGAACCGGTCATCCGGCACCTGCCCCGACTCCCGCACGGCGTCGAGCACGCCCACCGCGGTGGCAAGGCTGTAGGCGATCTCCTGCGTCGGCGTCGCCCCGGCCTCCTGCAGGTGGTAGGAGCACACGTTCATCGGGTTCCACAGGGGGATCCACTCCGAGCAGAACGCCACCATGTCGACGATCAGCCGGCGCGACGGCAACGGCGGGAAGATGTAGGTGCCGCGGGACAGGTACTCCTTGACGATGTCGTTCTGGGTCGTGCCCCGCAGCTCCTTGGACGGCACGCCCTGGCGCTCGGCGTTGGCCACGTAGAGGCCGAGCAGCCACGCGGCGGTGGCGTTGATCGTCATCGACGTGTTCATCTCGCCCGGGGGGATGCCGTCGAGCAGCTCGCCCATGTGGCCGAGGTGGGCGACCGGCACGCCGACCTTGCCGACCTCGCCCCGCGCCAGCGGGTCGTCGGGGTCGTAGCCGGTCTGCGTGGGCAGGTCGAAGGCGATGGACAGGCCCGTCTGCCCCTTGGCCAGGTTGCTGCGGTAGAGCGCGTTGCTGGCCCGCGCCGTCGAGTGGCCGGAGTAGGTCCGCATCATCCACGGGCGGTCCGGCTCGGGCAGGTGCGCCGTGCTCATGACCCCATCGTCGCCCGACTTACCGCGCGGTCACAACCGGCGCGCCGCCGATCAACGCTCGAAGGCCCGTGGCAGTGGGCACTCCACCGCCCGGTGCACCAGCTCCAGGTACTCGACCCGGGGGACCTCGACGGCGCCCAGCCGGGCGAGGTGCGGCGTCATCCACTGGACGTCGAGGAGGCGGTAGGCGCGAGACCCCGGCACGCCGTTGCGTTCGCCGTCCCGCAGCAGGTCGACGAGCGCAACCAGGGCCACCTTGGACGCGTCGCGGCGGCGGTGGAACATCGACTCGCCGGCGAACAGCCCGCCGATGGCGACGCCGTAGAGGCCCCCGGCCAGGGTCCCGCGGTCGCAGTCCCAGGCCTCGACGGAGTGGACCCAACCCAGCTCGTGCAGCCGGACGTACGCGGCCCGCACCTCCGGGCTGATCCACCCATGCGGTCTGGCCGGATCGGCGCAGGCGTCGATGACCTGCTCGAACGCCGTGTCCACCCGGATCTCGAACCGCCGCAGGCTGCGCCGCAACGATCGGCTGACGTGCAGCCCGTCGAGCGGGATGACCGCCCGGGGATCCGGCGACCACCAGCCGAGCGTGCCCCGCCGGCCCACCGGCATGGGGAACAGGCCCCGGCGGTACGCCGCCAGGATCGTGCCCGGCTCCAGGTCGGCGCCGACGCCAACGAGACCGTCGCCGTCGGCATCTTCGACCGGCGGGAACGCCCACGGCGTCGGGGCCGGTTCGACGGGCATCACGGTTCGGAGCCGTTGCCCCCGAACCACCCGCGCCCGGCCAGTCCGAGGTCGCGTGCGATCCGGCCACCGACGTCCAGCGTGGCCTTGCGGTTGAGGTAGCCGGCGGCCGCCGCGCCCGTCAGCATCGGCCCCAGGGTGGACAGGTTGCGGGTGAAGCGCCGGCGCAGCACCTCCCGCAGCTGCTGGCGGCCGGCCCGGCCGAGGACGTCGCCCCGGACCGTCGCCGCCGCCGGGTTGGGCGGCACCGGCCGGCCGGACATCCACGCCATCAGCGCGGCGCCAGCCCGCTGGTGGGGCCCGCCGGGCAGGCGCCGCCCGGCCACGTGGTGCAGCTCGGCCACCAGCTTCACCTCGGTGGCCACCACCAGCGCCGTCTCGGCCGCGAGCTCGAACGGGACCAGCACCAGCCCGGCGAGCGTCAGCTCCTGAGCGGCGATGACGCCCCCGGTGGTGGCGGCGATGGCCCCGGACACTCGCCCCGCCGACCGGATCAGTTCGCGCGCCAGGGCGTCGCCGGCCAGCCCGTCGTAGTGGGCCGACAGCGTGGCGGCGTCGCGCACCGGGAGCCGGGGCGCCAGGTCCACCACGGTGTCGGCAAGCCACCGGCCGCTGACCACGGCCCGCCGCCCCGCCTTGCGGGCCGACCCCGCGAGGCCGACCAGCTGATCGCGCACACCGGCTGCATTGTCTTGGTCGGGAAGCGCGCGCACTCCCCGATTCTTGCCGCGCGCGATCGCGCGTCCCACCGGCGGGGGGTGCGGGGGGCAGAGGCTCCTGCCGGAGCCCCCCGCC
>OCZV010000162.1_pt1 | contig 24868 bp, 28 predicted proteins | sample 1539051 | NCBI WGS metagenome assembly OCZV01 (sample SAMEA3113581, study PRJEB22503) | soil metagenome
TCGTGCAGGCGGTCGGCCCCATCGGCATGACGGTCGGCGACATGGAGCGCTCGATCGCCTTCTACTCGCGGGTGCTCGGCTTCGAGAAGCTCTCCGACATCGAGGTCTGGGGCGACGACTGGGAGCGGCTGCAGGGCCTGTTCGGCCTGCGCATGCGGGTGGTCCGCATGCGGCTGGGTGACGAGGCCATCGAGCTGACGGAATATCTCACCCCGCGCGGTCGGCCGGTGCCGGCCGACTCGCGCAGCAACGACCGCTGGTTCCAGCACGTCGCGATCATCGTGAGCGACATGGACCGGGCCTACGCCCGCCTGCGCGAGCATCGCGTCGAGCATGCCTCGCCGGCGCCCCAGCGCCTGCCCGACTGGAACCCGAATGCTGGCGGCATCCGCGCCTTCTACTTCAAGGACCCTGACGGGCACCCGCTGGAGATTCTCTGGTTCCCGCCCGGCAAGGGTGACAGGCGCTGGCAGCAGCCGGGCGACCGGCTGTTCCTCGGGATCGATCACACGGCCATCGTGGTGGCCGACACCGAGCGGAGCCTCGCCTGCTATCGCGACACGCTGGGCCTGCGCGTAGTGGGCGCCAGCGAGAATCACGGTCCCGAGCAGGAACGTCTGAACAACGTGTTCGGTGCGCGCCTGCGCATCACGACTCTGAAGGCTGCGGCCGGTCCCGGCGTCGAGCTGCTGGAGTACCTCACGCCCCAGGACGGTCGCCCGGCGCCAGCCGACACCCGTGCGAACGACCTGGTGCACTGGCAGACCCGGCTGGTCACCGCGGACGCCGAGGCCGCGCACCGCGCGGTGCGGGGCGGCGCCTGCGGTGGGACGATATCCTCAGCCGTCGTCGCGCCGGCCGAGCCGGTCCCGGGCTTTGCCAGGGGCGCGCTCGTGCGCGACCCTGACGGACACGCGCTGCAAGTCGTCCAGCCCTGAACGCATCCGGCTGAGCGCCGGAAGGAGGACCGTGATGGCCGAGGACTTCGAGTACGTCTGTCACGCGCGTCTGGAGTACCACGAGGGCCTGCGCCGCGCCTTCCTCGGGGACGTGCCCGAGCCCGTCGTCTACGGTGTGCAAGGCAAGCTGCGCGAGTACTACGGGGCCAAGGAGGGACCGCCGATCGCCTCGACGCTCGACCACATCGTGGCCGCCGTCGCCGGCTGAATGTACGGCACGCTGCGTGGCGCCCTGGCAGGGCGCAAGATCGTGTTCGACCGCGACACCTTCACGGCCACCGTCGACGGCCGCATCCACGGCGTCGGCAAGACGATCCGCATCAGCGCGATCCACGTGCACTACGACCTCGCCGTCCCCGCCGATGCCGGCGAGGCGACGAAGCGAGCGCTGGTCGTCCACCCGCAAGGCTGCCCCGCCCACCAGAGCGTGGAGGCCGCCATCAAGATCACCTGGGACGCGACGCTGCGGGTCGGCGACCGGACCGAGTCGATCCGCAGCGAGGAGATCGATGCCGCTACTGCCTAGGGATGTTCGGACGATCGGACCGAAGAAGGGCGAGCGGTTCCCCAACGTACGCTGCTGCTCACGTCCACCAGCGCGCCGGGCGGCGGTGAGCACGCCGTCGAGTTGACCGTGCGCTATCGGGCCCGTGATGATTCACGGAAGGTGGCGCGGTGACGCGTCGGACGCTGCTTGCCCTCGCGCTCGCCGTGACGCTCGACGCCGCGGCGGCGGGCGGTGGACAGGCGGTTGGAGAGTCGAGCTCCGACGGGAGCTTCCGCTTCGAGTGGGAGATCACGTCCTCGCGCAAGGGGTCGCGGCTCGACGCCTACCTGTACAACCTCACGCTGCGCCCGGTGCAGAACGTGCAGGTCCTGGTCGAGGAGCTCGACAACGCGGGCAACCCGGTGCGCCGCTCGATCACCCAGGTCTGGGGCGGCGTGCAGGCCGGCGACCGCACGTTCTTCCGGGTGTCCGGCGTGAAACCCGGCGCCCGCTATCGCCTCAGCGTCCTGAACTACGATCTCCAGCCCGTGGGTGGCGGCGGATAGTTTGGCGCTACTGCAGCAGGTCGAGGGCGGCCAGCGACATGATGTGCACGCCCACGGGCGGTGCCGCCGATGCCTTCCTGGACCGGGAGACCGAGGGCGCGCATGCGTCCGGCCAGCATCGCCGCCGTCCACAGCTCTTCGAAGGCCAGCTCGGGGGTGCTGATGCAGCGCGCGTCGCAGCGCGATGATTCCCGGTGTCAGCTCGTCGACGTCCGTACCGAGGTCGGCTGGCGTGGTCATTCCGCCGCCGCGCGCCAGGCCTCTCCTGCGCTCCAGGCGGCGGCGCCCAGGAGGAACACGTCCTTGAGCAGGAAGCCGCCGGCCTCGCTCGGCACCGGGAGCGGGAACATGTCGACCCACGCCCACACGCCGGGCGTGCTGAACAGAAAGCTGAGCGTCGTAGCGAACACGCCGATCGCGGCGATGCTGCCCACCGCCGCGAGGCGCGGGAAGAACGGGCGCACGACGATGAGGCCTCCGATGACGATCTCGGTGAGCCCGATCAGGTTCGAGACCGCCTGCACGCTCAGCCAGGCGTAGAGCCAGCCGAAGAACGGGCTGTGGGCCAGCAGGGGCTGGATGGCCTGCGCCTCCACGGCGGTGAACTTGAACGCGCCCAGGTAAAGCAGGATCGCGGCCAGTCCGTACCGCAGCACGAGTCCGCCCACGCGTTCGAGGCTCATGGCTGTCCTCCCACGCCCAGCCGGAGGCGATAGAGGCCGGTCTGGGCAGCGAGATACAGGGTCTGACCGTCGTCGTCGCCCCAGGCGAGGTTGTGCGGATGCTCGGGGCCCTTGATCGTTCCCAGATGGGTACCGGCGGCGAGAGTATCCAGAGCCCGCCAGGGCCGGACACGTAGAGGTTGCCCAGGCCCGCCGGGCGCGGTCGACCGTAGCCGCAGCAGCGCATACAGGATCGCCGGCGCCGTCCCGCGGTTGGCCGGCTGCGCCACGACGTTGCGCTGGGTGACGCCGGCCAGCACGGGGCCGTAGTAGGGCTCGTGTGCCCGTGTCACCGAGAACAGCGTGCGCGCGGGCACGATCAGCCGGGCCGCGCGCCGGCGCGTCTGCTCGAGCAGTGTCTCGCCTCCGAGCAACGCGCAGAACTGCTTGGGCCGGTCGTCGCCGGTGAGCCGGCGCGTCAGAGGCCGCAGCCGGGTGCCGTCACCGCCGGCCAGGATGATCGCCGCCGCTGGTGTCATTCGCCGCTCTGCTGGAGCAGCTTGGCCACCAGCCCCGTCCAGCCGGTCTGGTGGCCGGCGCCGATGCCCGCGCCGTTGTCGCCGTGGAAATACTCGTAGAAGAGCACCAGATCGCGCCAGTGCGGGTCGCGCTGGAGCTTCTCGGCGCCGCCATAGACGGGCCGGCGGCCGTCGGAGCCGCGCAGGAAGATCCGTGTCAGGCGCCGGGAGACCTCTGCCGCCACGTCCCAGAGGTTCAGCCGGCGGTCGGCGCCGGTCGGAAAGGGCACGGTCAAGCTGTCGCCGTAGAAGTGGTGGAACTTCTGCAGCGACTCGATCAGCAGGTAGTTCACGGGGAACCAGATCGGCCCTCGCCAGTTGGAGTTGCCGCCGAACAGGCCGCTCGACGACTCCGCCGGCTCGTAGTCCACGCGGTGCTCGGCGGCGCCGAGCGAGAGCACGTAGGGGTGGTCGGCGTGATACCGGGAAACCGCGCGGATGCCGTGCGGCGAGAGGAACTCGCCCTCGTCCAGCATGAACTTCAGGACGCGCGGCAGCTGCTCGCTCGAGACGATCGACAGCAGCCGGCGCGTGCCGCCGTCCGCCCTGGTGATGACCTGCACGTGCTTGCGGAGCTCGGGGCGGTTGTCGATGAACCACTGCATCCGCCGCTTGAACCCGGGCAGCCGGTCGACCGCCTCCGGCTCCAGGGTCTCCACCGCGAAGAGCGGGATGAGGCCGACCATCGAGCGCACCTTCAGCGGACGGTGGTGGCCGTCGGCGTGCAGGACGTCGTAGTAGAAGCCGTCCGCTTCGTCCCAGAGGTTGAGGCCTTCGTCTCCTCGGTCTTCCATGGCGTGGGCGATGTACACGAAGTGCTCGAAGAACTTGGAAGCGACGTCCTGGTAGGACGGATCCTCCTTGGCCAGCTCGAGCGCGATTGCAAGCATGTTGAGGCAGTACATGCCCATCCAGGCGGTGCCGTCCGACTGCTCGATGTGGCCGCCGGTCGGCAGCGGCGCCGAACGGTCGAAGACGCCGATGTTGTCCAGGCCGAGGAAGCCGCCCTGGAAGACGTTCTTGCCCTCGGCGTCTTTGCGATTGACCCACCACGTGAAGTTCAGCAGCAGCTTGTGGAAGACACGCTGCAGGAAGTCACGGTCACCGGCGCCACGCAGCTTGCGCTCGATGCGGTAGACGCGCAGCGCCGCCCAGGCGTGCACGGGCGGGTTGACGTCGCCGAACGCCCACTCGTAGGCCGGGATCTGCCCGTTGGGATGCATGTACCACTCGCGCAGGAAGAGCACGAGCTGGTTCTTGGCGAAGTCGGGGTCGATCAGCGCGAGCGGGATCACGTGGAAGGCCAGGTCCCAGGCGGCGTACCACGGGTACTCCCACTTGTCTGGCATCGAGATGACGTCGTCGTTGTAGAGATGCTCCCACTGGTGATTGCGGCCGCCCCGGCGCTCCGCCGGGGGCGGCGGCCCGGCCGGGTCGCCCTCGAGCCAACGGCGCACGACGTAGTGGTAGAACTGCTTGCTCCAGAGCAGGCCGGCGAAGGCCTGGCGCGCCACCGACCGGGCGTCCTCGGACAGGGTCGCCGGGATCACCCTCGCGTAGAACTCGTTGGCCTCGCGGATCCGCCGAGCGAACACCGCCTCGAACTCGCGGCCGAAGGCGGCCTTCGGCCCGGCGTCGGTGAGGCGCAGGCGGACGACCGCCGTCCGGCCCGCCGGCACGACGAGGCGGTAGTGAGCGGCGGCCTTGGTCCCGGCCCCCTCGGGATTGACCGCGTCCTTGCGGCCCTCCACGAGATAGTCGTTGATCCCGTCCTTCACGTAGGGGCTCGCGTTGGCGACGCCCCAGAGCCGCGTGAGGTTCGACTCGTTGTCGGTGAGCAGCAGGTCGGGCTCGCCCTCGCAGTGCAGCCAGCGGCGGCCCAGGGTGCCGTGCTCGGCCTCGATGCTCGCCTGACCGGGGAGCGCCCGCAGGCGGGGCCGCGCCGAGCCCGTGTCCCACGACCAGGGATTGCGGTACCAGAGCGTCGGCAGCAGGTGCAGCTCGGCCGGCTCCGGGCCCCGGTTGGCCACGCTGAGGCGCACCAGGATGTCGTCGGTGGTGGCCTTGGCGTACTCGACGGACACGTCGAAGTACCGGTCGTCGTCGAAGACGCCCGTGTCGATCAGCTCGTACTCGGGCGCCCGGCGGTCGCGCCGCCGGTTCTCGTCCACCAGCGCGTCGTACGGAAACGAGGCGTGCGGGTACTTGTAGAGCGCCCGCATGTAGGAATGCGTCGGCGTGGAGTCGACGTAGAAGTAGTACTCCTTGACGTCCTCGCCGTGATTGCCCTCGGTGCCCGTGAGGCCGAAGAGGCGCTCCTTCAGGATGGGGTCGCGCCCGTTCCACAGCGTGACGGCGAAGCAGAGGCGCCCGTGGTTGTCGCAGATGCCGGCGATGCCGTCCTCGCCCCACCGGTAGGCGCGCGAGCGCGCGTGATCGTGAGGAAAAGAGTTCCAGGCCGTGCCGTGCGGGCTGTAGTCCTCACGTACCGTGCCCCACTGGCGGTCGGCCAGGTACGGCCCCCAGCGCCGCCAGTGGGCGATTCGGGCCCGCGTCTCCTCGAGACGGCGTTCCTCGGCGGTGAGCCGGCGTGTGCGCGCGTCGGTCTGGCTAGGCTTGTTCATGGCTCATGGACACGCCGTCGCCCCGCAACGATGCGCCGCTCGAGCAGTGAATCGTTCTCGTCAGGTCGCGGTTTCACGAGACCGGAGCACGGTGGCCCGCGTCCGGCGTCGAGCCCGTGGATGCGCTGGCGGCCGTCGCGACGACGGGTTACCGGGGCTTCCGGGCCGAGCCTCCGCTCATCGATCTGGCGGCCGAGGGGTGGGTTCGGCGGTGGGGCCGGTGCTCGTGAGAGCCGCGTGCGCGGTCGTCGCCATGCCGTCCCGCCCGCTGCCCGACGCGTAGGTTCTGGTGAGCTGCTCCCGCAGCGCCATGCGGGCGCGATGCAGGCGTGATTTCACCGAGGCGACCGACACGCCGACGATCTGGGAGACCTCTTCGCTGGACAGCTCCTCGACGTCCCGGAGCAGCAACACGCTCCGATAGTGGGCCGGCAGGCGCTCGACCGCCGTTCGCACGACGTGCCGTCCCTCCGCCGACAGCAACACCTGGTCGGGCAGCGACGACCAGTCGGCAAGGAGGAACGAGCGATCGCCATGGCGGTGACCGTCGGCCTCGTACGTTGGCAGGCAGTCCTCGAGCGATGCCTCGACCTCGGCCCGCTTGCCGCGGCGCTTGTTCAGCGCCGTGTTGACCGCGATGCGGTAGAGCCAGGTGCCGACCGCGGCCCGACCCTCGAAGCTGCCGGCCTTGCGGCACAGCGTGAGGAAGACGTCTTGGACCACCTCCTCGGCATCCGGCGCGGAGCCGGTGATGCCGAGAGCGACCCGGTAGAGGCGGGTGGCGAAGCGCTCCATCAGCAGCTCGAGCGCCGACGTATCGCCGGCCTGCAATCGCTCGAGCGCGGCCGTCACGGTCGGGTCCGGCGCTGGCATACCGCGCCTACCCCTTCAGCTGCTCGGCCACGAACGGTGAGCAGTGCAGCAGCGGCACGCCGCGCGTTCCGAGCTCGCGGAGCAGATGCACGCCGCGCCGCTCGACGAACGACACGTCTCGCAGGTCCAGCGTTACGGGTCGCCCGGCCAGGAGCGCGTCGCACGTGCGCTCGAGCTCGTCCACCCAGGGGCCGATGATCTGGCCCTCGAGATGGAGCACGGCGCCGAGCGCGGTCGGTTCGGTCATCACGATCTTGAGCACGGCCTCGGTCCCGCCGACGGCTTCACGCAAGGATCGTGCTACGGTCGGCCGGGCGATGTGTGACACGAATGTCAACAATGGCGGGAGGTTACCGAAGGCGTGTCTCTCGCGCCGGAATGCCGGGGCACGACAGCTCGAGGGCAGCCACGACGGCTGGGGGGAAGGCTACGAAGATTCGTGGCCGGGGCGCCGGAGCCCGAGCTTCTCCATCCGGCTGCGAAGTGTGTTCGGGTGCACCTTGAGCAGCCTGGCTGCGCCGCGCGGGCCCTCGATCACACCGCCGCTGCGCTGCAGCGCCGCCGTGATCTGGGCACGTTCGACCTCCTCCAGCATCGCGGCCAGTCCCGCGGGCTCGGGACCGACTGGGGCGACGACCGTGGTCGGCCCGGCTCCCGTGTGCCCGGCATGGGCAGGCGCCGGCCGCAACAGATCGTCCTCGATCTCGAGGACGGAGCCGGAAGCCAGCACTACGGCACGCTCGATCACGTTCTCCAGCTCGCGGACGTTGCCCGGCCACCCGTACGCGACGAGTCTCTCCATGGTGTCAGGAGACACGGTCTGGACCCGTTTGCCGAACCTGGGGCCGTACCGGGCGAGGAAGAACATGACGAGCTGCGGGATGTCCGAGCGCCGCTGCCGCAACGGAGGCATCTCGAGGGGGAAGACGTTGAGACGGTAAAAGAGATCGGCCCGGAACCGGCCGGCGTCGACTGCCGCCTGCAGGTCGCGGTTGGTCGCCGCGATGACCCGCACGTCGACGGCGAGCGTCTGGCTGCTGCCGACCGGCTCGAACTCGCGCTCCTGGAGGACGCGCAGCAGCTTCACTTGCGTCTCCGGCGGCAGCTCACCGACCTCGTCCAGGAAGATGGTGCCGCCGTGGGCGAGCTGGAAGCGCCCCATCCGCCGCTCCAGCGCCCCGGTGAACGCGCCCTTCACGTGGCCGAAGAACTCGCTCTCGACCAGGCCGGCCGAGATCGCCGTGCAGTTGACCTTCACCAGCGGCCGGGTGCGACGCGCGCTTCGGTGGTGGATGGCGCGCGCGATCAGCTCCTTGCCGGTGCCGGTCTCGCCCGTGATGAGAACGGTCGAATCGGTGGGCGCGACCTTGTCGACGCGGCGTAGCACCGCTTGCAGCGCCTCGCTGCTGCCCACCATCTGAGCGAAGTCGTGTTCCCGATGGATCTCCTCCTGCAGATAGGCGTTCTCGTGCTCCAGGCGCGCCTTCAATACCGCGATCTCCTCGTAGGCCGTCATGTTCTCGATCGCCAGCGCCACCTGGCCGGCGACCTCCTGCAGGAAGGCCGTGTCGGTCTCGGAGTATTGCCCTACACGGCTGCTTCCGACCGCCAGCGTGCCGATGCAGCGCCCGCGCGCCATGAGCGGCACGATGGCGAAGGATCGGATGCCGTCGGCGAAAGCCTGCTCCTCGGCCGGGTACTGTCGCTCGCGCTCGAGGTCGCGGCGCAGAAACGGGCGCCGCTGCTGAAACACCAGCCCGACGTGACTCTCGCTCGCGGGGATCTCCAGCCCGACGCCGAAGTAGGAGGAAGGCAACAGGGACTCGAGGACGAAGAGGCGGAGGACGTCGCGCTGGGGATCGTGCAGGAAGATCGCGGTCCGGTCGAAGGGGACCACCGGCCGCAACGCGGTGGCGATCGCGCGGAAGAGCGCCTCCCGCGTGAGATTGGCGATCAGCGCGTTGTTGATCTCGAGCAGCGTGCGGTAGCGTTCCGCATCGCTCACCGGCGGCCTCGTGGATGACTCGGCCATCGCGGGCAAGCTTACACGAGGCTCATCAGGAAGACCGCGGCCGGTGCCCGGGTAAGCTTCTGCTCGTCGCCGGGCGGGTCGCCGACCAGAAAGCGACCACCCCGGACGCTGCGCCCGCCGGAAACCCGCCACGTTTCAGGGCGATCGAGGTCTGGCCTAGTTCTTGAAGTCCGGCCTTTTCATGAAACGCATCCTCGTCGTGGACGATGAGCAGGACCTCCTGGATGTGGTCAAAGACTTCTTCAGCGACCGCTACGAGGTCACGACCGTCACCTCCGGTGCAGCCGCCGTCGAAGCCTTCAAGCGCCAGCGGCCCGATATCGTGTTTCTCGACGTCAACATGCCCGGTGGCAGCGGCGTCGATACGCTGCAGATGCTCCGCCACCTGGACCCGAGCGTCCCCGTGGTCATGGTCACCGTCAATATGGAGGTCGGCGTCGCGGAGAGCTGCCTCGAGCGGGGCGCCTTCGGCTACGTCCCCAAGCCCTTCGACCTGAGCTACATGGAGCACATCGCCGCGCTGGCCGGCTCGGGCCTGAACTAGGAGCAGCGAGAACGGGGCCGAGCAATTCTCACGATCGGGTGTATGGCAGAATGACTCGATGCCGGCGCACGATCCCAGTCCCATCCCTGCGTTCCTCTACGGCACTGCCTGGAAGGAGGATCGCACTGCGGCCCTGACCGAGCTCGCCCTGCAGGTGGGCTTCCGGGGCATCGACACGGCCAACCAGCGGCGCCACTACTTCGAGGCCGGCGTCGGCGAAGGGCTCGCCGCCGCCTACCGCGCGGGTGTGGTCACGCGTGAGCAGGTCTTCGTACAGACCAAGTTCACCTACCTGGGTGGCCAGGATCACCGCCTGCCCTATGACCGCGCCGCCGACCTCTCCACGCAGGTCGCCCAGTCGATGGCCAGCTCGCTCGAGCATCTCGGGACCGACCACGTTGACAGCTACGTGCTGCACGGCCCCGCGTCCGGCCGCGGCTGGTCCGATGCCGACGTGCAGGTGTGGGCCGCGATGACAAGAGAGCGCGACGCCGGCCGCACGCGGCTGCTCGGCGTGAGCAACGTCGGGCTGTGGCACCTGGAGCAGATGGCCGCCACCGGCGCCGAGCTCCCACGCTTCGTCCAGAACCGCTGCTTCGCCCGGCTCGGCTGGGACCGCGACGTTCGAGGGTTCTGCACGGATCGGGGAGTCGTCTACCAGGGCTTCTCGCTGCTCACCGCCAACCCCGAGGTGCTGCGCCACCGGCTGATCGCCGCCATTGCCACGCGCGAGAGGGCGACGCCGGCCCAGGTCGTGTTCCGCTTCGTGCAGGCGATCGGGATGCTGCCGCTGACCGGCACCACCGACGCCGAGCACATGAAGCAGGACCTGGCCAGCCGCGCGCTGACCCTCTCCGCCGACGAGGTGCGGGCGATCGAATCGCTGGCCGGTTGATGGAGGCCCGCTTCCCCGAGGCCCCGCGATCTGCGGGACGAGCCGGTGCTCGCCACGTACATCACCCTTGGGCCGGTCATCCGGAAGTGCTATTCTGCGCCCTCCAGACGTCGTGGCATGAATACAGATCCCCCAGGACAGCCGCCCAACATCGTCGCTGACGCCGGCGACAAGGCGGAAGCGAAGTTCCGCGGATTCCTGGAGGCGGCGCCCGATGCCGTCGTCATCGTCAACGCCAAGGGCGAGATCGTCCTCGTGAATTCGCAGACCGAACAGGTCTTCGGGTATCGCCGTGACGAATTGATCGGCCGCGACGTCGAGATCCTCGTGCCACCCCGCTTCCGTGGTTCGCACCCCGGCCATCGCAGCGGCTATTTCCGAGACCCCAAGGTGCGCTCGATGGGCTCGGGCCTCGAGCTGTATGGTCTGCGGCAGGACGGCAGCGAGTTCCCCGTCGAGATCAGCCTGAGCCCGCTGGAGACGGAAGAGGGCACGCTGGCCATGAGCGCGATCCGCGATATCACGGATCGCAAGCGGGCGGAGTCGAAGTTCCGCGGGCTGCTCGAATCGGCGCCGGACGCCATCGTGATCGTGAACCAGGCCGGTGAGATCGTCCTCATCAACGCGCAGACCGAGCGCTTGTTCGGCTACAGCCGGGAGGAGCTCCTCGGCCGCCCCGTGGAGACGCTGGTGCCCGAGCGGTACCACGGCCCGCACGGCGGGCATCGGAAGGCCTACTTTGCCAACCCCGGCACCCGCCCGATGGGCGTCGGCCTCGATTTGTTCGGCCGGCGGAAGAACGGGACCGAGTTCCCCGTCGAGATCAGCCTGAGCCCACTCGAGACCGAGGAGGGCACGCTGGTGGCCAGCGCCATCCGTGACATCACCGAGCGGAAGCGGGCGGAGGAGGAGCGGGCGGCCCTGATCCACGAGCGCGCCGCCCAGGCCGAGGCCAATCGGATCAAGGACGAGTTCCTTGCGACCCTGTCGCATGAGCTGCGCACGCCGCTGAACGCGATTCTCGGCTGGACCGCGCTGCTCCTGAACGGCGAGGTGCCCGGCGGGGAGATGCGGGCGCTGCAGACCATCGCGCGGAACGCAAAGGCTCAGGTGCAGCTCATCGAAGACCTGCTCGACGTCTCGCGTATCCTGTCGGCGAAGCTCACGCTCGAAGTCGGTGCCGTCGACTTCGTGCAGGTGGTCCAGGCCGCGATCGACGTCGTACGCCCGGCGGCGAACTCGAAAGACATTCGCCTCACGAGCACGTTCGACGAGCCGCAGATCTGGATCGCCGGCGACGCCGATCGCTTGCAACAGATCGTCTGGAACCTGCTGGCGAACGCGATCAAGTTCACGCGCCCGGACGGCCGTGTCGACGTCACCGTGCGTCGCGGTCAGGGCTACGTGCGCATTGCCGTCCGTGACACCGGCGTCGGTATCCCGCCCTCCTTCCTGCCTTACGTCTTCGATCGCTTCCGACAGGCCGACAGCAGCGCGACGCGGACCCACGGGGGACTCGGGTTGGGGTTGGCCATCGTGCGGCACCTCGTCGAGCTGCATGGCGGAACGGTCGCTGCCGAGAGCGATGGCGAAGGGCAGGGGGCCACCTTTACGATCGAGTTGCCGGTCGGCCGGCACCCGACGACCGGGCGGTCACCCGTCGTGGCGCCCGGCAGCGGGCAACGCATCGACGGCCTGCGCGTGCTCGTGGTCGACGATCGCGCCGACGAACGCGAGCTGCTCAAGACCATCCTCGAGCGCCACGGTGCCGACGTGACCACGGCGGAGTCGACGCGGGAAGCCTTGCGCGCGATCGCCGCGCGGCGCCCCGAGGTCGTGATCAGCGACATCGCGATGCCCGGCGAAGACGGATACACGCTCCTCCGCCAGATCCGCGCCCTCGGTCCCGAGCAGGGGGGCGACATCCCGGCGATTGCCGTGACCGCTCACGCGCGCGCCGAAGACCGCGAACGCGCGCTCGCGACGGGCTTTCAAATGTACGTCGCCAAGCCGATCAACCGGGCGAAGCTGCTCGAAGCCGTCATGCTCGTGTGCAGACGCCCGACCGACCGGGGCGACAAGGCCGGCCGGACGTAGCGCAGACGCAGCCTAGGAAGCGGCGCGCTTGTCCGGCGCTCCGAGCCGGGCCTTCTTCAGCTCACCTTCGCGCCGCCGGCGCGCGAGACGACGGAGCCGCTTCACGGCGTGCCGAGTCTTCGAGTGCGTGGCCATGACTCTCCTCCTGTTCGAGACGCTGCTTCGTCAACGAGGTCCTCACAGCATAAACCGGACGTCCGAGCCATATGTCGGATACGCGAAGGGGACTTGCCGCAGCTCGCTCGCCGGGATGCCAAGGCGGATGGCGACGGCGAAGAGGTTGATCGTCTCGTCGGCGTGAGGACCGAGCAGATGGGCGCCGATGACGCGATCGGCGCTCTCGTCTATCAGGACCTTGAAGCCGGAGGCCGTCTCGCCCACCCGGCGCGTGTTGAACCACGAGGACGTGTCCTGCCAGTGCGTGCGGAACATCCGGCCGGCCGCGCGCGCCGCGTCCTCCGTCAGTCCAGTCGAGGCCAGCGGCGGCAGCGTGAACACCGCAGAGGCGATGCCGTCGTAATGTACGGTCCGACGGTTGCCTTCGAGCAGGTTGGTCGTCAGCACTGCCACGTCATGATCGGCCTTCGGGGTGAGCGGCGGGCCACTGGCGGCCGCATCACCTCCCGCGTAGACCGCGGGGTTGGAGACGGATTGCAGGTATTCGTTCACCGTAACTCCACGCTTCTCGCGCTTGACGCCGGCCGCGTCGAGCTCCAGGTCGTCGATCTCAGGGACGCGCCCGGCCGCGTGAACGGCCAGGTCAGTCTCGAATCGGACCTCGCGGTCGCCCTGCGCGCCGAGCACGACGAGCTGGTCGCCGGACATCTGCAGACCACGGGCCTCCGTGCCCAGCTCCACCCGGATGCCGATTTCGCGGGTGCGCCGCACGAGCAGGTCCACCAGGTCCGGGTCGAAGCCTTCGAGCGGCCTGGCGCCACGGTGGACGATCGTCACGTCCGCACCGGCCCGCGCGGCGACGTGCGCGAACTCGAAGGCGATGTAGCCGCCGCCGATGAAGACGATGCGGGGCGGAAGCTCAGCGAGGTTCAGGAACTCCTCGCTCGTCGTCAGGCGCTCGGCGCCGGGGAACTTCAGCGGCGCCGGCATCGCGCCGGCAGCGATGAGGAGGCGTCGGCCTGTCAGCCGATCGGCGCCGACGGCCAGCGTGGTGGGGCCCACGAAGCGCGCGCGGCCGTGGAACTGCTCGACGCCGATCCTGGCCCAGGACTGCTCCGTCCGGTCCGTCGTCGGGTCGACGAGCGAGCGCTTGAAGCGCATGAGCGAAGCCCAGCTGATCGTCAGCTCCCGGGCCGGCACGCCCGTGTCGGCCAGGTCGCGCGCCGCGTGGACCGCCTCCGCCGCGCTGACGAGGATCTTCTTCGGCACGCAGCCGCGAAGGGCGCACGTTCCGCCGAACGGGCGCCAGTCCACCACGGCCACGGTCCAGCCGGCCTCGCGACAGCGGGAGGCCACCGCGGAGGTGACGCCGGTACCGACGATCACCAGGTCGTACTGTCGATCCATGACCACCATCCTTTCCGAGCCCGTTCAGGCCCAGGCCAACGTCGACGCGCTAGCGCGGCGCGGCTGCCCGAGGCCAACGTCACCGCCCACGCGGCGAACGTACGCCGGCCGGAGAGCGGCGCGCAGCGGCGAGCCGCCGCCTTGCTAGTGGGCGGGCCGGACGCCGAGCTCGTCCAGGTGCCGGAGCAAGTCCGCTGGCTCCTGGTACACCCGGTAGGCGCCGGCCCGCTCGAGCTCGTCCTGCCCGTAGCCACCGGACAGGAGGCCGACGCCGAGCGCTCTGGCGCGGCGGGCCGCGAGCAGATCCCAGACGCTGTCTCCCACCACGACTGACACGCTCATGTCCACGCCCAGCCGCGCAGCGGCCGCGAGGAAGAGATCGGGATCCGGCTTCGCTCGCTGCACCTCGTCGCGCGTGATGACGGGCACGTCGGGGCCGAGCCCGAGCATGTCGAGCGCGGGTCGAGCGCTCGCGAGTCGTCCACTGGTGGCGACGGCGAAGGGCACGTTCCGCTGCGACAGGTAGTCGAGGAGCTCCCGTGCGCCCGGGAGCGGCCGAACCTGCCGGACCTGGTGGGCATACGCGTCCTCGTGGAGTCGCTGGAGGCGGCCCGCCTCCTCCGCCGTGACCGGGCGCCCCGTCTCGCGCAGAAGGGCGTTCACGAACAGCCCGCCGCTCATCCCGATGCGGCGGTGGATACGCCAGACCGCGAGCTCGATGCCCGTGGTTTCCAGCGCCTGCCGCCAGGCAAGGACGTGCTGGTACACGCTGTCCACCAGCGTGCCATCGAGGTCGAACAGGAAGGCGGGGCCGCTCTTCACCACCAGGTCCTCCTTGCCGTCTGTGACGCGGTCCATCTCCGGCTGCGCTCCGCCTGACCGGCGTCGTCGCTCGCTAGGGCACATCCGCCGCGTCGATCTGCGCCGCCGGCACGTAGGCGGGGATGGGCAGCGCTGGCCTGAGCGGCGCCTCGCGGAACGGCGGGTTGCCGGGAAGGCCGACCCACACCTTCCACCCGGCGCCCTGAGTGTACTCGCGATAGCCGCCGTAGTTCGACCTGCTCGGCTCCCACTGGGCATCACTTCCACCGAGGCGGACGTAGAGATCGCCGTGCCGGCCGACGACCCGCGCGGCATAGACGCCGCTCGAGCGCGCGTTGTCCTGCAGATGGATCGCGCTGCCCGCGTGCACGCCGGCGACCTTCCGCGCGTTGACGAGCGCCTTGATCTTGTTGTGGAGGTCCGTGCCCCAGTCGAAGTAGTGCTTCCAGAACACCGTCGGGACGCCCGGATGCGTCAGGACGTGCGCGTACGCCTGCTCGATCTGCCAGTTGTTGGCGAACTTGTCCGACTCGTGACCCTGCTGCGGCGTGCCGTCCTCGTTCGTCCGGTACCCCAGGTCGTGGTTCTGCACGAAGGTCACGGCCCTGTGCTTCCAGGGGAGATTGTCGGTGGTGTCGCCGACCATGCCGATGCCGTTGCCGAACCCGTACAGGGCGTGGTACCGCCCGTCGCGGATTTGCTCAAGCGTGAACACGGTCGTGAAGTCGAACACACTACTCGAGGACCTGAGGTGATCGGGCCCCGTCGCGGTCGCGTTCGTGGCCGTGTGCCAGATCCACCCCCGTTGCTCGTTGTGGGCCGCCCAGTCGTACTCGCCCACGGAGAACGTCGGAGCCGTGAGCCGGTTGTAGAGGGCGATCCACGTCGCGTGATACCCGTGCACCATGTCGTAGCGCCAGCCCCGATAGCCGGCCGACCGGAGCTGGCGCAGATAGCGCACGATGTCCTGGCGGACGCGGCGGTCGGTATGGGCGATGTCGCGGAAGCTTTCGTACTGGTACGTGGTGCCGCCGTGGCGGGTGTATTCGGTGGGGCGCTCCTCGCACCGGCCGCGCTGAGCGGCCGGCGTGTTGGTGATCCCCGACGTCGGGTTGTGAAACGCCTCATCGGTCTCGCAGATCGCCCATACGCCCCACGCGGGATTCTTGAAATCGGCCCAGCCGCTCACGCCGTCCCGGTGATTGATTACGATGTCGGCGACGGGCTCCACGCCGCGCCGCAGCAGCTCCTCGAGCATCGCCCGGTGCTCGTTGAAGGAGCCATAACTGTTGTCCAGCCGGAAGTATTCCTTGGGGTTGTAGCCCGCGCTGAACTCCCCAGCGAACGACGGCGGCGGCAACCAGATCAGATCGAAGCGTCCCTCCCGGACGGGGGCGGCGTTCTCGCGCACGATCTGATACCACCGCTTGTTTCCGAAGCTCGGGAACTTCTGCGGATGTCCGTGGCGATACGACTCCCAGTAGAACCCCTGGAGCATCACCCGATCGTCGTCGAAGCCCGCTTGCGCCGCCGCGAGCCCGACGGTGGCCAGCAGCAGCGCAAGGGCGATCGTGAGGCTACGGACCCGGGTGATCAATGGCATGGAAACCCCCTCCGGTCCGGTCGGAAGCCTTCGCTCGCCGCGGCCGCGCGGTGGCCGACCCGCGGCCGGTATCTGCCAAAGGCGTGTTGCAGGTGTCCGCGCTGTCGTCGGCGCTCACGGAACGGGCGGGTGGATCGTCGGGCGGGCAGGCGTCGAGTTCCGCGTGGCGGCGGGGCGGTGCTTCAGGATCGTCGTCGTCGAGTGCATGACGGTGTACCGATGAATCTGTGCCCAGCGCCGCCCCATTGTACGCGACCTGTCTGCTCGAGGCGACGCGCAGGAGGCGGCAGGCCGCATTCATGGATAAGGACGCGAGGCGTCGACTGGAGTCGGACTCGCATCAGCCGCGTTTCTGCCGCCCGCAACGGGCGGCGCTGTTCTTGAAATGCTCGCGGGCGGCACAAACGTTGGTGGAGCCTGCAGCCCTTCGCCGCCGAGGAGGACGCCGGCCCCTCGCCGCCAGCAACTCCTGGCTTGGCAGCTTGCTGGCGTCTGAGTCCTTGCTCGCCTTCACAACGATCATGAATCACATATTCGTCTCTCCGTAGAGTGGACCGCTCACGTCCTTGTCGAACGGGCCGGTCCGAAATCGACAGCCACTCAACCGAAGATCACGATGTTCTACCGTGAGAGCGTCGCTAGGATCTCGTCGGGCGTTCACACGTAAACCGGCTCACTGTGCAGCATCAAACCGAGACATCTCTTGCCGCCACTGCCGTCTCGCCTGATGCGCTATCTCACCTTGGGTGAGGTAGTCGAGTTGCACCGCCTGATGCTTACGTCGACCGGCGGTAGGGCGCTCTCGAATCGGCCGTAGCCACGTCGGCCGCATACGCCTCGAGTCGCTCCGCGAGCTCTCTTGGCCGGCTGAGGGCGACGAGGTGGCCGCCCGGCATCTCGTCCGGCGTGATGCCCAGGCGCTCGCGGGCCACGCGCCGCTGGAACTCCCTCGGAAAGAACCTGTCGTCCCGCCCCACCAGAACCCTGGTTGGCACATCCGGCCAGACGTCGAACGTACATGGTGTCGTAAAAGGCTTGTCGGATTGACGCGGTGGTCCTTGGGCCAATGCTTCATCGACGACATGCCGCGGCACGTCATGGAAAAAGTCGATCAGCGGATCGAATTCGGCGTCCGCCGGACGGCCATCGCGCAGGTTCTTCCGCCGCTTGGCCTCGGCATGGCCAGTATGACCCCACCAGTCGCCAGGAGTTTCAGCCGGCTGAGGGATCATCGCATTCACCAAGACGAGCAACGCGAGTGGTACTTGCTGGCAGACGAGTGGCGCGATGAAGCCGGCCAGCGACTGCGCCACCACGACGAGACTTGCGCGATTGAGATCGCCGACCGCACGAATCACCGCATCGGCGTACTGGCGAAGTCCCGCCGTGTCGTCCGCCGCGGGAAGTGATACGGCGATGACGTCATGGCAGCGCTCACGTAGCTCCGGCTCCACCAAGTGCCAGTACCACGGGCTACCGCCAGCGCCTGGTATCAGCACGAATGTTAGCTTGGTCCGGCTACGCGTTTTGCGATTATCGGTGCGTCTGCGCCGTGCGCCCGCCTTGCGACCCATAGTCTTTCTCTACCAGCTCCATTCTGCGCCCGCCGCCGACACAGTTTGGAAGTCCCGATCCGGGTCCGAGGATCTGCACGACGAGGAGGCCATAGCCATGGTCTCGCGGTACTAACCCGCATAGGCCGTCAGTGCGTAAAGCCGGGTTCTGTCCCCCCGTCGCGTTTTCTCAACCAGCGCGGGGAGTTCCGGCGAATGTGAGCCAGCGCTGTCAACGGGGTCTGTAACTCCGGGTGGTTCGTTCAGCAGTCAGTCGGATGACGCGACGTCGAATCCCACCCGGCATCACGACGCTCAGCTGCTCGGTCCGGGAGGTCGCCTTCATCCCGCTGTTCGACGGCGCGCGTCGGGTGAAAGCTTGCCCTTCGAACTCCTGGTCGCGATCTCCTGAAGCATCCGCAGGGCTCGATTCACCGCACGGCTGTCAGGGAACGCGCGCGCCACATCTGGCTCCAGCAGGACCAGGTTGGTCCCCGCGATTGCCTGCTTGTAGTACTTGCCCCTGACACCGCCTTTGAGGGTGGCGAGATCGTACTCGGGTCGGAGGTCATCGCCGCGTCGTTTCGTCATCTGGTTCCCCATACTTTCTTCGCTCCCGACGGGTGGCCTGTCGTGCGCTGATGAGCCGGACACGCCCCTCCCGCAATGCATGAGCCACGAAAAGTATGCGTTGCCGCGTGGAACGGCCTATCGTGATCTCGCGGTCTTCCTCCTCGGAGTGATCGGGGTCCGAGAACGTCAGCGCCGACGGGTCGAGGAACACCGATGCGGCCTCCTCGAACGTAACGCGGTGCTTCTTGGCGTTTGCCGCAGCCTTGACGGGATCCCACTCGTACGTCACGCCGGAAGACTATCACTCGCCTGACCGTCTCATCGTCGCCTGCTCTTCCTCGTAGAATCGCAGGGCTCCGGCAAGATGCTCCAAGAGCTCAGCGGGGATCGTCTCGCGACCCAGCACGCCGGTCGTGATCGCAAACGCCACCGCCATCTCGAGATGGTGCGTGTTGTAGCGGACCCACAACTCCCTTGCCGCGCCCTGGTGGAATCGATGGATGATTTCGCTGAGCTCGCCGCTGCCCAGCTCTCGTTTCGCCCACCGCCCAAACGCCTCCGAGACGGGGAGCAGGGCTCGCCGAAGTTCCTCCTCGTGGGCGGCAGCCGCGTACTCACGCAGGAGTCGCTTGATTCGTTTCGGCACGTCACCCATGCGCCGTGTTCCTAACACCCGGCATCAGGCGCGGTCGCAGGCCCGGCTTGGCACTCGGTGGCCTGGACGCTGCCGTCTTCGAATAGGAGCCGACCTCCACCGCCTGATCCGCGCACTTCGGCCACGAGTCGTGGTCGGTCGCCACGGAGGGCGTCGCAGATCGACTCGTGCAGCTCCCCGAAGGGGATCGTGGCGTATTCCGGTCCAGACAGTATGAGCAGGGGCCTCACGTACTCCTGCGGCGACCGGGCCGTTCCCTTGGGGGTCGCGTCCGTGACGAAGACGACGGCGCGCATCGTTTGTTCATCGTCGTCGGCCTGGCCCGTGCCAGCCGGCGGGAGAAAGGCGGAGTAGGGATCCTCATCCTCGCTCTCAGTCCCCGGACCCGATTTACCGACGTGCGCCGGGACGCCTTGAGCAAGGACCGTGACCCACTCGCAGCCGCTGTGGTCGTCACCATAGCGCGGGAACTTCAGCCGCCAGAGGGTGGCATAGACGCTCATCAGCTCTATGATAGGCCCCTGCATGCCTTGCGAAACGTTTCGCAAAGGCGATGGATGCGCCTGATAGGCTCACTGTCCTTCGTGAAAAGTTGAATCGCGCGGTTGTAGACCCAGATGTCCGTAGTACGTTGGCGTTGCTCGATAACGACACGATCGAATTGGATCGGCTCGCCGCACGACGGATCGCCGTGAGTACCACCGAGAGCTTCCCCGCGCTCGGCCCGGATCGCCTCCAATAGTTCTGACGGGATGTCGGGGGCCGAGAATCGGCGGACCGGAACCCGCTCGGCGTCGGCTACCGTCCGAAGCAGGGCCGACTGATAGGTGACGCTGATGATCTCGGGCGGCTGATCGCCGAACTCGGGGCCGGATCGCTGCGCTTGGTTACGCGCGAGTCTCATAGGCGCGGATCTCTTCATCAGCAGCCTTCCTGCGACGGTGGTCGGAAGACTTCTCCCCACCTTCTCTTTCGGTTCGGTACCCATTCACCTTCCAGGGCTTGCACAGCTTGCAACCCTTCGACCGTTCCGTGGTCGGCGCCGCTTGTAATTCATAGTCCCGACATCTCTTGATCAAGCTCGGGATAACGTTCGCGGTCCACCGGTCGGGGCGAGCAACGCGAGCCCGGTCCGGTGGACTGCGTTGTTATGCGACCCGCGAGCTTTCACGGGAGAGGTTCGATCTTCCCGGGCGGTTGCAGCCGGCTGACCCTCTCCCACGAGGCGCGGAGTTCCTGCTGATGCAGAGACGCCCATTCGGTCACCAAGCCAAACGCGCGGGGCCGGCAGGCTGCCACCGAGGATGGCAAGCGTGTTGATGTTGACCAGAACCTCGTAGTCACCGTACTTCGGCGTGAAAGTGTGGTGGGTTGTGATCGGCGTAGAAGATCTTGTGCCGTAGAACCGACTGACCTCAGGCATCCGAAGGGGCTTGGTCGGGTCCTGCGAAGACGTCCTCCGGGCGCTTGCCGATGAGGGTCAGATACAGGGAGTTGGGGCAGAGGTCGAGGTCGCCGGGCCACTCAAGCTGGCCATGCCGACCGAGCTTAACTTGGTCGAATACGCCCGGTTGGTCCCACGCGGCGAAGACGCCTTTGCCTGCCAGGCGAGACAGATCGACCTCGCCCTCAGTTCCGTCTTGGTAGCGTAACCACACTCGATGGCACGCGAGGGGCCGAACTTCAACCGGTCGGATCATACTCAGGTCTTACCTCATCACGGTTCGAACGTCCACTTGTTCGCATAACGCTGGCGGTGAGCGGCGGTGGCGAGCGGAGGCGAGCCAGCCGCCCGCTCCAGCGCCGTGTTGAACTCTATCCGCCTTCGGCGACAAGCCGACCGTGGCTGAGATGGAAGTAGCGAAGGGTGGTCGAGATGTGGCGGTGCCCCAGCAGGCGCTGCACGGTGTGGAGATCGGTCCCGGCTTCGAGGAGATGCGTAGCGAAGGCGTGGCGGAGCGCGTGAATGCCGCCTTGCTTCTGGATGCCGGCGCGGAGCTTCGCCATCATGTAGATCTTCTGCGCGATGGTGACGTCGATGGGCCGGGTCCCCTGCCGATTGGCGAACAGCCACACGCCTGGCGGGTTCGTCTTCCAGTACGCGCGCAGGTCCTGGAGCAAGCGCTTGGCGAGCCGGGACGTAGCGGTCCTTCGCGCCTTTCCCCTGGGCGATGCGAACGGTCATGCGATCGGCGTCGATGTCCGACACCTTGAGGGCGATCGCCTCGCTGACGCGGAGGCCGGCCGCGTAGACGACGGCCAGGATGAGCCGATGGCGCGGGTGGGGGGACGCCGTGAGTAGCCGCCACACTTCCTCGCGGCTCAGGATCTCGGGAAGCTTCTGGGGCTGCTTGGGCAGCGGCACGACGAACTCGGTCCGGGGGCGACCGAGGGTCACGTGGTACAGGAAGCGGAAGGCGTTGGCGGCTTGGCTGCACGTGCTCCAGGAGAGCTTGCGGTCGTGGATCAAGTGCGCGAGGTAGGTCTGGACTTCGTCGTCGGTGATCTGGTCTGGGGACCGGCGGTAGTGCTGCGCCAAGCGCGCCACGGCGGCGATGTACGCCTTGAGGGTGCGAGGCGCGAGTCCGCGGACGGTCATGTCGCGCAGCATCCGGGTACGGAGTTCGCTCATGGGAGACACCTCCTGCGAGTGATGACTGCCAGGAGGTGATGGTGCGTCGATGGCGCGGCGTACGGCAGGATGAGAGCACACGCGATGCGGCAGCCCAGGAGGCGCGCGAGCGCGAGACGCTGTGCGACCCTACCGCGTCAGCGGTTTAGTTCAACGCTCAGGCTGAGCAGCCGGCGAAGCCGGCCTGCTCAAGCCTGTTGTTGGACGAGACAGAGGTACACGGTAGAGTAGGCACATGAAGCTGTCCATCGATCTCTCCCCGGCCCAGGCCGATCGGTTGCGCCTTGAGGCGGAGCGTCTCGGGCTGTCCCCGGAAGCCCTCGCCCGGGCGGCGATCGCCGATCTGCTCGCCACAGGAGGCGAGGACTTCAAGACGGCGGCCGATCGGGTGCTCAAGAAGAACGAGGAGTTGTATCGGCGCCTGGCCTGATGCGATACCTCGCGCTGTCGGATGTCGTCGAGCTTCATCGGCGACTTCTCGAAGCGACTGGGGGTGCCGCGGGCATTCGGGATCTCGGCGCGCTGGAATCGGCGCTCGCTCAGCCCAAGGTGACGCTGGCCGGTAGCGATCTCTATCCCACGCTGGCGGAGAAGGCAGCGGCCCTCTGCTTCTCGCTGGTGGGCAATCACCCCTTCGTCGATGGGAACAAGCGCGTCGGCCATGCCGCCATGGAGACGTTTCTCGTGCTGAACGGCGTAGAGATTGACGCCGGACTCGACGATCAGGAGCGCATCATGCTGGATCTGGCTGCCAGCCGCATCAACCGAAGTCAGCTCGTCGACTGGCTGCGTCAGCACCTCAGGCCCCTCGCGTAGTTCCTGTCCGTCCAACGCTGCGCGTAACCTGCAGGCCGCGTGGCGCCGCGCCGCCTTCGAAAGGGCGCGACGTGCGGCCCGGCAGGTTGACGCGCTTGTTCGGCGGCCACTCGTGCGCCCGGCCGCGCTATGACACCTTGACACTTTGGCGTCATGACGTTACCATTTACGGCATGGGGACAGCAAGGAGAGCTACCGTGTACTTGGATGCCGACCTGCATCGAGCGCTCCGTGTCAAGGCAGCGGAAACCGACAAGAGCATCTCGGACCTCGTCAACGACGCCGTTCGGCTGAATCTTGCGGAGGATGCGGAGGATCTTGCCGCGTATCGCAGCCGGGCCAAGGAACCCAGCCTCGAGCTTGAGAAGGTGCTGAGCGACCTGCGGCGTCGTGGCAAGCTATAGGCTGCTGATCAAGCCATCGGCGGCCAAGGAGCTGGAACGGCTCCCCACGAAGGACCGGAAACGCCTTGTAGCGAGGATGCAGGGGCTGTCCGCTCAGCCGCGGCCCCCTGGCTGCGAGAAGCTCACCGGCCACGATCTGTTTCGAGTCCGACAAGGGGACTACCGCATCCTGTACGAGGTACAGGACCCGGACCTCGTTGTTACCGTCTTCAAGATCGGCCATCGCCGCGACGTCTACCGATGATCTTGTCCGCCGAACGCTCAGGCTGAGCGGCCGGCGTCGAGCCGGTCCGCTCGAGCCTGCTGTTCGGCGGGCCGGCTCGATTGTGTATCGTCCCATGGTTGTTCACTCTCTGCCCTCGAGAGACCCCGCGCAACGGCCACCAGATCGGCGAATAGTCCTTGCCCAGCTTGCTCTGGACCTGCGCCGGGTCCCATGATGGTGACCTCGCGAACAGTGTCCGTCTCAACGGTGAGCGCGTTCATCACCCCATCGACGTGGGCTAGCGGATCCGTGAGGGGAAGCGCCAACGGTTCGACGCGCGACGCCACAGGGGAAGTGCCGTCGACGCTCCTGTACTCTGGCCGAGGCCGCACCGTGGCCACCAGCTTCAGGCGACTTTGCTCGCGCACGGCTCGCTGGGCGGTGTCTTGCCCAATGTCAGTGATCCCACGGCGGAAGACTTGATCGAGGGCAAGGGATTGGCCGAACGCAATGGCGGCGAGGATACGAATCTTGGCCACAACATCGTGTCCTTCCACGTCGTCCGTCGCGTCTGGTTCCGCGTAGCCTCGTGCCTGCGCGTCGGCCAGGGCAGCGGAGTATTCGCGTCCCTGAGCCATCAAGGTGAGGATGTAGTTTGCCGTGCCGTTCAGGATCCCGCGTAGCGCCACCGGCCGCGCCCCAGCCAGGCCGTCTCGAATCGTGCTCAGCACGGGCGTGCCCGACATGACCGTAGACTCCATGCGGCACTGAACACCGTGCTGTCGAGCGAGAGCGAGCAATTCCGCGGCTGCCGCAGCACACGCCCCTTTGCTGGACGTGATGACGTGCGTGCCCGCACTAAGCGCCTGGCGGATGTGGCTGACGGCCGGTTCCGGCTCACGGGGGTTGGTGCCGCTCGCTTCTGCCATCACATTACACTCGGTCTCAGCGAGGCCCTCGCCAGCGGCCTCCCACCGGCGCGCGCCTGGATACGCCCCCAAAGGGTGCCCCTCGGCGGCCCGCTCGAGGAGGACGGGAATGTCAAATCCGCCATCACGGCAGATGAAGCCGTGGCGACGGTTCCCTACACCAACGAGGATGACGCCGACTCCACACTCTGCTTCCAAGTACGAGCGGCGACGCTGTATTGCCGAGGCCAGCCAGCGGCCAACCATCCCGAACCCAACGATCGCCAGGCGTAGTTGTCGCATACGCCAGTCAGTGCTCCGCCGAACGCGCAGGCTGACCCGCGGGCACCTCGCCCGCCGGGTCGAGCCTGTGGTTAGCCGACGCGCCACGCGGGTCAGTCATCAAGGAACTTCTGAGTCCATGCCACTTCAAGGGCCGGCCTGCCATTCTCCTTAACCCCATAGCTGAATCGCCGGGAGAACTTCACCCCGGGTTCGCTCGAGCCTTCCATGGCCGACCGTTCACAGAAGTACTCGAGCTGTGGGGTTGGGCGGACAAGCCCGAGCGACAGCAGTGCCCGTTCCACTACGAGCAGATCGTCACCGAAGCGTCTCCAGTCGCACGAGGTCCCCGCGTCATGAGCCAGTCTGTTCCTCTCCCGCCGCACGGCATGGAGCGCGTCTACGTCCTCAAGGAGTTGATTGTCGCCAAGGTATTGGAGGCGTCCGTGAAGATCCTTGCGATACGGCAGGCGAAGTTCGTGCCCATTCTGCTCCAACCACAGATCCAGAGCATCATCGAGGATCGCGACCGCCTTAACCCGGATTCTGCTTATCCGGTTGACTCCGAAGCATA
>OCZV010000163.1_pt1 | contig 24812 bp, 27 predicted proteins | sample 1539051 | NCBI WGS metagenome assembly OCZV01 (sample SAMEA3113581, study PRJEB22503) | soil metagenome
TCTTCTATTCCCAACATGTTAGTGGTGCTACACCATGGAACTTCAACTGTATCCTCTAAAGATACTCGGAAAATATCTATGATATCTTCACTACCTCCACCATTGCCGGTTTGAGTGTGAATTTGAAGGTCTTTTGGTGGAGGTATTTTGCAGGTAGTGGAGGTAGAGTACTATCTCCACTAGCATATTCTACTTGTGTGTTAACTGGAGAACAGTTTTACTGTGAGATTCTTTACTTTTCAAATTATAGGTTATTATCACTTGTAGACCAAGAATTGGCAGTGGTATTGAATAATGGCATCGAATATTGACAAGGTTGAAGAAAAAGTGAAAGAAGATGTCAAAGAGGCAATAAAGACCAGCAAGACTCGACATGAAATGGAAAGAAAGCTCGATCCTAACGATGTCAGTTACAGGATAAAGGATGAAACAAAAGAAGGCAAAAAACAGCCATATAGGCCAAATCAGTAAAGCATCATTTTAGACAGACTATTGCTGTTAATACTGCATATATGTACGCCCTACCCAGATCATTACATGCTATATTGTTATCAGAAATCTTTTTAGCTAGCCCTATGTCTATTAGTTCTGAACCTTTTCAAAGAACCGATATCAGCATGCAGCCCCTTGGGCCCGCCTCTAATTGTATTGAGTCTAAATTCTGAAGGTTTTTCTGCCTAATTCCTCTAGTCCTTGAGAAGAACTCTTATTAAGTAAAAAATACGTTTGAAGGATCGCCAATGTCACAAGGACAGCAACAGCAACAAGAGCAGCAGCAACAAACTGCAATAATCCCAAAATGGCATTTGAAAGCAGATTATGTCGAAACATGCAACTGTGACTACGGCTGCCCATGTAATTTTAATGGCTTTCCGACCTACGGTTTTTGCAGGGCTCTTGTTCTGTTTTCAATTAGAGAGGGCAATTATGGAGATACTAGGATTGATGGTATAGATGTCATAGTTGCAGAGTCTTGGCCAAAGGCTATTCATGAAGGGAACGGAACTCTTCAGCTGTACATTTCAAAACACGCAACTGAAGACCAGCGCAATGCGGTGATTAACATTTTCTATGGCAAAGCAAAGGGCGAAGGCCAATTTGCACTATTTGCTCCAACGTACAAGTACATACTGGAGCCTCAATACGTGGACATAAATAAAACCATTAACGGAAAAAAGAGCAGCTTCTCTGTACCTGGTGTAATGGATGTCCAAGTTGAGTCTTTCAAAAACCCTGTAACAGGCGAGGAGCAAGAAACAAAGATACAAATGCCTAAAGGATTTATCTTCAAGATGGCAGATGCTGCAAAAACAAAATTAATGAGGATTTTAACGCCTAACATGAACTTTGACGATTCTGGTCAGAATGCATTCTTTGCACAAGTCGAGTATCATGGGCCTTAAATGCATCCTACATTGCATCCTGTTCCTCTAGATCTGATTGACTGGGTCTCAATTTTGAAAGTTTTTCTGCCGGATTCCCCCGGGCCAGGGTTTTCTAAAAAATAATCCACAAACGACCCCTGCCCTTACCATCAGCCTGCCTGCATTGGTTGCTTAGTGTTAACTTCTCCTCACTTTCTCTAGTTGTTATTGCTTTAACATTTGACATTACACACATCTTTCATGTTTATCTCCTATTATTGATAATAATTAGATCATTAGAACAATGAAGCCTACAAAAGATGAATCTGCCTGTAGTAGAAGTTTACTCTGTTAGCTTGAATAACTCTGTATCCCAATTATTATCATTACCATGAGTGTGCCTTCATACCATAACGAACAGCAGAGCAAGACTCGTAAAAATGCATTAAAGGTTGTTATCATTACTGCAGCAATAGGGGCAGTTGCAGCTATTGGCGCATTCTTGTTTGATGCCTTGTGGCTATTTGGATGGTAAGATCTGAAACTAGATAAAGATAAACAAACTCTCTGCTCTATTCCTTCTCCCTAATCTGCAACGCACTGAATTATTTTAATCTGGCCTATATAGCTAGCCCAATTAGAAGTAGTATTATGCTGCTTCTCTAACACTTTCTCTCTTGGTCGAACCTAGAATCTCTAGGTAGTGTGGGTTATACATAATGCCGAGGATGTTACCGAAAGGGTCAACCACAGAAGCAGTAATGAATCCCGCTTCACCACGACTCGTAAGTGGTTCATATTCTTTCGCACCCATAGCCGTTGCCGTTGCCTTTTCAAGTGTTGCTGCCACATCATCGACGTGCCAGTATACAACCGCACCGCACCTCCTGGACCTGCTGCCGCACCCTTGGGTGAGTACTTGCTGTCGATGATTCCAAGTTCCTGCTGGTAGTCGCCAAGGCGGTACTCTATATATATGCTGGGTGCTCGGAGTCTGGGCGTTCAAAGTATGGCTCGATGCCCAACAGCTCAGAGTACTATTTCTTCGCCGCTTTCACGTCTGCGGCGTAAAAATTGACAGTGGCTAGTCCTCATAATAGTATCTGTTTACCACTAGTCTTTTTCATGGGCACATATTTAATAAGCATATATTTAATAAGTTTATCAAAGACATTTTTTCTTAAGTGTACGAATTCGAATTGTAGATTTCCTTCATTGAATATCATGTGGCAATAAGGCCATCCCAGCACTGGCCATTTTTCTATGTTGGATCTTTTCAATGCACGAGCTCTATTGTATTTAGAACAAAAACTGTTCTTGGTTCGAGACGTCAACCGTAGAGCAAATTTCTGTTCGTTAACCGGTTTGGCTCGGATATCGTCCATCCATAACGCAAGGCTTCTTCCACCGAAGCATCATAAGAAAGCGAGGGCTTGCCGGAATTTCTCTTGTAGTAAATCAGCTAAACCCCTTTCTTTTTTGGTGATTCTTGGTCAGCCACCACCGCCGCCAACAATCTTTCCTGTTTGTTAATACAAACTATTCAGAAAGAGTTGGTTAGCACCAGATTACTACCATCCTTAAATGTGTTTATATCATGAAAATAATTAATGAACGAAAAGTGGAATATCTTATCTGAGGCACCAAGAATGGGAGAGAGAGGATAACAACAATGCCTGATACAATGTTTTCTCAGAAAGAGACAGAGTACCTTAATTCACAGCGTCTTGCGAGGATAGCCACGGCATCATCAAGGGAAGGTTTTATCCAACCAGACGTTGTGCCCGTGGGGTTCGATTTTGATGATGATGACTACTTTTACGTTAGTGGAATGAACCTTCTCAAATCCACTAAATATAAGAACGTCAAGAAAAATCCTAGAGTAGCCTTAGTAGTTGATGATCTAAAGTCGGTGAATCCGTGGGAACCACGCGGAATTAGAATTTATGGAATCGCTGACATAGTTACCCGTCAAGATGGATACATGCAACAAACTGATCATCCATCCATTACGTATATTCGGATAAAGCCTCTAAAAAAATGGAGCTGGGGAATCGACGCGCCGGTGTTTCAGCGAAGCACGGTAGCATGAAAAATCAAAAAGCATCTTTCAATTTGGATAAGAATTGGACATAATCTGGAAAAACCCTTTTTCTCCCATGCTTTTTTCTCAAAGTGACCGCACTCATACCAATAGAAAGCTACAACTAATATGATGGTGCATGAAAGAACTGAACCTTTATCTTCATGTTGTACCAAGGTTATTCATCAAGTCCTAACCTTGAACATTTTTCTCTCAAACCCCTTGGCTAAGGTTTTAGTTGCATTGCGTCTCAATTTTGAAGGTTTTTCTGCCTGATTTTCCCCCGCTCGTTAGGAAAACCTAGCTCGTTCTCTGCTATATTTACGATAACTTTACACGGTTCTTCTTGCATCTTCTTGCAAGTATGTCAAAAGTCCTTGTATGCGGCGCGATAAATTGGGACACTATGCTATTTGTAGATGGATTCCCGAATCCTGGAGAAGAAGTACGCGTCTTGAAGGTGATTTCTGTTCCTGGAGGCAAGGCTGCCAATACTGCTGTTGCGGCAGTGAAAATTCTAGGTACAAATAGTGTCGGCATTATAGGAATGCTTGGAGTCGATAGTATAGCCGAAAGCCAGATTAAGATACTCCAGAATGAAGGAATTGACACTTCTCTAATATTTCGGCATGATGGAATGCTTTCAGGACAGGCTTATGTAATTGTTGATAGCAAAGGCGAAAATATGGTTCTGACGCATCAGGCTGCAAACTTGGCTATTAAACCAGAGCATGTTGTACGGCGAAAAGTGCTATCTGCAATCGATAACTCGAGTACAATAATAGTTATAGACCCTCCTCTTGATATTGCAGGCTCGCTCATAATATACGCTAGTAGGGCTGGCAAGAGCATCATATGGTCACCTGCACTTCTGACCAATTACGGTCTTTCTGCTGTGCAAAGATACATGGCACATGTAGATTATCTGATTTTAAACCAGCAGGAGGCTAGCTCCCTGACATCAATGGACGATGGCGTTCAGGCATGTACCAAAATATCCAAATCCGTCAATGGCAGAAATGTTGTGGTAACTCTGGGTGATGAAGGATGTGTGCTATGCACGAAGGGAAAAAGTACTATGGTCCCACCATTGCATTTATCTGCCTCTGATCTAAAAATAGTGAGCACAGTAGGAGCAGGAGACACATTTGTTGGAGCCTTTGTGGCATTCAAGCTTAAAGGATTTGAAGACGCTAGGGCTCTGTACCTTGCCAATGTAGCTGCAGCGCTTAAGGCATCCAGAGAAGAAACAAGGGCAAGCCCAACTTATGAGGAGATCAAGCGTTATGTATATGACTAGAGTTCAGGCTCGCTGTAAAGGTATATCGTGCACAGTTCTTTTTTGTAGCACGGCGTGGTTGTGAGAAATTGCCTACAAAAGTCCTAATGGATGTAGACACCGGCCTAGATGATGCTATAGCCATAATAATGGCTTTGCAGTCGCCGGAAATTGAAATCATCGGTATAACCACTGTTAGCGGCAACGTGACTGCGAGGGCTGCAGCCTTAAACACCCTTGGAATCCTAAGGGTAATGGGCAAGGAATCCAAGATACCCGTGTTGAAGGGAGCATCAAGGCCGCTATCTAAGAAAATTGTACATGCAGAGGAAGTACATGGAAAGAAGGGTCTTGGAAATATCACACTTCAATGTAATCTGGCTCTTTTGCAAAAAAGAGATGTTTACGACTTTATTTCTGAAACACTGGCAAACTATAGAAAAGGTGAAGTTGCACTGGTTGCAACAGGGCCTCTAACAAACATTGCGAGAGTGATACTTGAAGATCCAGGCATAACCCATTCTTTATCAAGAATCTGCATCATGGGAGGCGCATTCGGGCTCGCAAGCAAGATTTATGGTAATATTACCCCACATGCTGAATTCAACTTTTACTGCGACCCAAAAGCTGCTCAAATAGTGATGACTCAGGCTTCCTCGGGAGCAGTGCGGCTAAACATTGTGGGCTTGGATGTAACTGACAAATATTTGACAATAGATGACCAATTTATTTCAAGGCTTTCAAATCGGCAATGCAAAAAGAAGAAAAAAGGGGATGGCAACAGCGACAAAGTACCAATTATTGTTAAATCTTTACTGCGTTATCCTTTGACGAAATTCAGTAAATTTGATCTGCCTGATGTCTTTGCAGTCGCGATGTTGGAGAGACCTGAGCTCTTTAGGTTCAAGAGTGGGAAAGTCGATATTGTACAGAATGGTGTATTGTTGGGTCACTCAAGATTTGTCAGAGGAATTCACAATATCAATGAAGATAACAAAATTTTTGTTGCGACTGAAGTAAAAAGTAAAAAGGTATTTGATAGCTATGTTTTTTCTCGCTTGTGCAAGTGAGACAGTCAAGAAATTGATCGATAGCTGCAAGTAGTAACTGAGAATACCACAGGCGATCTATAATTAACATGATAAGATAACATAACTGGTGGTCAATTTTTCAGTTCGTACTGCCACTTTATCGAGTCTCGATCTTGAAGGTTCTTATCTTGAGTCCTCCTGGCCCGGGTTTTTAACAATAACAACGCCCACAGGCGACCCCGCGGCTCTTACCAATTAAATAAGAGAAGATATCAAATTGGCTGTCATTTACTGAGATTCTCTCTAGACCACTAGAATATTTCTTGCTTCGTTAATATCGCTAATTCTTATGTACTTTACAAGCCAGTCGCCTGAATGCTCACACAACTGCAAATTTGTAGTTACAAGGTGGTTGTCAATTTTCATCAAAAGATTCTCCTATTATACGATTAGACAAAAAATTTAAGCAGTTCTTGTGCTAATCGTTCCGGCTTGCCACCTCTATTCGTATTTCCTGAGCCGCCATGACCAAGTCCTGGGAGCTCAATACGTGTGACATGTGGCAAGACCTTCTCTAAGGTGTCAAGCGCAACTTTAAAGTAAGCAGGACTCTTGCTACCCCCAAGCAAAAGTACTTCAGCCTGAATGGCCTTGAAGCTCTTCAGCTTTTCAGCCATCTCGACGACTAGCTGAAAGTCATAGTGCAGCGTTAGAGCAAGCATCCTCATAGTTACGTCGTAATCCTTGGCTTTCTTATCCTCATTTTTCATTGCCATGTTTGTGAGCAGCTCGAGCAGACGGTGGGGTATGACATTGAATATGAGAGGCCCCATCTGCGTTCCTTTCATGGCTGTGATTAGCGCCGAGGCAACCTTGCCTTGGGCCATTTCTTTGTCAAACCGTGTCAACCAAGCAATGGGCAGGGAACCGTTAATGAGCAACGGTGGTTCATAAATAGCAGCTTTGTGAATAGACGATAAGCTGAGTGCTGCTTGGAGCCAGATGATGCCTCCTGAGCTGACCCCGAAAACATAATGTGCGCCGGTTTTGGTTAGAAGAGCGTCCATATCTTCAACGTCCTTCTGTATGCTGTAATCTTTGCCATATGGGCCACTTAGACCACGGCCACGCCGGTCTGGCAAGTAGACCGTAAAGCTGGCAGCCAGCGCCTCAGCGAGCTGTATGTGGCTTTGGGCTGACTCCATATGGCCATGCAACAACAACAACGCTGGGCCGCGGCCGAGCTGACGATATCCAATGGTGGTGCCGTCTTTTGAGGTTACGAAGCAGGTTGTATAGTCCTCAAGGACGTTCCTAGCCAATTGATTCTCGATACCTGTTTCTGTTTTCGATTTATCGAAGGACCTCCTAATCTCTTTCCTCATAGATTCTTCGGATATTTTGATCATCTCCTTCTTCCCTTGGGTTGGTTTTCAATTTTCATCAAGATTCTTTAGGTTAGAGATGGTTTTATTATCTAGCCTACACATGAGAGCTATTTCAGACATGCCTGGCAGCAATGATGTCCGATTTCCCAACCGTATGCATCGACCGGACACTGTTGATCTTCGCATAATGAAGGAAATCGGGACTCCACAATCTATGCAATGGAATGTTCGAGAGTCCTACGTAAGCATCGCTAAGCGGGTTGGAGTTGATGAAGAGACTGTCAGGAAGAGGATCAAACGCCAAGAGAAATTAGGCGCGATCCAAGGATGGCGTGCAGTAATTCACCCTAATTTGGTCGGATGCGTGGATGCCTACGTAGACCTGGAAGTGAGTAATGCTAACAGAAAGGAAGAGATTCTCTCGCAGTTAAAGCTGCTCGAAGGTGTAATCGTGATTACAAGCTTTGAAGGAAAGGGCCTCTTTGTTATGTTTTATACTGAACCTGGCGAGGCTCTGCCGAGAAAGGTTCAGCTCATTTGCTCTATATGCGGGACGCGCGATTTCACAGCGTTGAATAGTTATCTTCCACCCTGTGACTTGAAGCTTTCAGGAACTGATTGGAAAATAATCTGGGCAATAAGAGACGATCCTAGGAAGAACCTTTCAGAGATCGCGAAAGATGCAAGAGTAACGACCCGTACGGTCAATAGGAGGCTTACTCTACTCACAGAACGCAGAGCTTTCTTCCTCATGGGTCTGCCGAACTTTAGACAATTGGTAGGGACTACCGGCAACTTCTTGATCTTTTGTTCCGATGAGGAGAAGAGGTCTTCAGCGGCAAAAAGTATAATCTCAAGGTTCGAAAATACGGCGTTCGCCGCCGTAACGCAATCTGTCATGATGTGCAACATTTTCTTTCACAATCTGTCAGAAGCTGAACAAGCCTACGAATGGATCAATAGACTTGAAGGTGTTGCGAAGGCTAGGATGAGAATCATGAAAGACCTCATATTTGTTTGCGATTGGCTTGATAATCAGATGAAGAAACACCTCTCGGAGGCCAAATGAAATATCTCTGTCTGAACGTAATATCAATTACAAAATCCGAAGAATTGACCTTTATAGCCACGACTCTGAATGTATTTTGTACAAACTAAGGAAAATAGAAATATTCTAAATCCCTTCAAAAGAGTGCCAGATCCAAGAAAAGAGTGGCAGCCAACATAAATCCAAATATGTACCTCACAAGCTTCTTAGAAAAAAATACCTCATCGTAGTTGTCTGCTAAAACTGCATCACTTGAGCAGCTTGCATAAATAGCCGTATCCAGAAGAGTAAGCGGTGGATCTATCAGAGACATGTCTGATGAAAGAATGACATTGTTTGAGTTGAAAGAAACGGCTAAATGGTCTAGTGACCCTGAAGAAAGAAAGGCTGCAATTAAGGAGCTATCTACGCACGGAGAAAATGCAATCTACGAATTGCAGGAGATTGCGAATATTACTGCTTATGAGGATATCAAGAACGCCTGTGCAGAAGCTATCAAGTCAATGCAGCAGGCACGTAAGGGTGTTGAAGTCAATAAAACTTCTTCTTCTTCAACCATCGATAGCAGCAATTCCGCAGCAGATGATGTTGTTGTGACTAAGGATCAAAAAAAAGAAAAAATCGAAAACGAAGAAAAGAAGCCAAAAGCGCGTGAGAGAGACCTGAATCAGGCTAGCTGACCTGCCCCTTAATTTTTTTCTAGGTTCTGCCCCAGCACAAATTTTTCATTCTTCTTCTTTTATCTAATGTCTCTGAAGCAACATAAGTCTATGAGTTGATTTAATTGCCAACTCTAAAGCTTGAGGTTTGTTGAACCCTTCTACATGCAATACTCAAATCCTCCTCATATCCACCTCTAAGATATATATTTCTCTCATTCTCGGCAAAACTATATTACAATCTGCACAAAGGTTGTTGGAATGAAAAGGTGCTGTCTTGTAATATTATAGCTCTCTGAGAATGTCAGTCAGTATTTCCATTCCCAAATTTTCCAGTGGTAATTTCCGTTACCGTCATCTTCATACTCCCCTGCAATGTAAACATTAAGCAATCTCTGCCATTTCTCAGATGCAGCAATTGTATATGCACCCCCATATGCATACTTCCATCCGCCACCCGGTCCTGTAGGTTTGCCAACTCCAGAACCGTGCCATTCTGCCATACCATCGGTGGACATATGAACTGCAATTCCTTCACCATATGCTGTGCCATTTGGTCTCATTACTGACCAGAATGTCACTACGTCGTCCATGTCAGAGCCAAGAAGCTGGCCTTTTCCTTGAAGTGATACCTCAATTTTGCCGTTACCTAACGCTTTTAATCCGGCAACCTTTCCACGTGCTTCTCCGAGCACTTCACCTAGTGCCATTGAAGTGCTTTCCTCAACGGTGTAGATAAGCATTATGTAATTGTTTGATGTGAATACCAACTTTTGGCAGCTGCAGCATATCATGCAGCATACTGGCCACAATCAAAAGGTAACACCACAAGACCCCTATAAGGGATAGACCCTCCTCAGCTACACTGGACCTAGCTTGAAAAGTGAGAAGTTAGTGCTTAGAGCCACATCCTTCTTAGCTGAGAAACATTCTCGAGCCACTCCTTCCTAAATCTTTCATAGTCTCTTAGTACCTCAGCCCCTTTCTTGCTTATGCGGTACGGTCTTCTCGATTTCTCTCCTCCTCCTTTGGTAGACTTCCCCTCTTTTTGCTGAATGATGACTGGCTCTATATATCCTTCCTCTTCCAACTGTATTAGTGCAGGATAGATAGATGATGGACCGGGGTGCCACATACCAACTGTACGTTGGAATATCTCTTCCATTATTTCAAATCCATGCATAGGTCTTTCAGAAAGTAGCTTAAGGATAAAGGGTTTGAGGAGCCCCTGTGGAATAATACCGACTCTAAAGGGGCCTAATCTGCAATGGTCTCTTCTTCTCATCTTCTCATCTTTTTATGTTGCTTATTCTTTCTTTTCTTCTTTTCCCTTTGACTTCAAATCTTTGATTCTTTTTTCAAGTGCCAATATTTCTGCCTCAAGACCTGCCTTGTAGTCCTCAAGTTCTTCAATGATCTCCTCTCTATGTCTTGGCACGGCTCTCGCCCAATATGGTTCTCCACAACCACATCCTCCCCATGTGCGCATCATGTATCTGAATCCATGCATTCTTCATATTTCACCTCCAATATCGGATCCTATATCGATGCTGATATAAATTAATTGTGCCGTCATGGAGTAACTGTAACTAGGTAATATGCATTGATGTCCCTGTCTAAACAAATAAACTCGATCTTATTAGATCATGTGAAGCATGCGTTTGAAGCGAATTTCATGATATGTTCTAATTTGAGCTTAGCATACTTTTAATGTGGTTCTGATAACTTGACAGAAGATAAGCTACTCTTCAAAGAATTTGGAATTGATCTCACTTTAAGTTACCAGAATCAGAGCGATCGGAAATTTCGTGTATTGAAGGAAAATGCCATAATTTACCGCATGATATGATGTGGTTGTATTATATCAATGAAGAAATTGGAGGATATGTGTTTGGTCCTTCCTTCTTTCTGAAGTGGAAGAACTGAGTTGTGTTTTTGCCAAAAAAAAGAAAGCTCAGTTAGTAATATTTGTCATGAAGTATAAAATCTAGACTTTATTTTTTATTATCTCAAACAAACCGTCAACAACAATATCATAGATTTAGTCGGCTGCAAGCATATCATTTCTCTTTTATGGGTTAAAGAATCCTACAAGACCAGAGAGTGGGAATTATATGGATGGAGGCTTTGTTGAAAGAGACATATAACTTCTATATCTTCAAGATGCGTTATATCCTTCAGAAAAAGATTCCACAAGAATTAAAAAACGTGGTTTCATGGAAGCCACTCGATGCGATCAAAAATGGAGTCTTTTACTGACGGTAGGAACAGTAGTAGGGATGTCTTAGCGTACTCATAAAGGAGGAATTGAGTATTGACAACATCTATCGAAGTACAAACTACTTCAAAAAGATCATACAAGAAACATCGTAGCAAAGAAGAAATTATTGCTAATATTCTTAAAGCTGCGAGAAACAATACAACCAAAACCAGAATAATGCGTAGATGCTACATTAGCTATAATCTATTACAAAAATATCTTAGCTATGCTACCATAAGTGGCCTGTTATTTCACGATCATACATCTAACGAGTACCATATAACATCTAAGGGAATACAGTTCGTTCACTATTTCGATCAATACCGTGATACTGAAACTGAGCTTGTGCTAAAGAAAAGTTTGATTTCGAAGATGTTAGAGAACAATGTAGAAGAATCTATAATGCCTAACTTTGAATATGGGACATATGGCATGTTGACTCATACGGCGGCATATAACCATAAACAAACAAAATATTGATGTACAAGAATAGCTGATAAGAGGAGAAGCACCTCTTGAACAGTAAGAATCTAAGTAACAAACAGGAAAAATTCATGTAGAGGAACCTTGATTGCCAAAAGACAAAAAGGTTGCATAGACAAGTTTTAGTTGTCATGCTTTAGCTGTGATAAAAATGTTGTATCCATTTGTTTGTTTGTTTTAGGCCATTACAGGATAAATGTTGCTATATGACAGTCTCTAAATCCACAAAATAAATTTAAGAATTCATTACTGTAACATTTCAGTATTTTATTATAGTTCATAGTGTACCATTCTTTAGGCGAGAATTTCCATACCCAAATAAAAGTAAGTTAACCTGATGCAATCGCTGATGAGGACTAACAAAACAGACGGAACTTCGCAGTCTTATAATACCAACTCGCTGGTTTTGTTGAGAAGAGGTTGGACCGTAAGAAGACTATGGATTCTCTCTATTGTAGGAGTAGCTGGACTAGGACTGGACGCTGTCTTTCATACGCTTGATTCCGGAACACCGCTAACAATCATATTCGATGGAGCGGACTTCTCCACAGGTCAGATGGTTCTAGAGTCGTCACCGGAAGTAGCCACACTATCTTGGGTCGGTCACATTACATTCCTTGCAGCATTTTCACTGCTGATTGTCTTACCAAAGCTTTTCTTCGCAAATCCCCAGACATTGCAGGCCCCAGATCATCGTAATTGGGCTGTTCTAAAGAAAGGTCGCAGCATAAACCAGTTGTGGATCATAGCGATGGTTGGCGTAGCAGGTATGGCGTTAGATGTAGCATTTCACTGGCTGCAGGACGGATCAGTAGATCAAGTGTTATTGAACGGCTCCGATAACCCAGATCCGCTTGTTAGTGCCCTTGCATTAACTGCTCATAGCTTGTTCTTGGGTGCGTTTGCACTACTAATCTTCTTGCCAAAGATACTCTTCGATACAAATAACGCAAAAGTGCCAATCACAAGATGAAAACCTTCGCTGCACCGAAAGTGATTGTAGCGAGGGCTGTGCCTTCATCACTTTCTCATCTTTTTTAGTTGAGACGGCTTAGACTCATAATCTGCCCAGAATTTTTTATTAGGAGTTATCTGCAAGACTGTCTATAATCTCTTTTGATATTACACGCCTCTAAAAAATTTTCCCCTCTCATTTACACATAAAAGACTGTGGTGTTAATTATAAAACATGTCCGAGCAGAAGCGTCCAGCTCCAATTTCCGAAAAAGAAGAGGAGAAGAGGGAGGAAGTAGAAGTTGATGATGACGATGCTTCAGAGCAAGACATGCAAATTGAGGTTTCAAAGACAACTAAGGCAATAACAACGTCTCAGAAAAATGCAATTAAGCCAGTAGTCAAGGAAGATAATAATTATTATTATAATACAACTACTAGAATCACCACCGCTGCTGCGGCAGACTTTCATTTAATGACTCAAGAGGAAGACGATCTTATGATAAAGGTAAGAAATGCCGGCGATGCATTATATGATTTGGTCCTCTCTGCAATTGAAAAAGCCAAGACCATATCTGCGCAAAAAGTAAAAGAGCTTGCCACAAGAGATATCAGTCCGGCTGCAATTGCAGCTAAGAAAGATGCGCACGACATAGCTGCGCTTGGAGAATCTGTAGAGAGTCCGGCAAGTACGTTTGAAAGACTTATGACAGAAATGAGAAAGCAACCTTATCCAGAACAAGTTCATCTATTGAGAGGTTATAAGAAATTGCTCAAGGAGCAAATTAATGTAATTGATTCGCGTATAAATATGGCAAAGAGGTTAATAAAATAAAATAGAATAATAATTCTTCCTTCAAGAAAGTCAGAGGGTTAGCTGCCAGTCTTTCTCCTCTTATCCTGAAATTTTCCTATGTGCGTGCAAGACTCTGAGGACGATTAATTAATAGTGTTGTAAATATTCTACTCTGTTGAGGTCAACTGACAGTAGCGATTCAGAAATATTTTGCAAAATTCTAAAATATCTTTTGTTCCAGAATAATATTAGCCCGTAGCGCAAGTGGTGGGTTACGAAGGTTAAGTAAAGACTTGATTTCCGTTTATGCCCATCCTTGCTGTCTACGGGTCTTATTACCCGAAGTGCACGTTCTTTTAGGCTAGAATTATGGACTGATTTTACTTGGGGGTCTGAGATAAACAAGTTACCAGGTGCATATAGAGTCTTATTCTGAAGGTCTTTAGCTATTCTCCTGCCCCTTAGAAATCATTCAAAGCTAGAGCTAAGATATATTTTGAGTTAATTCTACTAAAAGCATCTCCTAGTTGCTTTTCCATGAATAGTGAAGGTTTTGTCTCGAATCCTTAGTGGACGTCCCTAAGTACAAAAGCGTAGACTAGAGAAACATAGGGAGAGATGGTCTGCCTTCTTGACGTATTGCATTACAAAGTGCCTCTCAAGCATAAAAAATGAAATTTGATTATAGAGACTCTTAGGAAAATTTTATTATTATGGTCTGCGATAAGAATTCTACGGATCTAGATGGTGTTACATCACCAAAGGTGGATAGAAAATAACAAGGACACTTGACAATACCCACACCTTGCTATCTTATGTGCGAGGCAGCCTCAAAAACGTAATAGTAGTAAATGGGGAGGACGAGCACCATGGTCTTATCTTTTCGCTCTTGAATCCTCCAGTCCCGCTTGGCGGTAACATTATTTCACTTGACATTTACATCGACGAGCTCCCTGTTCAGAAGAACTCGATCTTTATCGCAACTTCTGACGAAGTAGTCAATGTGGCCACGCTTTCTGAAAGCAGGCCTATTTCATTCAAACCGTACCAGAGTGCAAGGTTCTTGATAATTAAAGAGGGCGGCTTGGATGACAAGGTCAAACACAAGATACTGATAATGAGTAAGCTAGAAGGCTTTGAAGAAATAACCATTCCATTTACGTTCACCGACTACATCTCTGGATATCAGAAGGATAGTATCCATATTACTCCTGATTCGCTGGCATACAACGATCTTGCAGTTTCAAGAGGAGATACAATGTTTAAGAATTTTACAAGCCCGCTTGTGCTATCAGGGAAAAAAGCGTATATTGTCTGCTCTGCAAATGGGGCACTTTCTGCTAACTGGACATGGATGGGTGTACGGTATGATAATGGTGGGTTGTACGTACCTCCCTCAAGGTCATTTGGAAGGATAATAGTCGAAGTATCCATGGACAATGGTGTGCGCAAGCGCCTTCCAAATTTTGCGTTATCGTCTAGACACGAGCACGGCGTTCTTACGACACACCACGATCTAGGGGGCTTGCACGTACAAAGGAAGCTATGTGTACCCTTTGAAAATAGGGGATTCATAACGGAAATAAAGATGAGTATGAGGCCTCATACGGACCATGATCTGAGGCCCGTCAAAAGAAAGGTACCAAGTAAAGTCCGCTTTCACTTTCTAATAGACGGCAATATAACAAGCTATGGGCTTGCAGCCATCTCACAGAGTAACATCACCAAGTTCAATATGCACGACAACTGCCTGCAGATAAGCTCCGCAGGAGATACAAAGAAAGACAAGAGGCAGTATTTTGGAGCCATAGGTATCATGCCAAAAAACATAAGGCCAAGCAAGATCTTGACAGACTCATTCGACAACGACCTTGAGCTGTCATATGATGTAGAGCTTGAAGAAGGCAAAACCATCGAACTTGCGCTTGTTGGAGTGGGCAGCTTTTCAAGTGCCAACGATTGCCTACAAGAATTCCGCTTCATGAGGGATAACTGCAGTAAGCTTGTGCAGGAAACTGAAAACACTTTCAAAAGATATTCGTCGTCGATGCTTACATTCAGGTCTCCCTCGGCAGAAAAAAAACAAAATCTCCAGATATCAAAATTATTAAGAGCGTATGAAAAGGCCAAGACGTGCTTGCAATATCTAAAAGCAGAGTATGATGGCCTTGGAGAAGGGATATGCGCCGGGCTTCCGCGCTTTCCAAACTATTGGGCAAGGGATACTGGCTGGTCACTGCGGGGCTACCTTGCTCTTGGCGATTACCGCTTTGCTCGCTCTATCATTGACAATTTCTTCAAGCATCAGGCGAAAAAGACTACCAAGAGCGCTGTCAGAGGTGAGCTTCCGATGATAATAAGCGGCAAGGCTTTCTTGCACACTACCACCTATGGCTCTGCCGACTCAACATTTCTTTTTCCTTGGGCGATACGTGAGTATGTGCTGGCGACGGCAGATGTTGAGTACCTGCAAAGAAGGTGGGAGTCGATTGAAGCACTCATTGATTGTGGGCTTCTCAAAGACATAGACGGAGACGGCTTAATTGACCACGGCTTTACCGGCACGGCAGAAAAGCTGCCTATACGTGATTCGACTTGGATGGATCACATAGACAGGCGTAAAAGCGCAAACGATGTTCAGGCTTTGTTTTACGAAAGCTTGATGATCGGAAGCGAGCTAGCCGGGATAGTAGGTGACAGCTACAATGGCAATAGGTGGAAGCAAAAGGCGGAGCAGCTAGCGCTTAAAATCGATCATGAATACTGGAACGAAGAGGCAAAATTTTATTATGACACCATAAGAAGGGATGGCTCCAAAGACCCAAGCATAAGACCAAATGCGCTTGTGCTTTTGCTCACAGATGCAGTTAATGATCCCCGCAAGGCAAAATCTGTGCTTGAAAGAATTGAACAAGAGGACATTACAACAGGCTGGGGCGTCCGAACGCTCAGCAGTCTAGACCGTAAGTACCATCCTACCCTATACCACGACGGGGCTGTCTGGCCACTTGTTACAGGCTGGGCCGCCATAGCTGAGGCTAAGGCTGGAAGGAGCGAGCAGGCGCTCTACTATGTCAATTGCATGGCAGAGCGCATTTTGGCAGAAAATGGCATGTTTGCAGAAACATACAAAGGAGACAAACCGGATCCCTTCAATTCATGCATCTTGCAGGCGTGGTCTATTAGCATGTACGTTCATGCACTGCGCGAAATGATGCTTGGAATGAAATTGAACATGCTTGAAAATAAAATCTTATTCAAGCCCCAGATAGCTGGGTCACTTTTGCAAGAGTATACCCATTTTGCCTTTGAACACAGCATAAACGGCAAAGGAAGATTCCAAGCTGCAGTCGACCCTTATAACAGGAAAATCCTTGTCACATTAAAGGGCTGGCAGGGGGCAAGGCCGGAATTTCTTGCCGACTCGTCTTATATTATTGACGTTGTTACTGCTGCTGGTGATGAATAGAGTTACTTCAAATTTATTAGTACCCTTCGCGCTTCTGATTCCTATATGACGATTATCAATGTTCAGGACCATAATGTTAACCCCGCACTTATGGTAATAGACGTTCAAAATGGCTTTGTAAGCAAAGGTGGATCGTACGACCAACTTGGGATGAATGTTTCCCGCTACCAGCATGTTATCTCACAGATATCAGAACTGATCATGCTTTGCAGGAGCGTCAATATACCAATATTTTACACCCAGGCTGTGAGGGAAAAATCTGGAATAGATATTTTAACAAACACACACAGAATACTACCAAAGTCAAGGGAAGAGAGAATACGCACAAAGCCAATCTGTGTAATAGGCACTTGGGATGCAGATATTGTAGATGAAATCAAGCCCTCCATAATGGATCACGTTGTCATCAAGAGACGAGATTCGGCGTTTCAGGACACTGAAATTGGCGTCTGGCTGAAAAGTATTGGAATCGATACTCTAGTGTTCTGTGGAATAGACACCTCGATATGCGTAGAGGCATCTTTGAGAGATGCATTCAATAATGGATACGATGTAATACTCATCTCAGATGCAACAGCATCAGGCAATATTAAGCACTTTGAGTCTACGTTAGAAATTGTAAGAGACTACTACGGCTTGGTGATGGATGTAAAAGAATTTGCTATGCATCTACCTCAAAAAGCCGAGCAGCGCAACAAGTATTAAGGATTGTAATTCCGCTGACACAAGAAGCCAGTCAAAGCTTGACTATTTCCTGAATCTTAAAAATACCCTATTCATCAGAGGAACAGTATCTGCAGGTTTTAGATTGTCTCCTTACACTCCTGTCAATGCCTCCGTGATATCTAAAATGCACTTTCATCTCGACATATTCATTGACCATCTTTACAAACCTGTCTGTAAATGTCCTCTTTGATTTGTCCTGCAATGGATTGCCAGTTTCTTGACAGCAAAAGTTGATTTATGTTGGACCACGATTCTCCACTTAGAGAATCGCAGAAAGATGACAATATAGAGAGAGATAACTAAGAAAAAGAAGAAAAAAGATATGGCAGAGTGATTGAATGGATATGACGCTTTTAATGAAAGTGTACTGAGCCACCTGCGAAAAATGAACGTCGATAATGTCAATGATACTATGTGCAGCATGCCAATAGCAGAGTTATATTGGAAGGTCGATGCTCAAAATGTGGAATGAAACTGAGAAACTGATTAATGCAAAAGCAATGCCGAGAAATATAGTATGATAATGAAAAAGGAAGGAAAGAAGGGAGTTTTGTCGTAGTAGTAGTGGCAGTTCTACTTTGTATCCTGAATCTCCAGTCTAGCCAGAATGTCTTCCATCGTCTGTTCGTCTTCTAGCTCGTCTTTTAACAACCCCAATGCAAGCTGGTATGTGCCGTGATCTTTATCCTTTGTAGCATTTGCGAGATCATTATAAAGACCAATTGCCGCCCTTTCAAATTCCAAGGCCTTTTCTATGGCACTTCTTAGTGATAGATACCTGCTAGGCTCAAGTCTTCCAACACCGCTTTCCTGTTCCCATCTTGCAGGATCGTCTGTTGAATTAGTTCCCAATTCCATTAATCTTTCATTAACTTCTTTGGCGTGTCCCAACTCTTCTTTTGCTCTTTCTTCAAAAAAGCCCTGGTGCAAAACTCCAAGGCCTTCTATATTGTTGGCAACATACTGGAAGTAGTGGAAAGTTGACATTTCAAAGGCATATGCTTTGTGCAGCATTGCAATTGTGCCATCCACGCCTGGACCAGCTAGTTCTAATGATTTTTTACCCATAGTCCTATCTATTGATCAGACCGGTATTTAAGAATTTTACAAAATATTAGGCTCTCCTAATCAATATTTATGAAGAGATAGTACAGACTAACAAATTTCCATTGAATACTTTGAAAATTTTTCATTAAGAATTAAACCTACCTCCTAGATATGGCTATAGCTGAGAGTATTAGTGCTGTAATATCGATAAAAAGCAGATTAAAGGATTTTAAAGGCTGCTTGTTGCTAGTCCTTATTATTTACAAGTTGAGCTTGCTGTGCTTTTTTCCTTGGAAGCTCAATTCCAACTATGCCCATCATAGAATCGCCTATTGGCTCAAATATTGTCCTCAAAGATTCTTCGTCGTAAAAGCGTGTAATTTCACTTAACTTGGTTTCTATCTTTTTTTGCTCAATTTTCAAAAGCACGTACCTTGCGACCAAGGCCTTAACTTCATCTGCTTTATCCTCATGAACAATGTGTTTGGAAGTCAAAATTTATCAAACTCCTGTTTGTAATTATGCCGCTATGGTGCGTTTTTAAGTATGACAACTGATCCATATTCGACTTGGGTTTCATTGAGTGCATATGTCATCTGTTCCAAGGGATTCAGTATGCAGTCAGTATTTTCGCAAATGTATATGTTCATCCCAAAATCTTCTTTCTGTTGCTCGTCAGTTTTCAATAGTGACGGCGAAGTTGCGTTTTTTATCTTAGTGTTAGTAGCAGATTTTTTGTGATGCATATTGGCTCGCATTTAGGGGAGGATGATATTTAAACGCTCTTAGTATATTCAACAGCCTAAAACTGATTCTCCTTTCAGAGAATCAAAGCGGAGAATCATAATTTGCGATAAATATGTTCCTCGCTAATTATCATTGAAGCGCAAACGAGAGCAAAAATTATCATCCAAACAATTAGGAGTTCTTCTTAACTATGGTAAAGATAATGAGGCGAGAAGATAGACCAGAGGAGCCGCTCTATCTTGGGACGGCTGAGTCGGAACATATAGAGATGTATCTAAAGGCTATATGGTATATTAGAGAAAAAGGCGAGGAGGTCAAGGTCAGCACAATAGCCCAGCTGTTGAGCGTAACCCAGCCTTCAGTTGTCCAGATGCTCAAGAAGCTGGATAGTTTGAATCTTCTAAAATATGCCCCCCGGGAAATACAACTCACTCAAGAAGGAGAGCATGTTGGAAAGCAAATGGTAAGAAACACACGTCTGCTTGAAGTGCTTATGAGGGATGCCCTGAAGATCCAGATAGATGAGGAGATGGCCTGTGGAATAGAACATCATATGAAACATATGTTCACAGAGGCTTTGTGCACACTTTTAAACCACCCTAGACAGTGTCCACACGGACATGACATACCAAAGGGGACATGTTGTCCTTAAGATCAAAAAGAAGGTGATGGTAGAAATACTCAAATCTAACCGCACAAATTATTGCTAATACGAGTTTATTCATGATAGGCTATTCTAAATTTTTATAATGACAGAATAAGCACAAAATTTTCCAGAAACGCTCTCTAACTTCTACTTGTCTTCGTTCCTATATTTTATAATCAGAATCGAGAATCGACATTTCTCATAAATACTAGGCTAGCGTAACTTACCCTGTCAGTCGGTAGAAAGTCTGGCAAGCCATAAAAAATCACCGGTCTTCTGCCTGGCAGCGCATACGTGCTGTACCCTGCCAGGCAGAAGAGACTAGACCATAATATGTACCATGGCTAATTTATTCCCCAAAAGATGTTGTTAACAGGCACAATAGTTAAAAATTCAAGATGGTAACTTAAGATACAAGAGCTTCTTATTTCTTTTTGAAACGAAATTACATTTTACGTACTATGTGCGTTTCTTCTAGTTACGAGCGAGCAAGAGAATTGTAGGTATTGCTATGCATATGGAAATATAAAAAGAACAAAGAACCAAGAACCTGACAGTATCGTAATTTTTTGTTGGTCTTCTTATTTTCTTATTTAAGAATCGTCTTTACAGATAAATTATATAAACATATGAATTCGATTATGGAATGTGCAGTATATGATACATATGTGCAAAAGAAGGATGGAAGAATTATGCACTTTGACGTTGTAGTTGCTGATGGCATACCCCATGAAAAGGCAATTGAATATGGAAAGCAATACCTACAGAGCGCAGGCCAAGAAGATCAGAAGATAACTCAGGAAGAATGCCAGTTTTGCCATATTCAACAAGCTCCTCCCTTTGTAGAGAAGAGCATTAAGGAAAAAGGGTACTGGATACAGAAGATGGAGGGCTGCCCTCCTTAACATTTTGTATGCAGGCAAAATGTTAAGCTGTCTTAAAGTTGATTGATTAATTAACCCCTTTAGTACTGAGATTTGATGTATCTTTGGATTATCGATTAAAATCGAGCTTGAAATCTATATTGATGATGATGATGATGATGGATTGTGTAGTCATCTGAAAAAGTTCCAGAGATAACAAAACACACACAAAAGAATTAGGACTTGAGATAGGCCAACGCGTGTTCAAAAAGAGAGAGCACAAGGAACATCCGTGTCATAATTAAACGCCTTATCACAGATGTTAATATGATATACGAAATAGGATTGCCAACTAGCTGTAGAATTAACAATATCTTTTCTCTCTTGCCATAATAACATGTTCTTTTGCTTGACTTTATTGTTATGGAGAGTATTGTTGTTGTTGTTGTTATCAACAACCATAGGCAGCATTACAGTCGCCATTTTTTGTTATTACTTGTATTTATTTTAAGATTTGATTCTTACCTCTTGTTATACCCCAGATACCTAAAAGAAGGCGAGCCGGGGATGGCTTGTGAAGTATTTCAGGCACTCCCCTCTATATTATATATCTCCCCGACCGCCATATTTCTGAGGCAGAACTTCTGGTAACTGCTCATTGTCCGATAGCCCCAGCAGTATTGAGACTATGGACGCCAGGATATTAAAATATGATATATGATTCTCATACGAGATTACAAGGCTGGATAAAATCCTCTCATCAATATCTCTAGAATCGCTCAATTAGCCAGCAAGCGGCCATTAGGTGTAGCTAGTAGTTGATCATAGTCATTTGTCTTTGACCTTTGAAGCGACAGGACGGATCAGAATACAGGAAAATGCCATACGTTACAGTCTTCATATAGTACCTTCAGGCCTTATTCGCTATCGTATGTCATATGTGTAATCTGCTCTGCAGGCGTACCAAACTCTTCTTCTAGGCTTCTTTTAATGATAGCAAAATTCTATCAATCTCTGGACAATTGGGATCAAGAGGATTTCTATGAGTATAGACCAACACACCAATCTCGCTATTCTTGAACTCATCCTCCTTTTTGTGGCTCTGCAGGAATGCCGTCAGACGTTGATAGTTCGCCTGCCCCTATCGATGCGGGATCATGTTAACCTGTCGTTAGTTCTTGTTCCTCCTCTTCCTCCTCTTGCTCTGATGACGGTTCAGACTCGTGCTTGCTGTTATTGCGCCGGAGCAAATATAGGTTATTGTGCTGGCAAGAGGATAGCAGATACAGGTAATGCTACAGATAGTATTGTACTAAGCTTCTAAGAACTTGATCTTCTTAGGTGTTGTTTTGGATATAGGTATGAAAAGTAGAGTTTTTTATTCAGGAGCTCTCAGCTTCCAATGACTATATATTGAGTGCTACGAAAATATGGGAATCCAGCCAGAAAGAATAGCGATAGATATTGTTGATGGCACTACTACTAACGCTATCGTGTGGAGCCGTAGTTAGGTTTTTTCCTATATATTTTTGTAATGCATATCTAATTACATTAGGTCTGCAAGCATATACTCATCCTTTTGATTGATTCATCTAGTTGTACTTTATACTAATTCCTTGTATTGCTGTTTGATTTATCGGCATTACATTGATGCTGGTGCTAGCGGTAGCAATATTACTTGCTGCTATTCTCTTCTCTATCGATGATGTTTGGTAATATAGCATCTTCTGTTGCTGACAATGCAACTGCTGATATTTAAAATTCCGACCAGGTCCAAAGTTTATCAATCAGCTATTTCTGATTGCCACCATCGTAAGAGTCGATCTAATATTTTTCAGATTCTTTAGCCTATGATTGACTACTTTGGCTACTTTATCCATTGTCTCTGCCTCCACCTTTACCAATATATCATAGATTCCACTCACTTTGTAGGCTTCAGAGATACCATCAACCTTTTTCAATTCGTCTAATAGTGTGTCATAGTCGATTTGGTCATCTGTATTTATCAATACAAAGGCCTTTTCTGTCATCTTCTTTGCTGAATAATTCAGAAGGCAATTATAAACAGTCGTGCGAATCTCAAATTTGATTATTAAATTGTAGAACAACATCTTGCCAGCAAAAAATGATGTATACTGTACATATCTCTTCCTAAAAAGAAGGAACATACAATTTTGTACCCTGCACTTGGATCAATACGTATGACTGAAAGTATTTCAATTATCCCCCATTAATGCTTGAACCACTTTGGCATGGTGTATCTAGGAGCACTGTCAAGCACAATGATGAAGTCGTCTAAGGCTAAGCTTGTAGATATAATATTGTGATAGGAAATAGACAGTTCAGTTATCAAGGAAAACTAGGTAAGTTTATGTAGAGAATATTTTGCTCAAGAGGGTGCAATAAAAAAGTGGAGGAGTAGTTGTTGTCTTAGAATCGACCTGGTGCACGTTGCTGCGATCAATGCAGCAAGAGATTAGCCTAGTCCACACCTATTCTAGCCGTGAGCAATGCCTCATCTATGTCCATGTAATCGCATTATTACAAAATCTTGTGCAATATGTTGATACAAGTTACCACAGCTTAACGGGAATATTCTGGTTATACTCTGCAGTATGATCCATAAAAAATAATATGAGATAGTCAGACTTTGTATGCATGATAATATGATTAACTGTTGCTATAAATCCTAAACATCTCTCTGGCATCAATAACTAAAAATAGGTGAGCACACCGCTGACCTGCTACTGATGTGGAACATGAGTTATTGTTGTTCTCCTTGAAATTATCTTAAAGGACAGTTTAAATATTAGGCTAACCTAATTAGGTCGACCTAATTAATGGGCAGCACATTGTCCTTTGAGTACGATGAGGCTATACCGCATTTGCAGCTCCTTGCAGACATTGTTTCTCATAAAATAATACTATCAACAATTGACATTGCAAAGACAGCTCAACAGATAGCTCTAGAAAACAGCCTTCCTATCAGCTCTACATATAAGAAGATTAGAAGGCTTTGTCAAATGGACCTGCTGTGCATTGATCAGGTTAACATTGATGAAAGTGGTAAAAAAGTCCTTTTCTATAAAAGCAAGATAAAGTCACTAGAGTTCTACCTAAGAAAGGGTGGTTCTATACTACAATTCGAGAGAAATGAACATGCTTCCAGATTTGGTGCACGGATGGAAGAAGGTTCTAGCATTTTCACTCCCGAGAATCTAAGTATATCTTAAATATTAGGCTCACCTAATTAGGTCAACCTAATTGTCTGTGTGCAATAGGTTCGATGGTGTGGCGGCTAAGATAGGAAAGTCTGGCATCTCTAATTCACTGATCCAATCCTGGCCTCCATTCCATCTGAGCCTCACTGTTCACCGGCAGCAAACAAAATTTCTAACCAGCGTTGCTGGTAGACTTATAGCGAACGTATGTATTGCTATGGCCGCTTTCCTATAAGTCTACCAGCTAAGACTGAAGAGATGGTGAAAGGAGACCCTTTTTGTGGATCAACTTCGATCTTCCATACGGGCTATTGGCGATCACCATATGAAGAATCAGTCGAGATCATATGCATCTCCTAAATCTGACAATACTGAGGCATTTGACACAAAAGACTCTGAGGGTCATAGAATAGATTACATCCTTTTAATGAACCTCAATTTAGAGAACTACAGTTAGGGTGTACTAACCCATAAATATGAGATATTCATGTTTCCTTCATGAATAAGTACAGCCTAATTTTGCCTCTATTGTTGGCACTTGGCATTGGTGCAAGCGGTTTTGCAACCATTCAAATCGCCGCAGCAACAGTAGGGCAACAACAACAACCGTCAACATCAGTCACCATAGCAATCCAACCTACAGCTCAAGCAGCAGATATACAAGCTCAAGGACAGCAATTGGAACAATTTTTAGAGGAAAGAACAGGTTATGACATTCAAATTTATGTTCCTCTGTCATATGCGGGAG
>OCZV010000164.1_pt1 | contig 24792 bp, 25 predicted proteins | sample 1539051 | NCBI WGS metagenome assembly OCZV01 (sample SAMEA3113581, study PRJEB22503) | soil metagenome
CCTGAATATCTTCTTTGCTTCTCTCAGTTATTTTATTAAGAATGTCGATAAGCTCAGATTCTTCATCTTTTCGTAGAGTGGGTTCTTCCACTTTCATATCCCTACCTATACTTTTGATGCTTGCCGCCGAAGCAGCGGTGGTCACAATGGCAGTATCCGCAAATGGAACATCAGAAGCAGCGGTAACAGAAGCGCTCATAGCGTCTGACTTTCTCATCTGGTAATAGTATTCCACATTATGGATGGGAATTTTCTTACCACTTGCATCTTCTCCTTTAGCAAGAACAGCTACTGCGTCAACAATAATTTTTGGATAAGCAATCTTCAACTTCTCATCTGAGCTTTCATAGGTTGCCATAATATCTTTGTAAATTCTAAATACAGTATCGTCAATCGTTTTGGTCCTACCCTGTATAGTAGTCGTGACAGCTAAGGTAAGGAAATCATATACCTCTGACTGGGAGAGCTCTCGTTGGTTCAGAAGACAAGAACCTGCTATTGCGTTGAGAGCGATAATCCAATTCCCATATCGTGTTTCCCTTGAATGGTCATTTTCGATTAGCTTAAAAGCTGTTTTACTTATCTGTTCACTATGATTTATTTTCAAAAGTTGTAGGCATCTTGTTAATCTCTCTTTCATACACTTTATTTCCTCTTCATATTGAGCTGGAGTATCATTGGTAGTGTGATTATTTTTCAAAGGTACCTCACCTTTACCCCTAATGTCTTATTCGTTGGATGCTTACACCTGCAGCTTCTAGAACCATGAATTGAAAACTTGTGATTACATCTATAGTAGGTGCATATTGGTTCAGCTGGTTGACCTAGCACGTCCACTGTTCCCCATTTTTCTAATCCTTTCTTTAGGTCCTTTCCTCCCTGTTGTTGTAACTTTGGTTTCTGGTTCTGGTTGTCATCATTGCTGGCTTTTGACAACGACAATGAAGAATACTTTAGATTGTCTCTTAACTCAATTTCCTCAGCCTGCTCTTTTTTCCAGTGGCAACTATAACAATAACCACATTTTATACAGGTGAATTCTGTTCTGTTCCCACAGAATACGCAATCTTGATATCTAAAAGACATGGTATCTCTGATGTATTCATGTGGAGTCAGAATTCTTCCTTGCTCTTCTTTTGATATAGTGGAGGAAGATTGCATGCGTTTATTTGCTCACCGCCATATCCATCTTTCTTTTAGCTACAGCAGATGAGTGCGGTTTACTTTTTACTTTAAGACTAGCTTTAAGGGCTTCAAGTATGTCTGTGGTTTCTTCAGGCTTTTCCTCCTCTTCCTTGGCGACAACTTTTTGTCCTTTAGATTTTGCTTCTATTAGTTTCTCCAGTTCCTTAGCATAGGTATCAGAATACTGGCCTGGATCAAACTTTTCGGTTGTTAGGCTTTCTACCAGAGTCTTTCCTAACGATAACTCTTTGGAGTCAACTTTCTGCAAACTATCCAGGTTGCCAATTTCATCCATGGGTCTTATTTCATCCAAATATCTGAGCTGATGCATTACAAGACCTCTTTGGTATGCCCTTAAAGCAACCAAGTGCTCTTTTTCTCTTAACACTACTTTCCCTATTGCTACCTTGTTAGTTTCATTTAGTATCTTGACAAGCAAAGAATACGCTTTGCTTGATGCTTCGCTTTTCTTCTTCCCAGGGTCAGGTCCAACATAATAGTTCTTTTCGATAAATATCGGATCAAAGTCTTCTGACTCTATGAACTCCTTAACTTCAACTGTATTGTTTGTTTTGAGCTTAATCCCTTCCAGGTCCTCTTTCTCTATTACAACATAGTCATTCTTTGTAATCTCATATCCTTTTTTGATTTCAGACCAAGGAACTTCCCTTTCCTCTATGGGACACCATTTTTTATATTTGATTTTGTGTCCCTTGTCGCATAGTTGATTAAATGAAGTAAAGTCTTCCTTCTGGGTAGCTGAATAAACCTGGATCGGTATATTCACTAACCCAAACGATATACTTCCTTTCCATATAGCTCTAGCAGCCATTGCCGCCATCCCCTCTGTAAGTCCTTACTCTAAACATTAATGGACTAGACTCTTTATATCGACTTCGGGACAAGTTACTATATCTTTAGCTATTATATCTTTTCAGGTAGAGCTATTATAGTAGAGCTATTTTTTTAGAGCTACAGAGAGCGATGTCCTTCCGAGCTTAGATGGACCCAGTGTGACGCCAGGTCAAGAGCAACCATGTGTGACGCCAGGTCAAGAGCAACCATGGTAAATTAAACATACTACATAATGGCCTATTATTAAATGGCGTCAAATTCATCTCTCCGAGATCATTCAAATCAGCTTCGAGGCTCCTGCAGTTTTTATAGCCACACACTTTCTAAGTAACTGATGGGTGTCTAGGATGGCGGATACGATGGTCGTCATGGCAATAATTATCTATGCAGCAGGGTTATCCGTCCTGGTTCAAGATACGGAAAAAGCTAGTATATTTGATACGATAACCTCAGCAGTTTCTTCATGGATAGCGGAGTTTGGTTATCCAGCGGTTTTCTTTGTAGCGCTGCTCGAGAACTTGTTTCCACCCATTCCAAGCGAAGTCATTTTTCCACTTGTGGGATTTGTTGCATACCATAACAATTTGGGAATAATACATGCAATAGCAATGGGTCTTGTGGGAGCGTTGGGTTCTACTGTAGGAGCAATAGTGATCTATTATATTGCGCTGAGAATTGGCAAACCCGCCGTACTAAAATTCGGAAGATACGTTGGTGTTGGTGAAAACGGGTTATTAAAAGCTGAATCGTGGTTCCAAAAATACGGTGTAATAGCGGTTTTCAGCGGGCGAATGGCTCCTGCAGTTCGTGAGCTAATATCTATTCCGGCAGGGATAGGCCGAATGGCTCTGCCAAAATTCGTTCTTTTTACCTTCGCAGGATCTGCAATATGGAGCGTTGCTCTAACCCTCTTGGGTTATTTTCTCGGAGACGCTTGGAATGAGATGGCAGATCAATTATCAAATGTTTTAAGCATAACGGCCATAGCCATACTTGTGGCTATTATCACAGTACTGGGCTTTAAGTATTACAAGAAGAGGAAGAGCGAACATAAAAGAATGGATAAGGTATAGCCATAAAGGTCTAATTTGAAACCAGGGAAAGTGTTCTCACATTATTTTCTCCGTTCCTACAAAATGCCTTTGCCTTTATACATCTGCATTACACAACAACTCAATGGTTTTAAGATTCGTGACTAAACTTAATTAATCTCTTATAGTCTGATAATTCATGCAGCAGAATTGTGAATTGACCCTATTGCACAAGATTAGATTTCTTCTTGTATTCTATAACCCTATTGTTGCGATTAGGTAAGTCATGGACTTTTATTCACGACTACCGTTCCACTTACCATGGAAGAACTGGGAACGAGGACAATATCCCCATTTTCGGTCAGGAGTCTTACATATAAAAGTTCAATATCATAAATGATACCCGAGTTGCTGCTGATGGTAATTTTATCACCTATCCTGAATGGTCTTACCAACGATAGGTAAAGCCCCGAAATCATATTTGCTAGAATATTTTGCGAAGCAAAACCTATAACAAGGGCAGATATAGTGCTCAACGATGCGGCAACTATCGGATTTTGCGCCAGATAAGATATTATCGTGGCAACTATAATGATAGCTCCTGTGATCCTTATGAAACTTCTTATCGCTTTAGCTGTCTCCAGTGAGCGGTCAGGTAAAGCAAGTCTGTACGAAATAGTGCTTATTGTTTCTAGAAAAAAGTATCCAATAATAGCAACTTCTCCTGTCTGAATGTACATCAATTCTTGGCGAGGCAACCTGGAATTCAGAACTAATGTGCTTATGGTTAGAGTAGTAGAGAGTATTATTACCAATACCACAATTCTTTTTATGATTGCGTTCTTCGAACTTGCATGACTCTGATATGACTGACGAATGCGACCTTCAGCATTTTTACTATTTTTATCTCCCTCTTTCATTGTTGTTAATATCAGTAAAGGAACAAGATTAAAAATAAATCTGATTCAACACTTCGAAAGTCAAGATAACTTGCAGGCACCGCCCTCATTCCTTCCTGAGTGGAATCTCACAGTTTACCCGGTAGCATGAATTTCTCGTATAATATATTATGATATACAGTCCAAATCGGTAGTGAACTAAAGGCTAGACTAGACTTCAACTTTCTAAGGATGGTCGCTGTTACCGAAGAGTTGCAGTCAATCCACAGTACAATAGACCTGAACGTCCTTTTCGAAGTTCTAATATCGTAAAGGTTGTTTCTTTAGCATCTGATAGTTCCGGTGCAGGAGAAGTCATAGTTACGGGAGCAGCTAGCTTTGCGGCCTTATTTCTTCAAGATTCTCCCACCGCATATTTGTCGAACTTGGGTTTGTGCTTTTCAATGAGAGGGATGATCTTATCCATAATGATTGTGTTGAAATCTTTTTGTTCTACGTCCAAGGTTAAAAGTAGGTAATAACTTTCGTTAATTGGTACGGTTGCCCGGTTCACTTTTTGATACCTACCAAACGCATACAACAGATTGCCGATTTTTGGTTGGAATTTCACCCTAGTTTTTTGTCTTGATATCGTATTTGCAGCATACTCTTCGTTTTCTTCTTCTGTAAGCAGCATCTGTACACCTTGTTTGTGTTCAAAATTAAGTAAAGTTCCGAATTTGTTAGTAATGCCTACCCATCGAATCGTCTTTTCTAGCTCAAGGATTTCCTTGGTAAAGGCGTAGAGAAACTCATAATCAATCGTAGTCATCGCTCTATAAGATCTCGTTTATTTGGTTATTATTTTTTACCGTGTCATCTGAATCTGTGTCACGTAGCAAAAGACTAATTAGGAATTCTATAGAAGTAAATTTTATCCTATTCTTGTAAAATCAACCAGCTTTACTAATCAATGGCAATTCACAAGTTGGGTTGGTGAATCAATTAGAATTTGAATCGATTGGAGTCTGTATATCTTAATAAAATACGCCATACTCAAAATCATGAAACATCAATAATTTGGGAATTCCTTACATTCCGACTGAATTCATTTTGAAGTACGAAATGAAGAAAGAAACAGTTCTCCTTTCTTCTTCAGCTCTAACTTTTCTTGCCCTTTCATAATTAAACGCTTTCTTCCTGCTGAAAGCCGAAGTAACACGAATGACATTGCATTTTTCCATAAATAACGCCACTTTTTCCACACGTTTCACAGGCTTTGTCGTAATCTATTGTTGAGTCTAGCGATTTAGCCTTTTGAAGACACCTACCACAAATCGGCGCTTCTAAATTATGACTTGAAAGAAAGCCAGAACCGCACTGTGCACACCTCAAACTGAACATTTTTCCCCTTGGTTTCCAGCGCTTGAACAAATTAATCATAGACAAGCGTATTATCTTAAAAACGGTTAATTAACATTTACACCCACTACAGACAGACATGGCGTGAAAAAAATCAGCTTCAGTTTATTATCAGATATAACTTCACAGCTGTCGACCCCCAAGGCGGAGCCGAATAAATATCCCACCACCTTGGACATGGGTTTTGAACACTTTATTCCCACAAAAGTTAAAAAATATTGGGAGGCGGCTTATCCTCTGAGACCAGCCTTAAACACCAATCTGGCCTAATCTCCTGTGTATCCTATGCCAGGTTTATGCAGATTCACTAGTTGTATTTGTAGTTTGGTTCTGAGAGCTCGCCGCTGCTGCGGTTCCTGATGGAGACTGTACAACAATTCCAAACTTAGAGCTTTCAACGAATTCTCCCATGGGTGTTCCACCAACAACATCGACAGTAACTTCGACATCTTTTGGACCATCGCTTTCAAATGTATACTCCTGAATACCCGTTCCATCATCTGCTCTTTGGTTCTTAAGATCTTCTAAGACGGTACCGTCTGGTTCGGTGACCTTAAAACCGTACCTTACTCTGTCAACAATACCTCCCGCTGCATCACTAAACAGAATTCCAAACTCGACAGGCTGTCCAGCGACTATGACCTCTGGATCCCATAGGAGTTGCAATACGTAAGTCCCCCTCGCAGTCTGAATCTCCAAAGGTGGTTTTGGAATTTCAATTTGGCTTTCAGGTGCAGGTGGTTGTCCCTGACCAGTTGCCTGTAAATCATAAACATATTGTATTGGAGGATTGCCGGTTGTTACATCCGCATAAGTTTCAGCTTTAACAGGATATGGCAGATTACTATTAACCCAAATCCGATTATCGACTCCCTTGTGATACGCTATCACAGTAGTATCATAGGTTCCAGCAGGAACTGTAACTTTCGCTGCTCCACCAGGGTTAACAGGTGATCCTCCTATAGAACCGATTTTCCCCCAGTTTACAGCGGACAATGACTGGCCAGGTCTTGGAACAAATGATTCAAGCCACTGAAGCGTATTTGCGTATGCACTCCGGTAAGGAGACATTTCTTTAGGAATAACAGAGCTGCCGAGGGCTGTCAAGTCAAGGTCGCTCAGATGAAAAGTACCATTTAGAACCCTGCCCTTATCTACAACAAACACGGGAGCTATCCAATATTTCCCTGTTTCGTTGAAATCTTTGAAGTATATGGTCATAGTGAAAGGTTGACCTTGATTGGTGTCGTGATCCTGGATCTTGTAAGTATAGTAAGTATTTTCCTTGGCACCTTTTCCGACGTACCACATGTCGTTTTGTTGTGCATTGGCTGCTATTCCTCCTGAAATGGAATAAGGGAGGACTAGGATGGAGATCAAGACGATGACAACTAGTAAAGATGTAAGGCTGGCATATTCGCGGTTCTCACAGCTTATCATTACTAAAAATAGATCCCAACGGACTCATAAAGGTTTTCGAATGTACGTCATATCGCAAATGCCTTATAAGAAAACTAGAGCAAATTGCATGAAAGCTGACCGGAAGCAACACAAATAAAGGAATAATTATTAATCTTCTGATGAGAAGCTTATGTGTAACTGTCCGAATGTACATTTTTATGAGGTTGATTTTAAGCTTGCAGGCATGCAGGTCGTTCCCTCACATAAAAATTGCGGCGATGCACTCAACGAAGATCAGAATTCTAAGTTTGAAAAAGAACTTTTGAAATACTGGGGTTTTGAGAATAAGGCGCGTTAACTTGGCGCGGTCATGATTACTTTTTTGCTCGTGACTTCTATAAGCAGCCTTTTCGTCAACTTTATAAATAGCCATATTAACTCTGCTATAGGTGATTTGAATGACCAAAATGTTAACGGTGAATATTGATACATCCGGGGTTGACCAAAGCGAAGCGACAGAGTGGGTCAATGAAATGGCTAATGTCTATGCGGATATGGAGATCGAAGACGTGAAGGTTTCTGGCAACAAGATCTCCTTCAAGGCAGGGTTTTCTGGTATGGATGACACCGACCCAGATGATGTTAGGATGAAAGTTGAAGAGTATCTCACAATGAATGAGGCGTTTCAAGCCAACAATGTAAACGTAAAATAAGCCTAACTCCTCACGCCTTCTTCTTTATTTCCAACCCGGATTTCAATACTTATGAGTCATAATGATTCATTACACACCTTTAAATACGACATGAGCAGATAGATGATGGTTAATTCCCATGACGTGTAAAGGTATATGTATTCGCCACAAGGCCCAGAAGCCCGTGGGTTCGGGAAGGTATGCCAGCGGCCAAAAGCGCTGTCAGATTTGTGAGATCTTCATCAAGTGGGACGGATTATGGTGTCCTTGTTGTGGATATAGGCTCAGAACTAAACCTAGAAACTTAAAGTATAAGGCAAAGTTGAGAGCCAAGAGCAAAAGACCGGAACCACTAGAGGCAACTGCTATCATCATACGCTAGATTTCAAGGTATCTTTGGATGCCTTGATTAGCAGGCTATGTAACGTATGTATTGATTGAGCATCGATAGATAGATCGAGGAGGATTCCAATTGGTTTGAGAAATTTAACAATAAATCCTTCGTCTTTCAATAACATATGTTCTGCCGCCATCTTGCCTATGTAGTAATAAGAGTCAGCCATCCTACCTCGCTTTAGCATCCATTGTGCTTTGGCCCGCCAAAGCAAACTGCTCATCGTTGACTTCTCGAGCACACTAAAAATCTTAAGAGATCTCGATATAGCTGAACTCCCTGCTCTTTCAACTCCTATACAATCAAGCGCAGTATTTATCCCCGAGGCGATCTCGGCGCTCTTGACATGTAAGGCTCGCACCTGTTCGAGCTCGTGAGCCGGTGAAGATATAATTCCATGCATGGCCAGTATTCCCTTTATCAAGTAGTAGGCAGAAATCTTCAGCCAGAAAGAAGACAGAAGAGGCCGATAAGATATGTTTTTAGTGATTGATTCGTACAGGAAAAACGATTCGACAATCTGTCTTTTCCCGTACATTCTGAGCAGACGATCAGTTCTTTTTTCTTTAAGTTTTGCCATCAATGAAGATAGAAAAAAACTATCGTTATCCTTCAGAATCTCCATGTCTTTAAGGTAAATAGAGTGGCGCTCGTCGATGCGCATAGGAAAATAAATAATTTCTATTGTAGCATTATTCAATGTTATGACCCTATCCACATAGGCTTTCCTATCTTCACAGAATACGGCTATATCAAACTCGCAGCAGCTATATGGTATCTGTCCACTAGCAGCATGACATCCTATTAGAGCCGAAGGATTAGGAATATGATCATTAATATATTGCACGACCGTTGAAGGGATAGCTATCATCAAAGTAGGAAGACCTCTTGATTATAAAAGATAATCTTGTTTTAGATTATTAACAAGTACACTCCGAAAATGTCATAAGTTTTATATGAAGATAGCAAGTCACAATTAACCCGGCTCCGGTGGTGTAGTCCGGTTAAGCATTTCGCCCTCTCAAGGCGACGATCCCGGGTTCAAATCCCGGCCGGAGCATTTGGAACTGTGCTATCAGATTCAGCAGTCCGGTATGTTGTCTTCATCTTTTCCAGCAGCAAAAATGCCAGAATAATCGGTGGACTATCTTATTCGTCATCATCCAGGTAGCTGGGTTTAAAACATAACAATCTCGTAAAAACTTTTCCTCGTAAAACCCCCAGAGCCTTCGATATAATTCACTAAGTCTCCGTGAACTTGGAGATGCTGCCGCACTAAAAATGCAAAAAGCTTAATGGTGTTTTTCAGCTAGTATCTTTAAAACTTGGTTTTTGAAATTCATCAAGTCAATTCCTGGGCATACGGAAGCACATAGGATCTTTCCTTGCTTAAGCGGAAAAGTCAACAGTATGACCTTCTTGTATTCCGTAATATTATATACCACGTCCCCAAGGTTCTCCGAAAATTCTTTTAATGTATCAATTGCCGATAAAGAATCAAGGTAAATTTGTTGTTCTTTATGCTGATCCAGAAGCGGACTGGCTTCATTCTGAAAACCTCCTTCGATAACTTCTCCTTTTTCCGATACCACGCCAGCAAAGCGAACGCGTTTGTCTACACTTAGAACAGCGTAACTGAGTCTTCCTTCCATGTTAGCCCACCATCAATTGCAATAGTCTCAGCTTTGTACCTTCTAGTTTTCAAACATCATAACGTATCAGACGTTCGAGTTATCAAGGAGTGTCCCTCCTTTATATGCGAATAATGATGAATACGCATAAGCTCCGCAATGTTCATATCTGAAAAATATCTGGTATTATACTTCGCCAAAAATACATTGCAATCCTGACAGTAAACTTGCTTAAACTTCACATTATATTATACTCGGAGGCATATTAAAGATATTCTATTAGCTAATGCTATTGTAAGTTAAAGCTGGCCGTATTCCCCAATGCAACGTGTTCATTGTCTGGAAAGGCTACTTTTGACATTTTGTAATAGATAACCTCACCGCGTCTTTCAATTACGGCAACGACAGCATCCTTTCCCATTTTCGTAATTTGGTCAATAGTTTCGGCTAGTTTGTTTGCTTTGATCTTAGTTCCTTCGCTGATTCCAAATACAACATATTTTGCTGGTTTCTTTTCAAATTCTCCCCTCTCGTATACCCTAAAATCAACACCGAACCCGAAACCTTCTTTTGGAACGTATCCTCTGCTTCTCAGGTCGCGATAGACCATAAATCTTGTAAGAATATTTCTGTCTCGTTTTAAGATAATTCTCACAAGGCCATCAAAATCAATCATTTTTTCTCGATCTTTGATTATTATTTTGTTGGTATAACTAAGGTAGAGTGCCTCATATGGCTCCAGAATATATTCGCCATCTTCTTTTTCCCCAAATCCTCTGCTTCTAAGCTGGTCGCGATGCTTCTCATCGTCAATAACAAACTTGCGCCGCTTCTTAAGTAGCCTTCCATTAACAGACTGTTGAGATTCTGTGTAGACCATGGAAGTGCTGTCAGGAAAAAATGGATCTTGGGATTCTAGCATAACAAATAAATCAGTGCCGGATCCCATTTAAGCATTCAATTAAGGAGAAACTAGTTGAAAGGAGTAAACTATCGTGAGCATCGAGGCATGCCCTATGTCCGTCGCGAATATATCGCGGGAAAGCCTCAGATTAAAATTGCAAGATTTTCATCCGGTCAATTTAGGGAGAACCAATACGATTATAAACTTGAGCTTCTCGCGACCGAAAAGATTCAGATACGGCACAATGCACTCGAATCAGCTAGACTGGCTGCCAATAAAACAATGGCAAGAGCAGGGGAGACAAGCTTCTTTTCAACTTTGAAAGTCTATCCGCACGTCCTTTTGCGAGAAAACAAAATGATTGCGACTGCAGGAGCCGACAGACTGCAGGAAGGAATGCGGAGAGCGTTTGGTAAATCAACAGGGCTGGCAGCACGAGTGCTGCCCGGCCAGGTAATTTATGAGGCATATGTTTCAGCTACTAACTTGCCGCTTGCAAAAGATGCTTTCAAGGTTGCCTCTAGCAAGTTAGGATGCCCGGTGTCAGTACGTGTAACCCACCTAAAGGATGTAGACCAGGTAGAGGACGAGTAATACCTCGAGATCCCATCACACGACTTCTTGTTGTCGTAGGATTGATTATTGATTGCCAATGCAATTTGTCATATCTGAAGACGTTCTCAACCAATTGACTCTCTTAAGGAAAAACTTGGCTTTAAGGAAGAAACTATAACACCAAAACAAAGCAGTGATTAGTTAACACAAGATTTATTCAATCAAAGAATATAAGCGTATTACGAAAACAGAAAATGGCTCTCAGGGTAATCTCAGATGAGGAAGATTCCAAATTTAGGAACAAAAGAGTTCTAGTTAGAGTCGATTTTAACGTAAATATAGAAGACGGAATCGTTGGGGAAGATTACCGTATTCGAATGACGATTCCCACGTTGGAATACCTTACCAAGCGTCAGGCAAAGGTGCTGCTTTGCTCGCATCTTGGAAGACCGGGAGGCCCAAAGCCCCAACTCTCACTTGCCCCGGTTGCAAATAGATTGTCCGAGATATTTGCAGGTTCTAAAGTCAGGTTCGTAGAGGACTGTGTCGGAGATAAGGTAGAAAAAGCCGCCTCTGAACTTCTGCCGGGAGATGTCTTATTACTGGAGAATCTTCGGTTCCATAAGGAAGAAGAGGCCAATGATCCCATTTTCTCTAAGTCGCTTGCCTCATTAGCAGACGTCTATGTTAACGACGCCTTCAGCACCTCACATAGAAAGCATTCATCAACTTACGGCGCGGCTCGGCAGTTTAGTTCCCGTCTGGCAGGTCTGAACCTGAATAAAGAAATTGAATATTTATCAATGGTCAAAGAGAATCCAGCTAAACCCTTCTCCTTGGTCATTGGAGGAATAAAAATTAAGGACAAAATTGGGGCGCTTGAAAATTTGCTGCCTAAGGCTGACAAGCTGCTGGTCGGAGGTGGAGTTGCCTATACATTCTTGAAAGCAAAGGGGATTAATGTGGGAAATTCGCTTGTAGATTATGATCATTTATCCTGGGTGACAAAGGCATTGTCGGAGTTTGATTCGAAAATTGTTCTCCCAACAGACCACTTGGTAGCGTCTTCGAAAAGTGATAAATTTACCACAAGGGCAAAGACTGAGATTCCGGATGGGATGGCAGGGTTTGATATAGGAGACGAAACAGTACACAGGTTCTCACTTGAGATAGGGGGTAATGGATCTGGAACGATTTTTTGGAATGGCCCCATGGGATTATTTGAAATCGGTGCATTTTCCAATGGAACAATAAATATTGCTAAAAGTATGGCTTTGGCTTTTTGGCGCGGCTCAAAAACTCTAATAGGTGGCGGAGACACATTGGAAGCGATGAAGCGTGCCGGGGTTACAGAAACTGAAGTGAGCCATGTTTCCACTGGAGGGGGCGCAACTCTAAGGTTTTTGGCGAATGATGAGATGCCAGGTATAGACGCGTTAGAACACAGGTAATCCACTAATATACCCAAATGCAATGAGGGGCCTCTCTTATGCTAATTTAAATTATAGTGACAGGAACTGCCTTGAGGATTGTCACCGAAGGGTCTTGTGCTCCTAGCATCAGTGTATACCTTCCTGCTGACAAGTCTGGCGATGGACTGATGATAAATTTAACGGTTTTTGTCTTGCCATCGTTTAACGATATAGCTTCTTCACTAAACGACCATGTGGAATTCCCAAAATCCCCAGTCGGCATAAAAGTTGCTGATGCTGTCATATTAACCGAGTCGGCAGTCATTGAGTGAGATGGTGTAAGAAATATGTCCACGCTGGCTGATTCGCCCTTTCTAATCGTTATTTCTTGTGGTGAAGTGGATACTGAGAAAGGTAGAGGGTGGCTTGTGTTTACCCTCGCGATTTTATTCTCAGACCATTCGGTAAACCAAACTTCACTTTTTTGAGGCCCAGTGAGATTTGAAAATCCGTCAGAGGTTTCTCCCAATATTCTGTCATCCACATCTAGCTGTAATGCATTTGCCAGACCACACGTTTCCGAGCTTCGGGGTTCACATGAACTAAAAAGCTTATTTTGTGACGGAATCCAATACTCAACCAGTGTACTATTGCTAGGGAGAAAACGAGCAATCTTGTTCCCGGTATGCTCGTTGAACCACATCGAGCCATCTGCTGATTTGTGTATCCAGTAAGGCAACGTATATGCCTGGGATGGAAGACTTTCCCTACCACCAAAGATACGCTCGGAGGGCTTTGAAGTTGCAAATTCAGTGGTACTTGTATTCCCACCGTCGGACACTAGAGTAAAAAATATACTTGTTCCATGGTCCGTAACCCAGAGGTTTCTTGAGTCTTCCAATGTTATTCCTACTGGTGAACGGAGATGACCTGGAAGATCAAAGGCGGTAAACGCTTGCTTGTCAATATCATATTTCAAGATTAGACCCTTTTGACCAAATGCAAGCACAGTGATCCAGACGGACCTATTTTTGTCGTCAACAACTACGGAACCGGTACTTATAAGGTTGCGATCGATTCCATCAAAACCTTGGAGCGGGAGAGGAATCTGGGAAATGCCTTGAGATGTATTATTTGACATTTGTGTAATATTTCCAAACCAAAGAGATGGAGACCTGATCCCTACAAAATAGACATTGCCCTTAGAATCAAAATCGAGAGAGACGGGATAAATTGATCCAAATGATTCCACCTCAACCGGAACTCTGTAAATATGAAAACTATCAGAGGACTTGTCATATTTCCATAACGAATTCTGCTTCTCATCTGTAAACCAAATATTTCCGCTCGAATCAATCTTCATAGTCCATACTTGCGATGAGTCAATTGGGTTGTTACGAGATGCCCACAAGGGAATAACTCGTTCCTGATCAAATGTCTGATTTTTCAAATCATAGCTACCGAGCGAACCGTGTTTTGTAGAAACATACCAAACCTTACCAGCTGTGGCATCAACGACAACGCCAAGAGGCATTTCGCATGTACCAGGCAAGAGAATCTCCTTTACGTAATCATTAGAATTAGCTTTAGAATCAATTCCGCAGAATTGTTTCTGAAACCTTTCTATAGAGGTCTTTCTTGAGTTCTCAACCTGGGTGGTTATTGACGTAGTCTCTTCTTCCATTGGTTTATCCATATTCACTAAAACAAAATAAGCAGCAACAAGCGTGACGATGCCAATTACTGCATACAAGGCAATTTTACTATTCAATTTGTGTTTTGAAAAGCCCTTATTTCCACTCAATTTGCTATGAGCAAGCTCAGTTAATTATTTCTCTTATATAAAATAGTCAATTTACGCTGAATTAAAATTAATAGCTGTACAACAAAATACAAGCCCAGAACCCAGGAAGGGTGTATTGACAGAAGCCCTTAATCGTCCTTGAGAAACCTATCATTTTGAAACAGTAATGAATCGGACCATGAGGTAACTGATAATATATCCGAATTCCAAATATCTAAAGGGATGGCCAAATTGTTTGGGTTGGGTTATCATTATTGGAGGGAGGTCTCTGAAGTGCTTCATTTGATCATTCCGGTTTATGACAAGGTGAATATGGCGATATCAGGGGGAAGGGCAGATGAATACCGACGAAAGGGGATTAAGGGAAATATTCACTTAGGCAATAGGGTGCTTGACGCTGGATCAGGTTTTGGAAATATGTCAAAAATGGCTAGAGACGAGACGCAACAGAACCTGGACGTTGTTCTATATGACCCACTCCCAAGTATGCTTTCCGGCACTAAAAAGTATCTACCAGATTCGCTTCATAAGTCGCTAGCATCGGGTGTTTTCGAATTTATGCCTTTCAGGGGACAAATATTTGATGCTGTTATGTGTGGTTATTCGTTACGAGACGCAATAGAACTCGAATCCGCAATCGCAGAGATGCATCGTGTACTTAAAAAAGAGGGATTGCTTGTTGTCGTCGACCTGGGAAAACCCGATAATAGAATATTAAGAGCCCTTGTTTCATTTTATCTAGAGCATATCCTCTCTATAGTAGCTTTTCTCGTAGCCGGTCAGCTTGGCTTGAAATTCAAGACAATTCATGGCACTTTTAAGAGATGGCCCAGAAATTCTGAACTTTACGCTCTGCTTTGCAGACATTTTTCTGAGGTCAAATTCGAGACCGGCTTGATGGGAGCCGCGGTAATAGTTCTTGCGTACAAAAAGTAATTGGATATAAACGCTACAGCATAAATGTGTAAATAACTATGACATGACGTTTTACCAACTTGTTACTAATTACATACCTTGACAACAATATTTTGTATGTGTATATTCTAATCTAGCTATGGTCAACAACGAAGCACAAAACGCGCCTACACACGAGATTATACAACAGATTTCTCCCTTCCCTACAGAAAGAATAACTAACTCGCGCAAAGTTAATTAGAAGGCAAACAAACTTTTTTGATATTCCTATGGCTCCTATAGACCAGATTAGAGAGGTATATGAAGAAGCCAGAAAAAGCAATCAAAATGTCATAACAGAAGAATCGGCAAAGTCAATTTTGACCGCATATGGAATTAATGTTCCTCCATATGCTCTAGTTTCAACCACCCAAGAGGCCACGGATAAAGCCAAACAACTAGGCTTTCCGCTAGTAGCTAAGATTGTTTCCCCGGATATTTTGCACAAGACTGATGTTAAGGGAGTCAAGATTGGACTTAAATCAGAAGAGGAAGTTCGCCGTGCATTTGATGATATGTATGGTAGGCTTTCGACAAAATATAACACTAAGGGTGTCATTTTGGAGAGAATGGTAGACCCTGGATTAGAGGTTATAGTCGGACTGCAGAATGATCCTCAATTTGGCCCCGTTATAATGTTCGGATTAGGGGGCATAAATACCGAAATATTCAAAGACGTAACGTTTCGAGTGCTTCCCATAACGCCAAAAGACATCGAGGAGATGATAGAAAATTTGAGGGGAAAGACAATGCTTAAGGGTTTCAGGGGATCTGAGCCTATTGAGCATGCTACTATTTCAAACATGCTAATGAAAATATCGAAATTAGGGGTAGATGCTGCGCCTTACTATGAATCCGTTGACTTCAATCCCGTCATTCTTTATCCGCATGATTACTTCGTAGTAGATGCCAAGATGCTCTTAAGAGAAAAACCAGACCTAGAGATAATGTCCAAGGCGGAACCCGATTCGTCATATATGGATCTCTTTTTCAATGCCAAGTCTGTGGCTCTAATAGGGGCATCACCAGAAGCAGGAAAAATTGGAAATTCTGTTCTACAGAGTTTGGCAAAGCATGACTACAAGGGGAAGGTGTTTCCCGTTAACGCAAAAGGATACCAAGAGATCATGGGCATTAAGGCCTACAAAAACCTAGATGAGATTAATGAGCAAATCGACGTTGTCGTGGTCACTGTTGATTTGAAATTTGTTCCAGACCTCCTGAAAAGCTGCGGTAGGAAGAATATCCATAACATGGTAATTATTTCTGGTGGAGGAAAGGAGCTTGGAGGTGATCGCGCTGCAATCGAAAACGAAATAAAAAAATTGTCATCGCAATTAAAGGTGCGGATCATTGGGCCTAATTGCATTGGTATGTTCAACGCTGATAATAGGCTAGACTGTGCGTTTCAGGGTCATGAAAGAATGTTGCGGCCTCAAAGAGGAGAAGTCGCATTTCTGTCGCAAAGTGGTACAGTTGGTATTGCATTTATGGAAACTTCAGACTCGTTTGGAATGAGCAAAATGATCTCTTACGGAAACAGATCGGATGTTGACGAAGCAGACATGATATGGTATCTAGGTGAAGATCCTAGCACTAAGGTGATCGGATTATATGTTGAAGGGCTGGGAGATGGAAGAAAATTTATGAATGCAGCCAAGAAAGTAATCGTAGAAAAGAATAAGCCTATACTGGTCTTCAAAAATGGCAGAACGACTAGAGGCGCTAAGCAGGCTGCGTCTCATACCGGCTCACTGGGTGGATCATACAACATAGTTAGGGGTGCTCTCGAGCAGGCCAATATAATCTCACTGGACAGTTATGAAGAGCTTACAGGATCTCTCAAGGCACTTACATGGCAACCAGTACCAAAGGGCAACAGAGTTGCTATGATCACTAATGGAGCCGGACCAGTCATTGCAGCAATAGATAACTTTGAAAGGCTCGGGCTGGCCGTGGCGGATATCAGCAGCAATACCCTAGCAAAGCTAAAGGAACACTACCCTCCTACTTATGTAATTGGAAATCCCTGTGATATCACTGGATCCGCTACAGCGGATGACTATAGGTATGCTATCCAAGCCTTCATGGACGACCCCAATGTGGACATAATAATGCCATGGTTTGTGTTTCAAGATGATCCATTAGAAGAAACCATTGTAGATATTCTCCAAGACTTTCAGAAACAGCGAAAAAAGCCAATTCTAGTAGGTGCAATGGGTGGACCCTTCACCCAAAAAATCTCCAAGCGTATAGAAGATACAAATGTCCCAGTCTACCATTCTGTTACAACATGGGTTACGGCTGCAGGAAGTATTGCCAAATGGGCTGATATCGCTGGTAACAGGTAAAAAACTCCTCCCAGCGTGAGAAACAACATTAAAAAAGATTCATGGTTTGTTGGGAAAGCTTATTATATTTATATGTAAAAACATTTGTAATGGAAAGCACTCAACAAAGTCAAATTGTAAGTATTACTCCTAAGGCCGCGGAAAAGGTATCAGAATTTATGAAGCAAGAAGGTAAAGATAATTTGTTCCTACGCGTGTACGTTTCTGGTGGAGGATGTTCTGGACTATCGTACGGGATGGGATTTGAGGAAAAATCAGATGAAGATGACTACGTGCTAGAACAAAATGGAGTTAAGGTTTTGATAGATAGCTATAGTCAAAACTACCTGAAAGGCGCCAACGTTGACTATATCGAAAGCTTGATGGGCTCAGGGTTTAAAATAAACAATCCAAATGTGACCAAGAGCTGCTCATGTGGACATTCCTTCTCAACTGACGGCTAAGAAAATATTCTCTGGCCTAAATACGGCAAGAAGGTTAGTCTCATACAGGCTAATCCTAAGGCCAAAGACCCCTAATCTTTATTGCTTCTGCTACCCTGCCGACTGCAAGTGCTATGCTTGCCTTTCTCATATTCACCTGGTATTTTTCGTGAGTCTCGTACACATCTGTGAATGCTTTGGTTACATTTCTATCAAGCATCCCATTAACCTGGTCTTCGGTCCAATATTCTCTTCGTAGATTCTGTAGCCATTCAAAATATGAAACGGTAACTCCTCCACCATTGGCAAGGACATCTGGAATAACCAAAATCTCACTTTTATACAATATTTCATCAGCTTCAGGAGTTGTGGGGCCATTTGCAGCTTCGGCGATCATTTTTGCTTTGACCTTGTTCGCGTTTTTCTTGGTGATTTGGTTTTCAAGAGCAGCAGGGATCAAGATTGTGCATTCAGTCTCCAGTATTTCGTCATTGGAAATTGACCGGGATTCTGGGAATCCCACCACAGAACCAGTCTTTTCCTTGTGCTTTCTGAGCGAACCAATATGGATTCCATTCTTGTTGTAAACACCTCCCTGAGAATCAGACACAGCCACGACTTTAGCGCCTTGCTCCTCGACTAGCTGGGCAGCAAACTGACCGGCATTTCCGAATCCTTGCACCGCAACATTCGCTGTTTGTAAGCCAATCCCAAGTTTCTTTGCAGCCTCTCTAACTGTAAATGACAGGCCTCTTCCTGTTGCCTCGTTCCTTCCTAATGACCCCCCTATCGCCAGTGGCTTACCAGTTATGACCTCGGGTTGAACAAAGTTACCCTTGAGAGCAGAGTACGTATCCATTATCCATGACATTTCCTTGCCACCGGTATATACATCGGGAGCAGGAATATCAGTGCGAGGTCCAATTATATCTGCAATTGCATAAGCATAACGTCGAGTCATTCGTTCGAGTTCCCCCATTGACATCTCTTTTGGATTGCAAATAATTCCGCCTTTTCCGCCGCCATAGGGAATATCTGCAATAGCGCACTTCCAAGTCATCCACATCGAAAGGGCCTTTACTTCGTCGATACTAACCTGTGGATGGTATCTTATGCCGCCCTTAAATGGTCCTCGTGCGTCGCTGTGTTGTGATCTAAATCCAGTGAAAACTCGAATTTCGCCATTGTCCATTCGAGTCGGGAGAGATACGGTAAGAACACGCTTTGGCTGAGCTAGAACATCGTGCATCCCTCTGTCGATTCCAACTATCTTGGCTGCTTCGTCAAGTTGCGTGAGGGCAACTTCAAAAGGGTTTATAATATTACTGCCCATAGGTTCTGACATCATATTATTCAGGAAAAATCTGGTGTATTTAAGCTTTGAACAAGACAAGAGGAATTTGACTATGTTAAGCTTAGATTAGCGACACATTCCCCAGTTCCCTAGTGTATAATTAATAGATGGGTGTAGCTTGGATACTAGCTTTTCTTGATTTTGCGCGAAATTAATGAGCGTAGCTGATCCTCTGTCAGCTCGGCCTCCTCTATGCCAAGGGACCTTGCAATGGTCTCTAGTTTCTCTCGCTCAGAGCCAACCGGACCTATAATTCTTGGCACAGAGGATGATGCTGAAATATTTGAGTCAGCAGAACGAGAGTTATCCTTCTCGTTTTGGATCAATTCCCTAGCCTTCTCGTATTCTCCAGTAGCTCGCCCCAGCAGTCTTGCCAAGCTTGAGAGCTTGTTAGAGCCCGCAACTAAAAATATGAGGAGCAGGACAATAATCACCCATTCAGAGGCCCCTATATTCATCAGAAGCATGTTGAATTCCACATGAATCCTACAACCTGATGATATTGATTAAAAATTTTAAGTTTTGCAACTAGGCATTTCTAAAGCCTTTCCAAAATCGCGCCGATTAGTTACTATGAAGTGGCAAAAAATTATCCAGCTTGTTGCCAGCAATATCACGCTCAAGCCAGTGTTGAAAAAACTGAAAAATATGAAAAGTCGGCAGTGCGTTGAGAAAACCGGTGACAATAATTCGATCAGCTACATATCATGTTCTTTTTTCTGATGTTCTCCTAACTGATCCAAACTGCTGAAAGTTCTCTTGCACAAGTCGCATACCAATGGGTTTAAGTTTGGCTCATTGTAATCAAGGCCCGGTTCTCCTTGGTCGTCATCCATAATATTAAAAACGTTGAGTGAAATATATCACTTTCGCGTCAGTCTCTACTGGCAGCTTTGATTTATGGCATAGCTATCCAGGTTTGCAGGGGATAATTATTAAATTCGGTCAAGATCTATAGAATCTGGATGGGCTACCGACCTATGGATGAGGCTACAATTGCTCAGTTACGTAATTTCGTGGATAGACTCAACACCGAGTCGAAAAAGGGTTCGGTTATCGTAGTTGAGGGAAAGCGTGATGTCGAGGCCCTTACTAGGATTGGATACACAGGACACGTCATGGCACTGAATCGGTTTAAAGGAATAAACAATTTTGTTGACAGCCAATGCGCCATTGACCGAAAAATAATCTTACTTCTCGACATGGACAGAACTGGAAAATATTTGACGAGTAAACTGATGAAACAACTGCAGTCTAGAGGAGGAAACGTCTGCTTGTTTTATAAGAAATCCCTTGCTAGGATTTCGAATGGAAAGGTTAGACACGTCGAGGATCTAATATCTTACGCACCACTTCTATCGGGAATTACGAGCGCCCGGAAGGATTTGTTCATGTATATCTAGCAACCGAGATTCAGGTAAACCTATGTCTCGATCTCAATAATCGATAGTCCAAGCACTTATATTCTAGCGAAAAGTTTGTACTTTTAATAATAGTATATGAGGTTATGAGATTGCCTAATACAGGTATCGTTAAGTATCATGTTAAACTTAAATTTGAAGTCGACGGTCTAGTTGAAAAAGCGGATATAATAGGCGCGATTTTTGGCCAGACAGAAGGTCTACTTGGTCCAGAAATGAACCTGAATGAGTTACAAAAGGTATCCAAAGTTGGCAGAATAGAGGTTAATGTGGATTCCAGATCGAATATGGCAAGGGGAGATGCCCTAATCCCAATGAGTACAGATATCTCCACCGCAGCACTTATTGCGGCAGCAATTGAAAGCATCGATAAAGTAGGACCCTTCCAGGCTAAATTTTTGCTTGTAGGTATAGACGATATACGTGCTATCAAGAAAAGAATTATTGTTGACCGTGCCAAAAGGATAGTCCAGGAATGGGCCACTAAGACAATTAGCGAGGGAGAAGAAATGCTGAAGGACGTTTATGACGCCAGCAAGCCTGGCAGGCTAACTGCGTTTGGGAAAGCGCAACTCGCTTGCGGAACCGGTGTATTTGACACTGATTGGATAATCTTAGTTGAGGGACGAGCAGACGTCATCAATTTGCTCCGCGCGGGATTCGATAACTCAATAGCTATCGAGGGAGCAAAAATCGATGAGACAATAACCAAACTTACGGAGGACAAGAAAGTGGTTGCCTTTATCGATGGTGATAGGGCAGGAGATTTAATCCTTAAAGAGCTACAAGGTCTTGTCACGATCCAAAAGGTACTGAGAGCCCCGCCAGGAAGAGAAGTAGAAGAACTAACTCCCCTAGAGATAACTGAGATTCTCAAAGAAGTTCTATCACCACCCACACCTGTGGATTACAAACAGGGAACTTATCCTCATCGTCAGTTGCAAATCGCAGAGGGACAGTCTGGCGCTTCTGAGGCCAAGTTACAACACAGGCGAGAAAAAAGGGAAAATGCCGAAATACAACCTGAAGTAAATCAACCTGCTCCAACTATCACCAGGAGTCCAGCTCAGCACGGTGACGTTCCTGAAGTTCTATCTACAATTAAAGAACTTTATCCACAAATTAACGAAACCTTGGAGGCCGTAATACTTGATACTTCAATGAGAACTATCCTTAAGCTTCCAGTTTCCGATCTTATAAAGAAACTCAACGCAACAGAGGGAGCTAAAATGCTAGTGCTTGACGGAATTATAACTCAGAGACTTGTGGAAGCGGCTAACAAGGTAGGTATTGAATACATCGTCGGACACAGAACAGGAGATTTAAAGCGTACCTCAGACATTAAGGTACGAACGTTTCATGACATGGGTGTTATTAACTAGATGTTATAATGGAACTTAAACTTCAGCAAGTTTTGATAATGGCACACCTTCTGCTGTTGGGTGCCTACCAAAACTATGTTGAAATTACTACAGTCCAGTTAAGCAAGGATATTAACAGATCTCAGCAGTCCGCGTCTAAGCATCTGCTGGAGCTCGAAAACGGTGGCTACATAACTAGGATAAGAAAGGGACATACAGTGAGGATTAAGGTTAGTGACAAGGGCTTCTCCCTTGTCAACATATTCTATGAAAGACTAAAAACGGCAATTGAATCCAAAACTAGTAGGGTTATAACATTCGAGGGTCATGTTGTCTCAGGAATGGGAGAAGGAGCATATTATATGTCATTAGAGGGATATCGAAAACAGTTTAGAAAAAAGCTTGGTTATGATCCCTTCCCTGGTACCCTGAATGTTGAACTTACTGATCCCGGTTCTATGCATTCAAGACGGATCTTGAGTTCATACCCTTCGATTTTTATCGGAGGATTTTCTGATGAAGCTAGAACTTATGGGTGGGTGAAATGTTATCCTGTAGAAATCAATCACGGACTCGTAAAAAATGCTGCACTAATCGTTTTGGAACGAACACACTATGACGACAGCACGATAGAAATTATCGCCCCAATTTCCATCAAAAAAAGTGCGGGGGTTAAAAACGGTGATCGTGTTCTAATAACAACCCATATGCCGCGGGAAATTATCAAGAACTAGGTTTTATAGAATGAGTCGCCCAAGTCGTCCTTAATAGTTGAACTTTTGGTTGTGGGAATAGGTGTATTTAACCTAATTACTCTAACATTCAAGTTCCTTTTTGCGCAGTTTTCTGCAACATCTTTTTCGGTATGAGCCTGATCATAACCTAATGCAATAGTATCAGGTTTTACATATTCAACCGTGTCGTACAGCGTTCCCTCCCTGCCTATAATCGCAAGATCGACAAAACTCAACGACGATACGAGCTCTTGTCTAAGCACTTCGTCATGAAAAATTTTTCGTTTACCTCGTATCTTCATTGCTGTGGATATTCTAGCTATAACTACCACAAGAATATCGCCCTCAGCCTTGGCAGCCTTAAGGGTATGAATATGCCCCGGGTGGATCAGGTCGAAAACCCCTCCTACCAAAACTACTTTTATTGCATCTCTCCCAATAAAGGAAATTTGCGGCGTATGATTCTTGTCAACAAATCCCTTATCTGAAAGCTCTTGAATTTTGCGATCGTATACATCTTTAGGGACATAGGCCCAAGACCTGAGCCGCTGATATGGCGATTTTTCTGGCTCAAGGGCACTGAGATACAAGCAAGCTAGTATTTTTTTATCTAGAAAATCCATCTATTCAATTACCACGCGCTCGAGGGACGATGCTAAGAATATGGTGATACTCATTTTATAGTATTCGCTGCACGAAGAGAAAAGTCTCCGTATTGACGACCTGGTATGTCTTAAAAATTCAGGCAAGAGCCGGCATCCAGTTGATAGCGGTAAATGTATATCTTACAATCAAAACATTACCGCATTATCGTATTGGAGAAAAAAAAGGAGGTATATATAACAAGAAGAATACCAGAGCCGGCATTTTCTATGCTTGCATCCAAATATCATGTTCTAGTTCATGATGATAGACGCCCTCCAACAAGGGAAGAGCTGAAACGGAACATACGAAATAAGAGCGGGATTCTATGTACTCTTTCTGACAGAATAGACAAGGAATTAATGCACCAGGCAGGACCCAACCTCAAGGTCATAAGTTCGTATAGCACAGGACATGATCATATCGATATATCTGAAGCTACAAAAAGATTGATCGCTGTTGCCACGACAGGAGATGTACTGGCAGAAGCAACAGCCGATCTGACATTTGGTCTCATCCTAGCAATCTCAAGAAAATTAGTTCAAGCTGACAGGTACGTAAGAACAGGTTCATGGAAGGAGGGATGGAGTCCAGATTTGCTTTTGGGTTACGACGTATATGGATCTACTCTGGGTATAATTGGATTGGGAAGAATTGGCCTAGCGGTGGCAGAGCGTGCGAGGGGCTTCAAAATGAACATTATATACCACAACAGGAATCGTATAGATGCAAAGCTAGAGTCAAAATCTGGCGCGAAATACGTAGGGATAAATGAACTGCTCGAGAGCAGTGACTTTCTTACTATACACGCTTCACTTAACAAGGATAGTTTTCACATGATTGATAGGCACAAGCTTCGGAAGATGAAAAAAAATGCTTTTCTTGTCAATACCGCCAGGGGTGCTATGGTAAAAGAAAGTGATTTGGCTGAAGCATTGCAGAACGGATGGATTGCTGGAGCTGCACTAGACACTTACAGACATGAACCTCTAAAACGGTCAAATAGGCTGTTAAGTGTATCAAATGTCATATTGTTACCACATATTGGTAGCGCAACTTTCAATACGAGAAGGAACATGTCAAGAGTCGCTGCCCAGAATTTGATTAACGTGCTTGAGGGTATGCCACCCTTATATCCTGTTAATATTTATCGCCATGTCAGCGGAAGATATAAGTGAACAAAAGATTAACCGGGGGTTTAAAAATATTCATGGCTTGCGGAGAATTTGTCGAGTGAAGTCTTTGAGTTTGTTTTCCGGGAGTCGCCAGACTGGGTTGTTCCCACTCGCTCAGTATATCTTCATGCAACTGGTATTTACCGTCTTGATATCTTGAAATCCGATCGTACCCGATGGAATTAGGCCCGTTAGTTGTAGGTTCTTAATGTAC
>OCZV010000165.1_pt1 | contig 24726 bp, 21 predicted proteins | sample 1539051 | NCBI WGS metagenome assembly OCZV01 (sample SAMEA3113581, study PRJEB22503) | soil metagenome
CCGGCTCCACGGGAGATTCGATCGTCCCGCTAGCACCAAGGAGTGAACCGGAAGAACAAATCTCGTGGTGGCCTGCTGCCACCAAGGCCGCACAGTATCAGATGCGAGCCATAGTCGCGCCTGAAAAGCAACCTCAGAACCTTTATCGGATATCGCCGCTCATTTCTGAAATGGCAATCAGGCACCACCTGCCGGTGTTCATTTACCATTTGAGCAAATGGCCGACCACCTATTCGGGGAGCGGCTCGGTCATTTCCTCGGGCTTCACCCAGGCGTCGAATTCTTCTTCGGTTAGGTATCCGAGCTGGAGCGCAGCCTCCTTCAGACTGAGGTCGTTCCGGTAGGCGGTCAAAGCGATCTCCGCGGACTTCTCGTAGCCGATATGCGGGTTGAGGGCCGTGACCACCATCAACGAGCCGTCCAGATGCTCCTGAATGACCTTGCGGTTGGGCTCGATGCCGACTGCACATTTGTCGTTGAAGGCGCGGGTCGCGTCGGAGAGCAGTGATATTGACTCCAAAACGTTATGGAGCATCACCGGCTTGTACGTGTTCAGCTGGAACGCACCCTGTGATCCGGCGAAGGCGACCGTGGCATCGTTCCCGAGAACCTGGGCGCACACCATCGTCAGCGCTTCGGACTGAGTCGGGTTGATCTTGCCGGGCATGATCGATGACCCCGGCTCGTTTTCGGGGATCTTGAGTTCCGCGAGCCCGGCGCGCGGGCCGCATGCGTAGTAGCGGACGTCGTTGGCGATCTTGAACAAAGCGACCGCCAGGGTCCGAAGCGCGGCCGAAACGTCCACCATGGCATCGTGGGCGGACAGCTCCGCAAACTTGTTTTCCGCTGCCACGAACTGCTTGCCCGTCTCCTGCGACAGCTTTTCGGCGACCACTTCACCGAATCGAGGATGCGCATTGAGCCCGGTCCCAACGGCCGTCCCGCCGATCGCGAGTTTCGACACCCCGGGAATCGCACGCCGGACACCGTCCAGTGCCTGATCGATTTGAGCGACCCAGCCAGACAGGACCTGCGACAGCCGAACCGGAGTTGCATCCTGAAGGTGCGTCCTCCCCACCATCACGACGTCGTCGAACTCGCCGGCCTTTTTGTCGAGCGTGGCACGGAGTCTTGTCACCGTCGGGATCAGCACCTCCTCGATCTGCTCTACCGTCGCGATGTGCATTGCGGTGGGGAAGGTGTCGTTGGAAGACTGCCCGCGGTTCACGTCGTCGTTGGGATGCACCGGTTTCTTGGATCCGATCTGCCCGCCGGCGAGCTGGATAGCGCGGTTGGCTATCACCTCGTTAGCGTTCATGTTCGACTGGGTTCCGGAGCCCGTTTGCCATACGACTAGCGGAAACTCATCGTCGAGCCTGCCCTCGATGACTTCGTCGGCCGCCCGAACGATGAGTGCAACGACCTCGTCGGACAGCTGACCGAGCTCGCCGTTCGCAAGCGCCGCGCACTTCTTGAGCAGGCCGAGGGCTCGAATCACGGGTCGTCCCCACACGAAGCGATCCGTTCCAATGGGGAAGTTCTCGATCGACCGCTGCGTTTGCGCAGCCCACAATCTGTCGGCGGGCACGCGCACCTCTCCCAGGCTGTCCTTGTCGGTGCGGTAGCTCTCGGTGGTCATGGGTTAATCATGCCTCTTCGCCGACGGAGGGCTCGTACGATGGCCGCGGCTCCGATCGGGTGGTGTGGCGCAGCAAGAAGATCACCACCCCCAGTCCCAGCAAGGTTCCAGTCAAGATCCCGATCTCGAGCATCAGATCTCCGAACTCGCTGGTGCCCACAATGTCCTTAGCCTCGGCGCTAATAACGATGAGCCTCCTGATCACGGCAACGATGCCCACAATCAGGAAGGGCTCCGTGAGAAGGACGTTTTCTCTGATGACGGCGCTGATCGTGTGGATGAGCTCCGTGAAGATGAAGACCAGAAGCATCGAATCGAGCAATGCCAGAATGGTGGCTGAGAAACTGCCTTCTCCGATCTGCGTGACGAAGCGGAAGAGGGCGTTGGCGAATAGCGAGACGCCGGCGAGCGCGAGCACGACCGCAACGCCGACGTAGAACACATCCTCGACGTATCGAAAGATGCCGCCGGCCTGGCTGCGGAAGCGCCGCTCCCGTGCTCCCGTTGAGCTCATTCACAGCAACCTACAGCAGCCTGCGGTGTGCGACACTTTCGAATGGTGCACAACGACAGCAGGCTTCAGCCTGTGAGAATCGATGTCCCGACTCCGACGGATCTCGCCGTTGAATGGGGCGACGGGCACACGTCCCGATACGACCTCGAGCAACTCCGGCGGGCGTGCTCCTGTGCTGAGTGCACGGAGCTGCGCGGCCAAGGCCAGGCGCTGTGGCCGCGACCCGGGGGGCCGATCGGCCTCGAGATACACGATGCAGAGCTCATCGGGGCGTGGGGGCTTAGCGTGCGTTGGAACGACGGACACGAAACAGGTGTCTACACCTGGGAATCACTTAGAGCGCTGTGCGCCTGCCGGACCTGTCAAAACGCAACAAGCAGAAGCTAGTTCGCGCCCGGCGCGGCAACGTTCAAGATGGGGAGTGTGATGCGCTGCGGCGCCAACCGCATGAGGTGGTCGGCAACCCCTCTTATCGCTACGGCCGCCTCAGAGTCCGGGAGTTCGCTTACAACCGGCAATCCTGCGTCACCACCCTCACGGAGGGACGGAACCAACGGAATTTGGCCGAGCAGCGGGACGCCGAGCTCTTGTGAGAGCAGTTCTCCGCCTCCGGTCCCGAATATGTCGTAGCGGAATCCATCCCGGCCGGTAAACCAGCTCATGTTCTCAATGACCCCAGACAGATTTAGCCCCACTTTCTTGGCCATGTATGCCGCGCGCTGTGCGACGCGCTGAGCCGCCGGTTGTGGCGTGGTTACGACTACTACTTCGGTGGCGGGGAGAAACTGCGCCATGGTGAGTGAAACGTCGCCGGTGCCGGGCGGCATGTCGATGATGACGATGTCCGGATCGTTCCAGTAGACGTCGGTGACAAACTGGGTCAGGGCTTTGTGCAGCATCGGTCCACGCCAGATCACGGGATTGTTCTCGCGTGTGAAGAACCCGATCGAGATCACCGCAACGCCGTAAGCCTCTGGCGGAACGATCAAGCGGTCGATAACGACAGGACTGCGGTCGATACCCATCATGCGAGGTATTGAGAAACCGTAGACATCTGCATCGATCAGGGCGACGCGCCTGCCCAGCCCGGACAGCGCGATGGCGAGGTTTGTGCTCACGGACGACTTGCCTACCCCGCCCTTTCCTGAGGCGACGGCGATTACGCGGGATCGCTCGAACGCTTCCGGAGTGGTGGCAGGACGGCCGCCGTGGAGCTGCTGCCGGAGGGACGCTCGCTCTTCGTCAGTCATCGTCGTGAAGTCGACGAAGACTCGCCCCGCTCCCAGCTCCGTGATGGCAGCGGTGACGTCGTTCTGAATGGTTGCCTTCAGCGGACAACCTGGGACGGTCAGGGCGATGGAGATGTGGACCTCTTCGCTCCGGATCGCGATGCCACGGACCATGTTGAGTTCGGTCAGGGGGCGGTGAAGCTCGGGATCCTGGACTTTCGCGAGCGCTGCTCGGACGCCGGCTTCGGTGAGTCCTTCGGCCACGGCCGTTCCCCCTCCCGTTGGACGCGACGCGTTCACTCAGTGTCGCACAACAAGCAGAGAGAGGAAAAGCGTGGCATTATATGAGTGCTCTTGAGCGTGTCTTGGCGCCTCGGGGCAATGGTGCGAAGGGGGCGCCGGACCGATCCCATGAGGGGGTGGATCGGTGGAAGTAAGTCGCCGTGATTTCCTGAAGTTCTCGGCCGCGGGCACAGCAGGGGCAGCCTGGGCCACGTTCGGATTCGACCTCCGTCCCGCACACGCGCAGGTGGCTCAGTTGAAGATCGCGCGCGCGACCGAGGTGCGTTCCGTATGTCCTTACTGTGCGGTGGGCTGTTCGATGATCGCCTACGTCTCTGGTTTCGGAGAGACACAGTCCTTTAACTCGAGGCCGTTCCTCGTGCACATCGAGGGCGATCCCGACAGCCCGATCAACGGCGGCTCGCTGTGTCCCAAGGGCGCGTCGACGATGCAGCTCGCTGTGTCCGAGAACCGCGTCAAGGGACCAAAGTACCGGGCACCCGGCGCGTCCCAATGGCAGGACATCTCGTGGGAGGAAGCTCTTGACCGCCTAGCCCGCCTCATGAAGGACTCGCGTGATGAGCGGTTCGTCGATGTCGACGACGACGGCAACACCGTGAACCGCAACGAAGGATTCGCGTGGGTCGGTGGCGCGACGATCTCTAATGAAGAGGGATACCTCACGACGAAACTGTTTCGCGCCTTAGGTTGCGTGGGTTTAGAACAGCAAGCCCGGGTTTGACACGGCCCCACGGTGGCCAGTTTGGCCGCCACGTTTGGCCGGGGGGCCATGACCAATCACTGGGTCGACTTCAAGAACTCCGATGTCTTCCTCGTCATCGGAGCGAATCCTGCCGAGAACCACCCGTGCGGCTGGAAATGGGCTTTCGTAGCACGTGATGAACGCGGCGCGAAGATCATCCACATCGATCCTCGCTTCACCCGCACGTCGGCAACGTCCGATATGTGGGCGCCGATACGCGCCGGGACGGATGCCGCTTTCTTTGGTGGCTTGATCAACTACGTCTTCGAGAACGAGCTTTACCACGAGGACTACGTCAAGCTGCACACGAACGCATCGTTCATCGTCTCGGAAGACTTCGAATTCAACGATGGCCTGTTCTCCGGGTACGACGAGGCCACACGTGAATACGATCCGACGACGTGGGACTACGAGCGCGAAACGGCACCGCAGGAGGGCGATGAAGGCTCCCCACAGGCGAAGGAAGGAATCGCCCGGCGCGACATGAACCTGCAGCACCCTCGATCCGTGTTCCAGCTCATGAAACAGCACTATTCCCGCTACACGCCCCAGATGGTCTCCGAAATCACCGGCATCCCCCAGGAGAAGTTCCTCGAGATCGCCGAGCTCTTCGGATCGACCGGCGCGCCGGACAAGGCAGGAAACATCGTCTATGCCGTGGGGCTGACGCACCACACGTGCGGTGCGCAGATGATCCGCGCCCTTGCGATCGTTCAGTTGCTGCTGGGCAATGTGGGCAAGCCCGGAGGCGGAGTCAACGCCGAGCGAGGACACGCAAACATCCAGGGCAACACAGACAACGCCCAGTCGTGGGAGATCCTTCCCGGCTACATGGCGGTTCCTGCCCCCGGCTTGGAGACCCTCGACCAGTACATCGACCAGAGGGCGTTTACCCAGCTCGATCCGAAATCGCTCAACTTCTTCGGCTCCATGTACAAGGCCTTCACAGTGAGCCTGCTCAAGGCGTTTTTTGGAGAGGCGGCCACCAAAAAGAACGACTTCGCCTACAGCTGGCTACCCAAGCCGGACAAGAACTGGGCGTGGATGACCATCCACGACGAGGCGCGCGCAGGCCGGCTGCAGGGCCTGTTCAACGGCGGTATGAGCAGCATCAACATCGGGCCCGATTCCAACCGGATCGCAGAATCGTTGGGCAACCTGAAGTGGTTCGTGGTGATGGATCCTCTGCCGACGTCGTCGTCTGAGTGGTGGAAGGACTTCCCCGGAGTCGACCCCAGCGCGATCGACACTGAAGTGTTCTTCCTGCCGACGACCCACTGGATCGAGAAGTCCGGTGCCTTCACGAACTCGGGCCGATGGGTGCAGTGGAAGCACGCGGCTCTCCCCGCGGAGGGTGAAATCAAAGACGATGTCTGGATCCTGGGGCAGCTCTTCGCGCGGCTCAAGACGCTCTACGAGGAGGAGGAGGGCGCTTTCCCCCATCCGATCCTCAACCTGAGCTGGCCGTACACGGATCAAGAGAACCCGGATCTCGAAGAGATATCGAAAGAGATCAACGGCAGGAATCTAGATAGCGGCGAGCAACTCGCCTCCTTCCTGGACGCCAAGGACGACGGCACAACCGCAATCGGGAACTGGATCTATACGGGTTCCTATACGGAAGAGGGCAACATGATGGATCGTCGCGGCACGGACGACCCCACCGGGATGGGCTTCTTCCACAACTGGACATGGTCCTGGCCGGCCAACCGGCGTGTTCTTTACAACCGGGCATCCGCCGACGCAAAGGGCGATCCGTGGGACGACACCAGGCCCGGGATCAAGTGGAACGGCAGCCTGTGGACAGGCGATGTGCCGGACTATCCACCGGATGCCCCGCCGGACAGTCTGGGCGCTTTCATCATGACCGGCGAGGGTGTGGCGCGATTGTTCGCTCCCGGAAGCCTGATGCGAGATGGGCCCATTCCCGAGCACTACGAACAGGTCGAATCGCCCATCGTCAATCCGTTGAGTGAAACCAACAAGAATCCTGCGTCGATCCACTTCGAGGACGCGCCTGCCAGCTGGGCGGAGGACGACAGCGAGTTCCCGTACGTTGCAACCACGTATCGGGTGACGGAGCACGAGCATTTCGTAACCCAGCATGTGCCGTATCTGGTAGAGGCAATGCCGGACTTCTTCGTGGAGATTCCTCCCCAGCTTGCAAGGAAGAAGGGAATCTCCAACACCGACAGGGTACGGGTGCGCTCTAAACGTGGCGAAGTGGTCGCGATCGCGCTGGTGACGAAGCGCATGCGTCCACTTCGGCTGGGGCGCAAGGAGGTCTACCAGGTCGGCGTTCCCGTCCACTGGCACTATGCGGGTGGTAAGGGCCTTAAGGCGGAGAACAAAAACCTGATGGCGAACCTCCTCTCGCCGTACGTGGGCGATGCGACGGTTGCTACACCGGAGTTCAAGGGCTTTCTCGTCGATGTGGAAAAGGTATAGGGGGGTGCCGGTATGACTGAACTGGGACTCGCCATTCGAAGGAAATCGGCCACCCCAACGTCCGGGACAAACATTCGCCGCGACCACTCGACGCCGGGATCCGAGGTCTCGAAGATCGTCGACATCGACCTCTGCATCGGCTGCAAGGCTTGTGAGATCGCGTGCAAGGAGTGGAACGACCTCCAGGTGGAGGAGACGTCAAACTTCGGCAGCTACCAGAGCCATGAGGATCTGACTCCCCACACATGGGATCTCATGCGGTTCAACGAGGTCGATCTCGAAGAGGACGGGATCGCATGGTTGATCCGTAAGGACTCGTGCCTGCACTGCGAGGAGCCCGGCTGTCTCGAGGCATGCCCGGCACCTGGGGCAATCGTTCAGTACGAAAACGGCATCGTCGACTTTGATCAAGAGAAATGCATCGGGTGCCAGTATTGCGTCAGCGGCTGTCCGTTCGACATCCCGCGTTTCGACCAAGAAACGAAGAAGGTCTACAAGTGCACGCTGTGCGTCGACCGAGTGTCGAATGGAATGGAGCCGGCGTGCGTGAAGGCATGTCCGACGGGGTCCATCAAATTCGGAACCAAGGAAGAGATGACGACGTACGGCAAGGAAAAGGTCGGGAAACTCAAGGATCGCGGCTTCGACGACGCCTTGCTGTACGACCCGGAGGGTGTCGGCGGTCTCCACATGATGTACGTCGTGCCCAGAGGCGAGATGCTTGAGGAGTACGGCCTGCCACAGAATCCGACTGTTACTTCGAACACCAGCTTCTTCGGCTTGATGAGCGGGTTGCGCAAACTGGGTTCGATCTCGGTCTGGGCCGGGGTTATCGGCACCGTGGTGTTCTTCCTCCGAACGGGGCGCCGTTTCCCGCCCTCAGAGGACAAGGCGGTCGAGCACGCCAGGGCCAAGGGCGAGGGCGAAATCGACCTCACCGAAAAGAAGGCTCGGACCACCGAGTCGGGCGGCTCGAACGAAGGTGATCACCGATGATGCGGGAAGTCCCTCGCGAGAGCGAGATCGTTCGCTACTCCCTAGCCGATCGAATTATGCATTGGTTCACCGCCGTGACGTTCATCTACTTAATGCTGTCAGGATTCGCGCTTGGTTACCCGCGTATGGCATGGCTCTACGACGTTCTCGGCGGAGGTCAAACCGTGCGCTGGCTGCACCCGTGGGCCGGGGTCGCGTTCACGATCGGCATCGCCTACATGTTGTTCGCGTGGACGCGCGACATGCTGTTCGAGGCAGAGGACAGGCGGTGGGCGCGCGAATTTCGCAACTACGCGCGGACGGGTCACGTCGATGCCGATGTCGGCCGGTACAACGCGGGGCAGAAGGGTTACTACTGGTTCGCGTTGGGCACCGGCCTCATCCTGCTGCTGACTGGAATCCCGCTCTGGTATCCGTGGCTTCTGGGTTCGGGGTGGAACCTGACCGCTCGTCTCGTTCATCACGCGTTCTTCCTTCTCACCGTTGGCGGCTTCATCATCCACGTGTACATGTCCACCGCGCTGCTCCCGGGGACGGTCAGGGGCATGACCACGGGGCGGGTCGAGCGCAGGTGGGCGGCGTGGCATCACCCTCGTTGGTTCAGGGAGCAGGAAGCGCCACAACAGGCCGCAGCCCCGGAGCAAAAACCGGCCGTCCGCACGTGAAGGGAGGAGGAGGTCCGGGCGACTTCAGGGAGCGCCTTGACCGCGCACGCACTATCGAGCGGTCACCGGCCGCCGCGGAGCCACTGGACTTCCTCGTAGTGGTTCTCGACTATCAGCTCGGCCGCTCGCTTCAGGGAAGCATGCGATCCGCAGCAGCACGGGTCTCCTCGGGCGCGCTGGAGGCACGCCTCACCGACCGATGGCCCCTGCTCGATCTCACGGCAGCCGCGGGCCCCCTTAGTCAGGAGGTGTCTGAGGCCGTTCGAGTTCTCACGGGAGCTCCGCCGGTGCCGGGGCCGCTTGCGGATTCCGGACGAGGACTCCTGGCCGCCGGGGACGGCGAAGTCCGTTCGCTGGTCGAGGCGTGGCTCGATGACCCAACTCTGCTCGACCCTCGAATGGGCGGATGGGTGCGGATCGCGGCCGCCCCGCTACTTGAGCTCGCCGCCGCGGGGATCGACCCGCCGTCCCGGGACGAATGGTCGGGTCCGGTGTGCCCGATGTGCGGTGGGCCGCCACAGTGTTCGGTCATAGTGGAGGAGTCCGGGGCGTTTCTACAGGGCTCGCCCCGGTATCTGATCTGCGCCCGATGTGCGGCCCGATGGTCGTTTCCGCGGTCGGTCTGCGTTTGGTGCGGCGAGGAGGATTCGAGGCGCCTGGGCCCCTATGCGGCCGACGGCCAGGACGGGGTCCGCATAGATGCGTGCGATACCTGTCGCCACTACATCAAGACTTTCGATCTCCGGGTCGCCGGTGCGCGGCAGGTTGTTCCCCTCGTAGACGACATCGCGACGCTTGCACTGGATGTGTGGGCCCATGAGCAAGGGATGTCCCGGCCGGCGCTGTCGCTCGCCGGGGTCTGAATTTCGGCAACTTTGGGAGACGAGTTAGCGCAGATCGTTCATGCTGTCCCCTGACAATGCCGTCATGGAGGCGAGTTTCATGAATGACAACTCCGCAACTCTGATCGAGACGATCCGGTCCTCGGTCATCGGCGAGGGCGAGACAATCCCGGGTCCCTACGGACCGCGGCGGGTTACCTATGCCGACTACACCGCATCCGGCCGGTCGCTGACCTTCATCGAGGACTTCGTTCGGGACGTGGTGATGCCGCTCTATGCCAACACCCACACGGAGAGCTCGGGGACCGGGCTGCAGACCACTCGTTTTCGCGAAGAGGCTCGGGCGATAATCCGCGACGCGGTCGGCGGAAACGATGACCACGTTGTTGTCTTCTGCGGATCGGGATCCACGGGAGCGATAGACAAACTCATCGGCGTCTTGGGGCTGAGGATCCCGAACGATCTCGATGAGCGCTATGGCTTCTCTCGGATGATTCCGGAAGCGGAACGTCCGGTTGTGTTTATCGGACCGTACGAACATCATTCCAATGAGCTTCCATGGCGCGAGTCCATAGCGGACGTGGTCGTCATTAAGGAGGACTCCGACGGTCATGTGGACCTCGACGACCTGGGGCGCAGGCTGCGCGAGTATGCGGACCGTCCGCTGAAGATCGGAAGTTTCTCGGCGGCCTCGAACGTGACCGGCATTGTGACCGACACCGATGCGGTGGCTTCCTTGCTCCACAGCTACGGAGCGCTCTCCTTCTGGGACTATGCCGCGGCGGCACCGTATGTGGCGATGAACATGACCGCCGATGTTGAGTCCCCGGCGTACAAAGACGCCATCTTTCTCTCGCCGCACAAGATGATCGGTGGTCCGGGCACGCCGGGTGTGCTCGTGGCGCGTCGGGAGCTATTCGGCAATCGCGTCCCGGTGATCCCAGGTGGCGGGACCGTCTCGTACGTGAACCCGACCGAGCATAGTTATCTGGAAGAACCCGAACACCGCGAAGAAGCCGGTACCCCCGCCATCATCGAGTCGATCCGCGCCGGCCTGGTGTTTCAGCTGAAGGAGGCGGTTGGACCGGAGGCAATTCGCGCGCGGGAGGAGTCCTTCATAGAGCGGGCCATCGACAGGTGGAGAGCACACCCAAACATCGAAGTGCTTGGAAACCTCACGGCCGAGAGGCTATCTATCGTCTCCTTCGTCGTTCGCCACGACGGCCGCTACCTGCATCACAACTTCATCGTTGCGCTGCTCAACGACCTGTTCGGAATCCAATCGCGCGGTGGGTGCTCTTGTGCAGGACCCTACGGACACCGCCTTCTCGGGATCGACATAGAGCGGTCGCATGAATTCGAGCGGGAGATCGCCAAAGGTTGCGAAGGAATCAAACCCGGGTGGGTGCGGGTGAACTTCAACTACTTCATTTCCGAGAGTGTGTTCGAGTTCATCCTCGAGGCGGTCGAATTCGTTGCCGACCATGGTTGGAAACTGCTTCCCGATTATTCCTTTGATCCGCCCACCGGGTTGTGGCGTAACCGGAGCGGCTCCCCAAAACCGCCGATGAGTCTGTACGACATCCAACACACGGACGGAGCCATGCGTTATCGACAGCAGCGGCGCGTGGAGCCGGAGCAGAACCTCAAGCTGTACTTGGTGCAGGCGCGCCAGATAGTTGACGACGCCGACGGCCGGGGCCCGCGTGACCCCGAGCTCGATCTTTCTGCCGATTTCGAGCATTTGCGGTGGTTCCCGTTGCCTCACGAGGTGGCATCCGTTCGTGAGTCGACGGCGGGACCTACGGAGAGCCCGGTGAACCTCCCCTGAAGATGGCGCGCACCGAATCGATCGTGTCTGCTTCGCTCGGAGACTTGTCGGATCGGTAGCCCTTTACTCGCGCGAACCGAAGTGCCATCCCCGCCGGATAGCGTGTGCTCGTCTGCACGCCGTCGAAGGCGATCTCAACGACCAACTCCGGGCGCAAGTACACAGTAATCCCCTCGCGCCTTTGCTCCAGCTGAAGGAACCGTTCGGTTTGCCAGTCGAGCATCTTGTCGGTCATCCCCTTGAAGGTCTTGCCCAGCATCACAAACTCTCCGGTACTGGTGTCGCGTGCCCCCAGATGGATGTTGCTCAAGCGGCCTTTCCTTCGTCCGTGTCCCCACTCGGCGGCCAGGACGACGAGGTCCAGAGTGTGAGCTCGCTTCACCTTGATCCAGCCGGCACCGCGCCGGCCGGCCTCGTACGGCGCGTCCAGCGCTTTGACCATCACTCCCTCGTGGCCGCGCTCGATCACATCGTCGAAGAAGCGCTCAGCCTCCTCAGGCGTCGGGGTCGCGATTCGAGGAACGCGAAACATCTCGGGCACGAGTTCGACCAATGCGGTGAAACGTTCACCCGCGGGGCGGTCGATGAGATCTTCGCCGTTGATGTGCAGACAGTCGAAGAAGAATGAAGAGAGCGGGGTGGTTGCGCGCAGTTGTGGGACCTGCAGCTTGCTCCCGAACCGGCTCATAGTCACCTGGAACGGCAGCGCGCGCCTGTGCGCGCCGAGGGTGATTGCTTCGCCGTCGAGAACGACCGATTCGACGGACAGAGCGCGCACCGCTTCGACCACTTCCGGGACTCGATCTGTGATGTCGGCAAGGTTCCGCGTGAAGACGCGGATCTCGTCGCCTTTGCGGTGCACCTGGATGCGGGCTCCGTCTAGCTTCCACTCGACGGTCGCAGAGCCAACCTTCTGGAGTGCAGAGTCCAGATCTTCGGCCGTCTGGGCGAGCATCGGCTGCAGGGGACGGAGGACTTCGAGGCGAAATCGCGCCAGTCCGTCCCTCCCATCGGCGACCGCGGCCGCCGCCACGGCTCCGAGATCGCCGGCGAGCATGAGCGCTCGCCTTACCTCGGCTGCTGACGAATCGGTTGCCCGTGCGACCGCTTCAACCATCACGCCCTCGAGAGCCCCTTGCCTGAGTTCACCCAGCAGGAGCCGCCGGAGGAAGTCCTGCTCGACCTGGGTTGCCCGGCCGAACACCTCGTTGATCCGTGCGCGCCGTGCGGTCTGGGACCCCGTGCCGGTGGCGCGAGAGATGCTCGTCAGCATTGCGTCGAGTTCCAGGACCTCGACCGTCGGCTCCGTCGCAGCCGGCGGCATTTCGCGCAGGGTGGCCCACCCAACGCCGATGGTCCCCTGGGGCAGGATCCCGGAGAGGTACGCGACCGCGACCGGTACCTCCTTTGGATCCAGGGCCCGAAGACAGGAAGCGATCAGCTCGATCTTGGCCAAACGCGACGACGTGTCGGCAACCTCGAGAGAAGTTCGTGCAATCCGTTCGAGAAGCATGCCCACCGATTGTGAACCGATCGACGTCAGTATGTTTCGGTTACCTTCGTCAATCCGAGCGGGTGGTCGGGGTCGGCGCCGCGGGCGCGCGCCAGGTGCGCCGCGAAGACCTGCCCGGGCACCACTGCAACAAGGGGGGTCAGCCAGTCACCGGGCTGGGCTGGAAGAGTGAAAACAGATCGAGCCATTCTCTGAACTGCAGGGTCGGCGGTTATCGCTATCAAGTCCGCTCCGCGCTCGTTCAGTGTTTCGGAGATCTCGCGCAGGCCCGGGAGACTGGCGTCCTCGGGGGCCACGACCAGCGCAGGGAATCCTCGGTCGATGGCAGCGATCGGTCCGTGCAAGAGGTCGGCTGGCGAATACGGCTCGGCGATGACTCCGCTCAGTTCTTTGATCTTCAACGCGATCTCGTAAGCAGTGCCGTAGTTGAACCCCCGGCCAATAACGGCGCAGTGTTCGATGTGCCCGTAGCGGTAGGTGACGTCTTTTTCGGCCACCGCCTGGCGGATGACCGAATCAATGATGGGCGGCAGGGCTCGCAGCTCCGCTTCGGCGTGCCGAGCCTCCTCACCTTCGTGTCCGCAGGTACACAACAACGCGAGTGCAGCTAGCGAACACAGATAAGTCTTCGTCGCGGCCACCGAACGTTCTGCTTCGATATGGAGTGGGAGGACCTCGGTGGCGGCTGCCGCGAGCGGCGAGCCGGGATCGTTCGTGACGGCGATGCTCGGACGTCCCTGATCCGAGGCGGCCTGAAGGACGCTGACGATGTCGGGCGACCGCCCCGACTGCGAAACACCGACGACCAGTGCCCCGTCGAGCCGCGGCGGCCGGTCGTAGACAGAGATCACCGACGGAATTGCCAGTGCAACGGGGAGGCGCAGTCGAGCTCCGAATACGTACTGGGCGTAGCGGGCGGCGTTGTCGGAGCTTCCTCTCGCCGCAACCACGACATAATGCAGGTCCGGATCTCGAACGAGGGGCTGGAACCTCGCCGCGGCCGGCATCTCCATGTCTAAGAAGTGCGCTATGGCATCGGGTTGTTCGGCGATTTCATCGTCGAGGAGGCTCACGGGCGACCGAGCCTAGCAAGTCCCGGCGAACTGTCTGCCGTGGTCTCCAACATTCGGAAATGAGAGCAGATAGTTCGGCTCTTGTCAGTTGGTCGAGGGGTCGAACGGCATATGGGCCAGCAGCGCGTACTGGCTGCCCTTTCGTTTGAGCACCATGCTCCAGAGGTCCTCCGGACTGTCGGTGAAGACGTCCTCTGGAAGCGGTACCTCGAGGATCCAATCTCCCGACTCCAGCTCCGCATCGAGCTGGCCGGCAGCCCAGCCGGCGTAGCCGGCGAAGATCCGCTTGCGCACCAGACCTTCGGATCCCAGATCGCTCCCCTCGTCTCCGATCACGCCGACCGAGTCGAAGATGAGCTGGGTGGCCAAATCCGGGTGCTGGAACTGGGCGAGTACGACGGCCGCCTGCGGTTGGACGGGTCCACCGACGAACAACCGCTCGTCCGGGGAGGTGATCTCCGACAACGCTGGAGCGGCCTGCTCCACGGTGAGCGTGGACGGACGGTTGAGCACCACGCCGAGAGCGCCCTCGGGCCCGTGTTCCACAACGAGCACGACCGTTTGCCTGAAGTTGGGATCAAACAGTCCCCCTCCGGCAATCAGAAGTTGGCCTTCGATTCGCTCCACACCCCCAATCATTGCGTGACTTTGCGCCGAGGTCAGACGCCCCGGCCTTTATCCCCGCTTACGCAGGCGAGTCGGTGAGATCCAGAGGACGTCAGCAGTTCCCAGCGGCGGGAGCGCCGCGCTGGGAATCCAAGAAGTAGGTCGCATCGAGCTTTTCGTGGCGCGCTTCGATGCAGTAGCTCATATAGCCGGCCTTGACTATTTCGAGTTCGATATCGCCGCGTACGGTAAGGCCGGTCCGCACGAGGTCTTCTACCTTGTGCGTGAACTTTCCGTTCGCCTCGGCAAATGTCTCCTCCGCGGCTGCGGCGTTCCGCAGCGCCGCCGCCGTCCTGCTGACCTGGGCTTCCTCTCCCGGCGCGACACCGCAGATGAATAACCCGTTGTTCATCTCCGCAAAAACCGATGTCGACCGGGACAGGTCGCCCTCCAGGAAACTCTGTACGGACGACGCCGGCACGCCTTGGGTTTCGAGATGCTCCAGCAGACATCTGCACGCACCCGGAAGCCCGCAGGAGTTCACGAAGCGAGCGCGGAGTGCGGCCGGATAACCCGCGCCGTCGAACATGAAGTAGCCACTGGCAAGCAGCAACACGACGAGGATCAGTGAGCTCGTGACGACTCCGGCCAGCTTCCGGCGCACGACGGAGCGCGGCGCTTCCGCCCGAGCGCAGTGTTCGCACTGCTCGGGCGACTCCGGTACGACGGTCAGCGCCGGGCGCTGCGAAGGATCGGACGGTGGTGCCGGATTTGGGTGGCTATGGGACATTGGGCCTGGTCTCTCGAGCGGGTCCTGTTACCCGACCAAGTTCGACCGGACCAAGCCCCCACTTAAGCGAAGACCACCCAGTTATCTCCAGCCCGAAACGGGTTCTTTTCTTCTGGGACCGCCGTGAGGACGGTTGGAGAAGAAAAGAACTAGGTTTTGGTGCACCGCCAGACTGAGAGCTTCCACAGCAAGCGGCTCCCCCGCCGGCGCAGCTCGATGAGCCCATCGGACACCAGCTGGGCAACCTCCTTGGACTTCCCGATCACATTGGGGAGCGGAAACTCGCGCTCGATCAGACGCTCGATATTCGAGCCGAACATCCGGCGCGCCGCCTCGATTACTCGAGACTCCGCCTGAATTGTCCCGGTTGGGAGGTAGACCCGACCCCCCCGCTTCAGACAGGGATCCATCTGCTCGAGCATTGCGATGGGCAGCTCGGCACCCGTCGGGCCGCCGCCTTTGCCGTCGGGGAACCACCCTGTGACTTCCGCGATGGCGTCGGGGATCCCGGAAACATCCGCAATGACGACGTCGGCCACGACGTCGGGGACGGCTTCGAACAACGAGCCGACTCGGAACTCGGTGACGTCCTCGAGCCCAAGACGCCGTGCGTTGTGCTCGGCGACCCGGATCGATTCCTCGGAGATGTCTGAACCGACGATTCTTTTTGCACCGAGGCGAGCGGCGACGAACGACAGGACTCCGCTCCCGCAGCCCGCATCGATTACGACGTCGTTATCGTCGATTTCGAGGGCGGCCGCCACCATTGTGCTTGTGGTGCTAGGCGTAAAAACGTTGGGGGTAAGTTCCAGCGTGAAGGGGCCCGTCCGACCGCTCCAGACGAATTCACGCACCTGGGTCATCTCGTTCATGTTCACCCTTCCCCGAGGCCTCCAGCAAATGTGTCGGGCCCTGCCGGCCTTGGCCGCTAGAGTAACCTACGGCTACGTAACCGTAGATTCGAGTCGCTTGGAGGGCAAGGACGACTATGCCAGCGGAGCCCGATCCGGCCACTTCGCCGGATGAGCCGCCCACGGCCGGCGTCCGGGGGGCCCTCCCGATTGGACGTGAGCGCCGCCGGGTGCGAATGACCGGACAGGAGCGACGCTCCCAGCTTCTCGACATCGGCCGAGCAGTGTTTGCGGAACGAGGGTTCGAGGCCGCATCCATCGAAGAGGTCGCCCAACGAGCGCAGATCACAAAACCCGTCGTCTACGGGCACTTCGGGGGCAAGGAAGGGCTGTACGCGGTTGTAGTTGATCGAGAGGTGCGGAGCCTCCTTGATGGGATAACTGCCGCACTTGACGCCAGTCATCCACGTCTGATGCTCGAGCAGGCCGCTCTCGCCTTCCTGTCCTACATCGCCGAGGAGTCCGACGGCTTTCGCATCCTCGTGCGCGATTCCCCCGTTACCGGGACGACCGGCACACTTGCCAGTCTTATTGGGGACATCGCATCTCAGGTCGAGTACGTGCTGGCTCAGGAGTTCGGGAGCCGCGGCTACGACCCGGAGCTCGCCCCCCTCTATTCGCAAGCGCTGTGCGGAATGATTGCGCTGGTGGGGCAGTGGTGGCTCGATGCCGGGACTCCGTCGAAGGAGGAGGTCGCGTCCCAACTTGTCAACCTTGCATGGAACGGCCTCAAGGATCTCGATCATCTCCCGGAGCTGATGTCGGCATCGCCGCGCCGCAGACGGCGCGCCGCGCGCTCTGGATGATCTACGAACCGTTCACCAAGCACCGTGGCGGTGTTCGGTTCAATGAGAGACTCAGTTCGGCGGTTCGAACGCCGCCTTGAATCTTTCGAATACCTTCTGTGAGCCGGTCCAGTCCTCCGCGCGCGTCTGGAAGTTGAGAGCGAATCCATACTTGTCGGTCACGAAACCAAGATCGATCGCGCGCAGGTTCGTGCCGTCCTCCGAATAGGTGAACTCCCATACCGCCGCGTCGTATCCCTGGTACTTCGTGGCCTCGATGCGCAGCTCGTCGTAGTTCTCATGGCGCGCAGCGAACGACTCGGAGAACGTTTCCCACGAGGCGACGGCATCGTCTCCGGGCTCATCGGTCCAGTCCACGCGCAGATATGAGCCGTTGGTCGGATGACGAATGTCAGTGCGAGTGTCCCCCAACGGCACGACGCTCCAGGCGGGCGGATACGAAATCGTGTAGCCGGTGTCGGGGTCCTCGTACTCGACCCAGCTATTCGGCACGGTCGCGGGCGCTCTTCGTTGTGTTTGTGCGTTCTTGTCCGAGCCGGAATCGGCAGGAGGTTCGGGACTCGGCCTTGTCGCAACGAAAAACGCTCCTCCCACAACAACCAGGCCTGCGGTGATCCCCGCAACCAGCCGTCTGCTCCGCCCTCGTGCAGGCGCCTCGGCGCGAGGCTCGTCAGCCGATGATGTCTCCGGGATCGATATCGGTAACTCCTCCACCGCTCTTCCCGCGGCGACGTCTGCAAGGACGGCGCGGATTTGATGAGCGCTCGGACGCGCGGCAGGGTCCTTCTGGAGAAGGTCCACGAGCAGAGGCTCGAGCGGGCCGGCGCGCCGAGGCGGACGCGGTGGCTCGTGAACGACTGCGGCGAGGGTCGGGATCGGTTCCCCCCGATCGAAGGGGAACTCGCCCTCGACCATGTAGTAGAGCATCGCGCCGAGCGCCCAGAGGTCGGCCTCGGCCTCGCTGCGAGCGCCCCTTGCCTGCTCCGGCGCCATGAATTGCGGCGATCCGAGGACCATCCCGGTGCTCGTGAGCTTCGGATCGTCCACCACAGTCGCAATGCCGAAGTCGGCGAGTTTGGCGCATCCACCTTGAGGCACCATCACGTTCGCGGGCTTGACGTCGCGGTGCACGATTCCCGCATCGTGCGCGGTGGCTAAAGCGTCAAGTATGTCGATCGCGATAGATGCCGCTCGGGTGGGTGACAGGGGCCCGTCACGCTCGATGACGGTCGCGAGTGTGGGCGCCTCCACGAATTCCATGACGATGTAGGCGCGCCCATCATCATGGATTGCGTCGTATACGGCGACGACATTTGAGTGGCTCAATGCGGCGGCGTTGCGCGCCTCTCTTATGGCGCGCTCTTTCACCACGTCCAAACCCTGGATACCGGGAGTCGCGGGAAACTCGATCTCCTTGACGGCAACCTCGCGCTGAAGGAGCGCGTCGCTGGCGCGCCACACAACGCCCATGCCGCCCCGACCGAGGACCTCTTTGAGAACGTACCGATTCGCGACTTGCCGCTCGACGCTGCTCGTCATCCCTCCTCGCACATACCCTCTGGGCGCGCTATCTATCATGCCCATACGGACGGGAGGATGATTCGGTGTTACCGGCGGTGCTCAGTCCGCCGGTTCAGTACTCCCGCTCGAGCCCCGAAACGGCCTGAGGCATCGTGTTGATAACACCCTGAAGCTGCATGAGCTTCATCATGTTGCCGGAAATCTTGAGTTTGCCCTGCATGAAGGCGTTCTGTGCGTTGAGCTCGGTCCGGTCGATTGCTGCTGCGGTTTCGTAGTTCTGCGAGATAGTCGCTTCCGCATCGGCCAGCTCTCCCAGAGAAACCTCCGCCTTCCCCTCCTGGAGCGTGAAGTAGTACTTCACTTCGCCGCCGCCCGGGGAGTCCGTCACTACCTGTTGGATCTTGGCTTGCTGCCCGCTCGCGGCCTTTTGAAAGGCTTCCGAGGAGTTCAGGGCGTCTGTCACCGCCTGCGTCCACTCCTCGGTGAGGAATTTGACAGCCACGTCGCCTCCTTCTACTCAGTCCCTGTGGCGAAGGAACATACCCGCTGGCCGAGAATTTGACCACGCAGTCTAGTCGCGGCGCGCCGGCACCTCGGCCTGCGGCGACCATCGTGCTTCTTCGGGACACCCCGAGCGGTCCCGAAGTGCTGCTGACCGTGCGGCCCGACACCATGCGGTTCATGGGGGGTGCAACCGTTTTCCCGGGAGGGGCGGTCAGTCCGAGCGATCTTGACCCGGCGTGGGAGCAGGTCTCTCGGCTTTCGCGCGCCGAGGCGGCCGCCGCGTTGGGGATCGAGGACCCGGCTGCGGCACTCGGCTATTTCATCTGCGCGCTGCGCGAGGCCTTCGAGGAGGTTGGCTTCTTCATCGGCTCCGGCCCCGTATCCAAGGTGGAACGCGCCGCCTCGGATGACCCTCAAACGTGGCTGGAGCACTGCCTCGATCTGGGCGTCGTGCTCGGGACCGATGCTCTCCTCCCGGCGGGCAGGTGGATCACACCGGAGGGGTCACCGGTCAGGTTTGATGCAAGGTTTTTCGCGGCCAGGATCCCTCATGGCTGGGAGCCGCAGCCCGACCCGGACGAGGTCGACGACTGTTTTTGGGCATCGCCGGACGGCGCTGTGCGGGATCTCCACTCCGGTCGTCTCCACATGGCCCCTCCAACGATCGACATCCTGCACCGAATAAAAGGCCTCGCGTCGGTCGACGAGGTGCTCGGTGTGCTGAATGAGGAGGTTGCCCCCCGGTCGCGGCCCCTGGCAACCGGTCTACATCCGGCCGTCCGGGTGATCCTCGCCCCCAACGCCGGCGTCATGACGGGGCCAGGGACGAACACCTACGTCGTGGGCCGCCCGGGCGGCGTTACCTTCGTTGTCGACCCGGCCGTGGACGACGCGTCGTTCCTCTCCGTTGTCGTGGAGACGGCGGGAGAAGTCGGTGGGATCATCGTGACTCATCGTCACCCCGACCACGTCGGAGGTGTTCCGGGACTGGCTCGCGCGACCGACGCCACCGTCTACGCGTTCGGCGATTCGCCCATTGAGGGCGTTTCGGTTGATTCGGTCAGGGACGGCGACGTGCTGGCGGCTGGAGATACGCGCCTCGAGGTCCTCCACACTCCGGGGCACGCGTCCGATCACATCTGCCTCGTACTGGATGATGCCCTCTTCAGCGGGGACACGGTTCTGGGAGAGGGCACGGCTGTCATTGCCCCACCCGACGGCGACATGCGTGCCTATCTCGAAACCCTGAGGCGGCTCCGGTCGCTTCAGATCACGAGGCTCTTCCCGGGACATTTCAGGGCACGCGCCGATGCGCACGCCTTGATCGACTCTTATCTGGCTCATCGAGCGGAGCGGGAGGCGGCCATAGTTGCTGCGCTCGGTGACCAGGGTGCCTCTGTCGACGATGTCGTCGCCCGGGTCTACGCCGACACACCGCCGGATCTCCATCCACTGGCGGCCTATTCGGTGAGGGCCCATCTGGAGATGGCCGAAGCGGACGGCCGGGTGGCGCGCGCCGGCGATCTCTGGGTACGCGTACAGCCGCCGTAGGTGCCAGAAACTTGGGGCCGATATCGACGATTGCAGTGACCGTCGCCACTTCGCGGCGTTGAATAATTATGAGAAGTAAGTAACGGCCATCAACCACGCGAGATAAATGATCTCCAGAAACCGGCAACCGGCGCCAAAGGGAAGCTGGCGCTGGGCAGTGCGAGTAGCCGAGGTCACCGCCTGGGGAACGGCGGGACTGGTCTCGGTCCTCCTCGTGGTGCTGGAACTCGACCGCAGCACCTTCCGCGCCGGTATCGCCGTGGTTCTGGCTCTGGGAATCTGGCTGGCGCTGCTCTTTCGAGTCCTTGTTCCGCGCCTCGGTGCCCGCCGGTGGGTGCTGCCGGCCAGCGTCCTCATCAACCTCGGGTTTGCGGCGTTGGTGTACGGCCTCTTTCGAGGAGAGGTTGCCGGCGTTCAACTCGTTTTCGTCCCCGTGATCGTGGCAACGGGTCTGCTGGGCAAACTTCCGGAGGCTTTTCTCGCACCAACGGCGGGCATTGTCATCTACGGTCTCGTCTCGGACGTGACCGGTTCCCTCCCTGCGCCGGGTGCCTTTGTTCTTACCGGTGGTGTGTTCCTCCTTTCCGGTGGTGTAGCCGGTCTACTTGCTCGCGAGTTACGCCACCACTACAGAGGCGAGCGGGAGGAGCACCGACTGGCCACGGCCGTCCGGCACCGTTTGATGGCCGTCGTCGATGCGATTGATCAGGCAATCATCTTCAGCGATCGCAGCGGGATCGTCAGAGTCGTAAACCGGCGCGCCGCCGAACTGTTCGACATCGACTCCGACGAGTACCTGGGTCTCCTCGTTGTGCAGCTCAACCGAGTGGTCGCGCGTCAAATGGAAGACCCGGAAGGTTTCATGGAGACCTTTCAGACTCTGCGCGACGACCCCGATCTCGAGTTCCGATCTGAGATCGAGCAGATCCTGCCGGCGCGCCGCCAGCTACGGCTGTTCTCGTCTCCTGCTCTCGACGACTACGGAGTGTTGGTCGGTCGCATCGACGTCTACACAGATGTAACCGAAGCCGGCCGGCGCGCCGCAGAGGTTGAGCGGCTCTACGAAGAGGCTCGAAGGACCGCCGAGAGTTATCAGCGAAGCCTCCTGCCGGAGTCGACTCCCAGCCTGCCGCGTGTGGGGTTCGTCGCACACTACGTCCCTGCCGCCGGCGAGCGCGCGGTGTGCGGTGACTTCTACGACTTCGTGACTCTCGCCGATGGCCGGATGGGAGTGGCGCTTGGTGACGTCTGTGGTGTTGGGCCGAAGGCGGTGAGCGACTGTGCGCTCACTCGCTACACCCTTCAGTCGTTCGCAGAGCAGGATGCCGACCCCGGCCGGCTGTTGTCGAGAATGAACTCGCACATAGGCGCACATCTGTCTTCCGAGCGATTTGTGAGGCTGATGTTTGGTGTCCTCGACCCCGAGCGCGCCGTCTTCGAGTACGCGAACGCGGGTCACGTGCCGCCCGTGGTGTACAAGTCCCGCTCCGGCGAGGTCGAGTGGTTGGGAGAGGGCGGAATCGCCATCGCTGTAGAGGAGGACTCGGACTACAAGGTCGGACGGGTCGAGCTCGAGCCGGGCGACATGCTGGTCCTTTACACGGACGGCGTAACGGAGGCACCGCGCCATGGCCGGCCCTACGGACAGGGCCGCTTCCTCGACCTCGTTACCGAGTACGGCGTCGGAACTCCGGGCGAGATGTCGCAGGCGATTAGGCGGTCCGTCGATGCGTGGGTCGAAGGTGGTGAGCTACGAGACGACCTGGCAATCCTCGTCTGTCAGGTCATTCCGGATTCGGCAATCGACGAGCCGACGCGCGAGTTGGTCCTGCCCAATGAGAGATCGAGGCTCCGCGAGATCCGCGGATTCGTAGGACAGTTCCTCGCCGATGTGCGTGCTCCAGTGGACATCTCCTCGGAGATCCTTCTTGCCGTGGGGGAAGCTGCCGGCAACGCCACCAAGTATGGGCGCCGCCCCGAGGGAAGGAGCGAGATCCGCGTCCGGTGTGCGGTCGAAGGGGCCGTGGTGTCGGTGACCGTGGTGGACGACGGCCCCGGCTTCGAACCGGTCGTGTCCGATGAGCTCCCCGATCGCTTCGCCTCCGGCGGCCGTGGCCTCTTCTTGATGCGCGAATTCATGGACTTGGTTGACATCCAAAGTTCTTCGGAGGGAACGACGGTCCGCCTGTCGCGCGAGGTGTTCAAGGACCGGATCCTGAACCCCGTGCCATGACTCCCTGAACCCTCTGCTCTGAGTCACGCTATGCGTGACAGATTGCAGACAGTTCGCCGTGAGGACTCGGGTTGTGGGATACTTGACCTTCTGGTCAAGAAAATCCTCCCAGCAAGGAGGGCCGCATGGCACAGGGACAAAACGACGCCGTCATCGTCTCGGCAGTTCGCACGCCGGTCGGCCGGCGCGGAGGCGCACTCAGCGGCTGGCACCCCGTCGACCTCCTCGCCGAGACCCTCAATGAGCTCGTCGCCCGCACGGGGATCGATCCCGGCACGGTCGACGACGTGATTTGCGGATGCGTCTCCCAGATCGGTGAGCAGTCGCTCAATATCGGGCGCAACGCGTGGCTGGCGGCGGGCCTACCCGAAGAAGTCCCCGCCACCACCATCGACCGGCAGTGCGGCTCCTCGCAGCAGTCCATACACTTCGCCGCGCAGGGAGTCCTGTCCGGCGCGTACGACGTCGCTATTGCTTGCGGTGTGGAGCATATGACCCGGGTGCCGATGGGAACCAGCGCCCAATCGCAGGGCTGGCCGTTCTCCGAGCGGCTGATGGCCCGTTACGAAGGAGGGCTCGTCCCCCAGGGCATCTCCGCCGAGATCATCGCCGAGCGTTGGGGACTTTCGCGCGAACAGCTCGACGAGTGGTCTGTCAGATCCCACGAGCGCGCCCTCAAAGCTACTAGAGACGGCGCTTTTAGAAATGAGATTCACCCCATAAAGGTGGAGACCGACGCGGGCACGGAACTCTTCGAGGTCGACGAGGGGATGCGAGAGCCCAACAGGGAGAAGATCGCCTCGTTGCAACCCTCCTTCAAGCCCGACGGAGTCGTGACCGCGGCGAACTCGTCCCAGATTTCAGACGGAGCCGCAGCCCTGTTGATCATGAGCCGCGCCGCGGCCGAGCAGTTGAGCCTTCGGCCCGTGGCGCGCTTCGTGTCGTTTGCGCTTGCCGGAACGGATCCGATCACCATGCTCACCGGACCCATCCCCGCGACGAAGAAGGTCCTCGAGCGCGCGGGACTCTCCATGAAAGAGATTGAGACGATCGAGATCAACGAGGCCTTCGCCAGCGTCGTGCTCGCATGGCAGAAGGAGCTGGGCCTGAGCGATTCATTCATGGACGAGCGCGTGAACCCCAATGGTGGTGCAATCGCTCTCGGCCACCCACTGGGCGCGTCGGGGGCTCGTCTGATGACCACGCTTCTGGGAGTACTGGAGGCGCGCGATGCCCGCTACGGGCTCCAGACGATGTGCGAGGGAGGCGGTCTCTCCAACGCAACGATCATCGAGCGGCTGACCTAGAGGTTCCGAAGATCTCAGGATTCGGACTTGGCGCGGACGAGCACCATCGGCTCCATGCAGTGCGTCGGCGGCTTGTCCCTGGCTGCTACCTCGACCTTCAGTTCGAGACCGCACATCGTGCACACGTACTTCAGGCCGTAGTCGCCGACGTCGTATAACTCGGGCTCCGCCGGAGACTCCACCGCGGACGCGATCCAGCGGACGCCGACGTAGGCGATGGCCGCGAACATCAGGATGCCGATGCCGGCCCTGACGTAGCCGTACGCCGTCCCGAGCACCCCCAACGATGCCACCAGGACGATCAGCAGGGGGAGCATCGGAACCTCGAATCCGCCGGTTTTCCACCGCGAAATCCACAGCGGTGGATAAACAACATACTTGTGATTTCCCTTCCAGTGCGGCACTTAGCGTGCCGGCCGGCAGTCACTGCCACTTCGTGGCCACGAGAAACGCGGCCGACACCAAACCGAGCCCGTACCACAGGCGCCAGTTGGCCGCGTCGCCGCCGAACACGCCCACGTAGTTACCGATGAGCACCACGACCCCGCAGCCCAGCAGCAGGAAAAACAGGACTCCCACCCACAGCGGGGACTGCTTTGGCTTGGGTTTTGGCGGAGGCTGCCGGGGCCTTCTCTTGGACCGACTTTTTGGCATATCCCGGATAGTAGTAGAGGGTGGTCCGCCTGCCGACCCGCCCCGCAG
>OCZV010000166.1_pt1 | contig 24646 bp, 36 predicted proteins | sample 1539051 | NCBI WGS metagenome assembly OCZV01 (sample SAMEA3113581, study PRJEB22503) | soil metagenome
CGCGTTATCTCGCTGGGCGTCGTCGAGTGGGTTTTCATCCTCTACCTTTGGTCGTTATCCGTGCGCGCAGACAATAGGCGTCTGCGGGAAAACAGCAGGATAACGGCCACATTTGCCCCGGTCAAACCGCGGCCCGGGGATCCGGGGGCCGGCTCCAGCCGTCGTCGTACTCCACCGAGACGAGGCACAGGCCGTGTGGAGGGGCCACAGGGCCCGCAGCGGCCCGATCCCGCGCTTCGAGCACCTCCAGCATCTCGTCCGGCTTGCTCCGCCCTTCGCCGACCGATATCAGCGTGCCCACAAGCGAGCGGACCATCTGATGGATGAAGGCGTTCGCCCGTGCCCGGACACGAATAAGCGACCCCTCCCTGGCACAGCGGAGCTCATAGAGGACTCGCTCAGCCGACGCCGAGGGCTCCGGGAGGCGACCGAAGGAGGTGAAGTCGTTGGGACCCACGAGATGGCCGGCAGCTTCGTTCATTGCGTCCACATCGAGCGGCGCGCGGCGGTAGTAGGCGGTTCCGGCCAGCCACGGATCCGCGTTGGGACCCTCTAGCACGGCGTAGATGTAGGTGCGGGAGCGAGCGCTGAAACGAGCGTGGAAATCTGCCGGAGCGGCGGTACAGGAGTGGACCACGATCGACGGCCCGCACATACGGTTGAGCGCGCCTTTCACCTCGTCCGGGCGGCAGTCGTCCGGTGCATCTGACGAGCTCATCACCTGCCCGAGCGCGTGCACGCCCGCATCGGTTCTTCCGGCGCCCACCGTTGCGACGTCGCGCCGCCACAACGTTTTCAGGGCCTCTTCGAGGTCACCCTGGACCGTTCGGATGTCGACCTGCCTCGCCCACCCGTGAAACGGCGCGCCGTCGTAGGCGAGGTCGAAGCGGAGGTTCAGCTGCCTCCCCGGTCCTCGTCGGAGGATTCTGCCGGCGCGTCCTGAGAGGTTTCGGCGTCGGCATCCCCCGGCGGCGCCACGGGCTCCTCGCCGCTCGCCTCGTCTGTGGTCGCCTCGACGGCTTCCTCGGGCGCCTCGTCTTCTGCCGTGGGCTCCGGAGCCTCGGAGGCCTCGGCATCTGGGGCGCCCTCTTCGGTCCGCCGGCGCGCCGGTCGGCGCAGACGCCGGCGGCGACCGGATTCCTCCTCGGCCGCGGTTTGGGTACGCGCCTCGCCCTCGACGAGCTCCACGAGCGCCATCGCCGCGCCGTCGCCGTTTCGGGCGCCGAGCTTCAGGATGCGAGTGTAGCCACCGCTACGGTCCGCGAAACGTGGGGCGATCTCCTCGAAGAGCTTGGCCACGACGTCGCGGTCCTCGATCGTCGACAGAACCTGACGGCGCTCGTGAAGGCCGCCCTTCTTCGCTTTGGTGATCAGCCGCTCCGCGTATGGCCGCAGCGCCTTCGCCTTTGCCTCGGTCGTCTTGATGCTCTCGTGTTCGAACAGCGATAGGGCCAGTCCCGACAGCATCAACCGCTGATGTTTCGGGTTCGATCCGAGGCGCGGACCCTTCTTGGGCTGCGGCATATCTCAGAATTCCTTTTTCTTGAGGCCGAGGCTGAGCTCCTCGAGCTTCGCCTTCACCTCGTCGATCGACTTCTGGCCGAAGTTGCGGATCTCGAGGAGGTCCTCTTCCGTCTTCTGAACGAGGTCACCGATCGTGGCCACACCCTCGCGCTTGAGGCAGTTGTACGACCGCACGGTCAGATCCATGTCTTCGATCGGCTGGGCGAGCACGCCCGAGGCCTCTTCCTCACCCGGCTCCGGACCGAGGACGAGCCCACCGGCAGCCTCCCCCAACCCGGCGAAGAGCTGGAGCAGCTCGACGAGAGTGGCCCCCGCCGACGACAGGGCGTCCCGCGGCTGCATCGATCCATCGGTCTCCACGTCGAGGATCAAGCGGTCGTAGTTCGTCATCTGCTCGACGCGCGTCGGCTCGACCTCGTAGGTGACTCGCTTGACCGGCGAGAACAGCGCGTCCATCGGAATGGTGCCGATGGCCTCCTTCGGAGCCGTAGTTGCCGGCACGTACCCGCGGCCCTGCTCGACCCTCAACTCCATTGAGAGGGTTGCGTTTTTGTTGAGCGTCGCGATGTGGTGCCCGGAGTTGAGGATCTCGACCCCCGCCGGAAGTTCGACGTCGCCGGCCGTAACCTCGGCCGGACCCGTGACGCGCAGGTGGACGGTCGTTGGTTCTTCGTTCTCACTCTTGATCACGAGTTCTTTGAGGTTGAGGACGACGTCCGTGACGTCCTCGGTTACACCCTCTATCGTCGAGAACTCGTGGAGCACGCTGTCGATCTTGATCTGCGTTACGGCAGCACCAGGGATCGAAGAGAGAAGCGTGCGGCGAAGTGAGTTACCGAGCGTATAGCCGAATCCCGGCTCAAGAGGCTCGATAGCGAACTTCGAGCGCACCTCGGAGATCTCCTCCTCGGAAATCTGAGGGCGTTGAACGATAAGCAAATCCATGTAGCTCCTCTCCCTGCGACCCCTTCCTTTCGGCCCTTGTTAGCTGCATCGGGCGCCGAAAGGAACGCGTCGATTCTTACTTTGAGTAGTACTCAACGATGAGCTGCTCCTGCACGGGCGCATCGATCTGACTGCGATCGGGCAGGGCGCGCACCTCAACAGAAAATTCCTTCAGGTTGGAGAACAGCCACTCGGGAATCTGACGGCCCTCCGCATAGGCGGCGTTCTCAATGATCCGCCCCATGCTCTTGGAGCGTCCTCGCACGCTGACCACATCACCCGTTTTCACACGGTAGGAGGGGATGTTGACCTTGCGGCCGTTGACTTCGAAGTGACCGTGCGAGACAAGCTGGCGTGCCATGGGGCGGTTCATTGCAAATCCGGCCCTGTACACGACGTTGTCGAGGCGCGACTCACAGATACGCATGAGCTCTTCGCCGGTTACTCCCTTAGCCCGGTCCGCCTCCGCGTAGTAGCCGCGGAATTGCTTCTCGAGGACGCCGTAGAAACGCTTGGCCTTCTGCTTCTCGCGGAGCTGAAGCAGGTATTCCGACTCGCGCACACGGCCGCGGCCGTGCTCGCCGGGAGGCGGGCGCCCCTTCTCGATGGGGCACTTGGGGGACTCGCAGCGCGTTCCCTTGAGGAACAGTTTCGTCTTCTCCCGCCGGCACAGCTTGCAGACGGGCCCCGTGTAACGCGCCATCAGACGCGTCTCCTCTTTCGCGGCCGACATCCGTTGTGGGGGACCGGGGTTACGTCCTTGATGCCGATCACTTCCAGGCCCGACGCCTGGAGGGAGCGGATGGCGGTCTCGCGGCCCGAGCCGGGACCCTTCACCAGGACGTCGACTCGACGAACGCCGTGCTCCTGGGCGCGCCGGGACGCGGCCTCGGCGGCCTGCTGGGCGGCGTACGGAGTCGACTTGCGCGATCCCTTGAAACCCACGTTGCCGGCGGACGCCCACGACAGGACGTTTCCCTCGGGATCGGTGATCGAGATGATCGTGTTGTTGAAGGTCGACTTGATGTGCGCGACGCCGTGAACGACGTTCTTCTTCTCCCGGCGGCGGGCCTTCTTTGATTTCTTTGGATTAGCCAATCCCTAAGTCCCCTCTTACTTCTTCGCTTTCTTCTTCCCGGCAACGGTCTTCTTCGGTCCCTTGCGCGTGCGGGCGTTCGTGTGGGTCCGCTGTCCGTTCACCGGAAGACCGCGTCGGTGCCGGAGACCCTGATAGCAGTTGATCTCGATCTTGCGTTTGATGTTTTGGTTCACCTCGCGCCGGAGGTCACCCTCGACGCGATAGTTGTTGCCGATCCAATCGCGGATCCGGACGACCTCCTCATCGGTGAGGTCGCGGACTCGGGTGGCAGGGTCAACACGGGCTCCAACGCACGTCTCGACGGCTTTCGTGCTACCGAGCCCGTAGATGTATCTCAGCGCGATGTCCAAGCGCTTTTCTCTGGGGAGGTCGACTCCTGCAATTCGTGCCACCTAGGCGATCCCTTCTCCCTATCCCTGACGCTGCTTGTGACGTGGGTTCGAGCAGATGACCATCACGGCGCCGCGGCGGCGAATGATCTTGCACTTGTCGCAAATCTTCTTGACGCTTGGACGCACCTTCATCCCGTTGCCCCTTCGTCCCTACCGGTACCGGTACACGACTCGCCCCCGAGTCAGGTCGTAGGGCGAGAGCTCGACAAGCACCCGGTCGCCGGGAAGAATCCGGATGTAGTGCATCCGCATTTTTCCCGAGATGTGAGCCAGGACGCGGTGGCCGTTCTCGAGTTCCACTCGGAACATCGCATTGGGGAGGGGCTCGATTACCGTCCCCTCTACCTGGATCCCTTCCTCCTTGCCGGAGGACGCCTTTTCTTTGTTCTTAGCCACGCGCGTGTCCCAGCCCTAATCCGTCTCGACAATTGTGGCCCGCGGAAAGCGCCCCACAGGGGCGCGTAAAAACCCTTGAGCCGGACCGACGAAATATGGTAACAGACCAGGTCGCCACGGTCGAACCGCCCCCGCAAGCCGAACTGGCTGCCGTCGGGAAATGAGAGCAGTCGGTTCGCTCAAGCCCGGGGTCTCTCTGTAAGAATCTGGCAGCCGGTGGGCGTGATCGCAACCGTGTGTTCGAAGTGCGCCGATGGGCTCCCGTCCTCCGTCACGACCGTCCAGCCATCCCCGAGGACCTTGGTGGCCGGGCCCCCGAGGTTGACCATTGGCTCGATCGCGAGCGTCATGCCTGCGCTGAGCACCTCCCGGCGCCCGGGCGGCCCGTAGTTCGGGACCTGGGGCTCCTCGTGCAGGTTCCGGCCCACCCCGTGGCCGACGTACTCCCGCACGATCGAATATCCGGCGGCCTCGGCGACCTCGTGTACGGCGTGACCCACATCGCCAAGGCGGTTCCCCGGGCGGCACTGCTCGATCGCCGCGTTGAGGGATTCCTCGGTCACCTTGAGCAGATCGGCGATCTCCGGGGAGATCGATCCAACGGGGAACGTCCACGCGCTGTCCGCGTGGAAGCCCTCATAAAGAACCCCCACATCGACCGAGATGATGTCTCCGTCCTCGAGCCGCTGGGCGCCGGGTATCCCGTGAACGATGACCTCGTTGGGCGAGGTGCAGATCGAGGCGGGAAACCCCCTGTATCCCTTGAACGAGGGCGTTGCGCCGGCCCCGGTGATCGATTCTTCGGCAATCCGGTCGAGCTCCCCCGTCGTGATGCCCGGAGCGAGGACCTCCTCCAGCTTCGTGAGCGTTTCGGTGAGGATCTCGCCGGCTGCACGCATCGCGGCGATCTCTTCCGGGGACTTCTTGTAGATCACAGCACTTCCACGATGCGAGCAAATACCTCGTCCGGAGAACCGAGGCCGTCGATCTCTCGAAGCAGTCCAGACTTCGCGTAGTACTCCTTCAGCGGCTCGGTCGTGGCGTGATAGAGCGCCAGGCGATGGCGGATCTTGGCTTCCTCGTGGTCGTCGGTTCTCTCCACGACCTCGCCACCGCACGAATCGCAGGTCCAATCGCGCGCCGGTGGAACGTCGATGTGATAGTTGCGCCCACACTTGGAACAAACGCGCCGGCCCTGCAGGCGCCGCACGGAGACTTCCTCGGGCACCTCGATCACAAGGGCTGCGTCGAGGCTGTCCCCGGATTCCGACAACATCGCGTCGAGCGCCTCGGCTTGGGCGATGCTGCGGGGAAACCCATCCAGCAGCCATCCGTTGGCGCAGTCATCCGCCCACAGTCGCTCGCGCACGACCTCGATGGTCAGCTCGTCGGGAACCAGGCTCCCGCTCTCAACGTATTCCTTGACCTGGAGGCCGAGCGCAGTGCCCCCCGATATCGCCCAGCGAAAGATGTCCCCCGTCGCGATATCAGGGATGCCATACTTCTCGGCCAGCATCGCCCCCTGGGTGCCCTTGCCGGCACCCTGGGGCCCGAAGACGACAAGTCTCACTTAAGGAAACCCTCGTAGTGACGCATCATGAGCTGAGATTCGATCTGCTTCATCGTCTCAAGCGTCACTCCGACGGTGATGAGAATCGAGGTTCCTCCAAACGGCAGCTGGGAGATTCCTTGGGTCGCGAGGAATATCGAGGGCATCAACGCGATGGCGGCGATGAACAAGGCGCCCGGCAGCGTGATCCGCGTGAGGATTCGATCGAGGTACTCGGCCGTCTGACGACCGGGCCTGATCCCCGGGATGAATCCGCCGTACTTCTTCATGTTGTCTGCCTGCTCGATCGGGTTGAACGCGATGGCCGTGTAGAAGTAGGCGAAGAACACGACCATGACTCCATAGATGACCATGTACGTCGCGCTCGCAGGGTTGACCAGGTTGTTGCTGATGAAGTCCTGGATCGTTTGGTTCTGGACGACGTTCTGCAACAGCGTCGGTATGTAGAGCACGCTCGACGCAAAGATGATCGGGATGACGCCGGCCTGGTTCACCTTCAGCGGGATGTAGACGGAGCCGCCCCCGTACATCTTGCGGCCGACCACACGCTTGGCGTACTGGACGGGAATGCGCCGCTGCCCCTGCTCCATGACGACGATGGCCACGATAATGAGCAAGCCGATCGCAACCACGACCGAGAACACACCCGCGCCGCGTGCCGAGAGGATCGAAGCCCCTTCGCTCGGCAGCGTCGAGACGATCGAGGCGAAGATCATGATCGACATACCGTTCCCGATGCCGCGCTGGGTGATCAGCTCACCGAGCCACATGATCAGCGCCGTCCCGGCGGTGAGCGACATGACTATTAGAGCGACGCGGGGGCCGTTGAAGTTCGGGATGAGGTCGACCGAGGCGCCGGACGCATCCTGGAATCCCCCGCGGTGTGCGAGGAATGCCAGCCCCGTCGACTGCAGCATTGCCAGCACGATCGTTAAGTACCGCGTCCACTGATTGATCTTCTTTACGCCGGTCTCGCCTTCCTTACGCCATTGCTCGAGCTTCGGGATCACGACGGCCAAGAGCTGCATGATGATCGACGATGTGATGTACGGCATGATCCCGAGGGCGAATATCGCCATCTGCGTCAGCGCTCCGCCGGAGAAGAGGTTGATGAACTGGAATACTCCTCCGGTGGCGCCCGCAGCGAATCTCTGAGCCTCGTCGACGTCGATGCCCGGCGTTGGGATATGTGCGCCGAAGCGGTACACGCCGATGATCAGCAGGGTAAAGAGGATCTTACGCCGGAGATCGGGGACTCGAAATGCGTTGAAGAACGTGCTGATGAGGTTCACTTCGCCCCGCCTTTACCGCCCCGGGTGTCGATCACTTCGACTGCCCCTCCCGCCTCTTCGATCTTCGATTTCGCCGATTCGCTGAACGCATGGGCTCGCACCGTCACTTTACGTGCGACATCTCCGACGCCGAGAACCTTCACGCGCGCATCACGGCCCTTGAGGAGCCCGGCGGCGCGCAGTTCATCGGGACCGATGTCGGACCCCTTGACCCTGTCGAGGTCCTTCACATTGACGGCCTGGTAGACCACCTGATTCGGGGGCGTGAAACCCTTCAACTTCGGGATGCGCCGGACGAGGGGCATCTGGCCTCCCTCGAAGAAGGCGTTGACCTCACCCCGGGCCCTCGTTCCCTTGGTTCCGCGGCCTGCGGTCTTGCCTTTTCCGGAGCCCTCCCCGCGCCCCACTCGCTTGCGGCGCTTGTGGGAGCCGGTGGGCGGCTTGAGGTCGTGCGGCTTCATTACCTGATCTCCTCGACTTCTACGAGATGTGCGACGGCAGCGATCATGCCGCGGATCTCCGGACGGTCCTCGTGGACGACCGAATGCCCGAGACGCTTGAGCCCCAGGGCTCTAATCGTGCCCTGCTGCTTCGCGCCCCGAGATCCCGCCGAGCGAACCTGCCTCACCTTCAACTTGCCCATGTCTTCCAATCCTCTGTCTACCAATCCTAGGCAGTTACCGCTGAATCCCGGCCGGAGTCGCCTCGCGCAGCAGGTAAGCGGGGGCCACTTCCTCCGGGGTTTTGCCCCTCTTCTTAGCCACCTCCTGGGCGGTCTTGAGGCCCTTCAGGGCCTTGACCGTTGCGTGCACGATGTTGATTGCGTTGTCGGAGCCGAGCGACTTCGACAGGATGTCGCGGATTCCCGCGCACTCCACCACGGCTCGAACGGGCCCACCCGCAATCACTCCGGTACCGGGTGACGCGGGCTTGAGAAGGACCACACCACCCGAGTCCTCGCCCGTTATCTCGTGGATGATGGTCGTCCCGACCATGGGCACCGGGAAGAAGTTGCGTTTGGCCTCCTCGATGCCCTTCTGAATCGCGGCGGGCACCTCGCGCGCCTTACCGTAGCCCACACCCACCTTCCCGGCTCCGTCGCCCACGACGACGAGGGCAGTGAACGAGAAGCGCCGGCCACCCTTCACGACCTTCGCGACTCGATTGATCGAGACAACCCGCTCCTCGTACTGGGAGCGGTCGTCGTCTCGCCCGCCCCTTCCTCCACGTCGTTGCGTCATCTATTTACTCTCCTTCGTCCGGCGCCTAGAACTCGAGGCCGCCCTCACGTGCGCCCTCGGCGAGGGCCCGAACCCGACCGTGATACTGAAAACCGCCGCGATCGAACGCCACGACGCCGACACCCGCATCCTTTGCCCGGGTTGCGAGAGCCTCGCCGACCGATTTGGCGACGGCCTTGGGATCGCCTCCCTTTCCGTCCTGCTGTGAGGAAGCCGCGGCCAGGGTCCGGCCCGCGACGTCATCGATGACCTGAGCGTAAATGTGCCGGTTCGAGCGGTACACCGCGAGGCGGGGGCGATCGGGCGTGCCCACGATCTTCTTGCGAACGCGGCGATGCCGCCTACTCCTTGCCCTGACCTTTTGCTTAGCTTCCATTGCGTCTCCTTGGGGCTACTACGCCCCTGCCTTCGCAGCCTTTCCTGCTTTCCGACGGATGTGTTCGCCTTCATAACGGATGCCCTTGGCCTTGTAAGGCTCGGGCTTCTTGATCGCGCGGATCTCGGCCGCAACCTGACCAACGAGTTCCTTGTCGATCCCTCGCACGGTGATCCTAGTGGGTGCGGGCACCTCGAACTCGATCCCAGGTGGTGCGTCTTTTCTCACCGAGTGCGAGAATCCGACCGCCAGTTCGAGACCGTTGCCCTGTTTGGTCGCTCGGTAACCGACGCCCTGGATTTCCAGGCGCTTCTCATAGCCCTCGGTAACTCCCTGAACCATGTTTGCGACAAGGCTTCGGGAAAGCCCGTGAAGAGCGCGGAGCTCACGCGTCTCGGCCGAACGCGACAGGCGCAGCTCGGCGTCCACCTGCTCGATGGAAATACCTTCGGGAAGGGTGCGGCTCAGCTCGCCCTTAGGCCCCTTCACGCGTACCGAACGCTGCGATATGGACACCTCCACACCCGAGGGAACCGATATTGGGGAACCTCCGACTCGTGACATTTTCTAAGCCCCTCCGCCTACCAGATGTAGGCCAGCACTTCGCCGCCGACCTTCGCCCGGCGCGCTTCCTTGTCCGTCATTACTCCCTGGGAGGTGGACACGATGGCGATTCCAAGCCCACCGAGGACACGCGGGAGTTCCTGCGCCCCCCGGTAAACGCGCCGGCCGGGCTTCGAGATCCTGTGAATCCCGCTGATGGCTCGCTCGCGCTCTTCCGAGTAACGCAGTTTGATCTTTATCACCGTGTGACCCGCGTCTCCGTTGGTCACCTCAACACCGTCGACAAATCCCTCGTTGAAGAGAATGCGGGCGATGCTCTCCTTGATCTTGGAGGCAGGAATCACGACGTCGTCGTGCATGGCCGACGACGCGTTTCGAATCCGCGACAACATGTCGGCAATTGGGTCGGTCATCGTCATTCGATCACCAACTCGCCTTCGTGATTCCGGGGATCTCGCCGTTGTGCGCCATCTGCCGGAAGCACAGCCGGCAAAGCCCGAACCTCTGGTAGACCGCACGTGGTCTCCCACATCGTTTACATCTCGTGTAAGAGCGCACCTTGAACTTAGGCTGTCGATTTGCCTTTTCGCGCAGTGCCTTCTTAGCCATTACTCACCCACCTCACGAAACCATTTGCTGTCTGAACGGAAAGCCGAGCGCGGCCAGGAGTGCCCTGCCGCCCTCGTCGTCGCGTGCGGTGGTGACGATGGTGATATCCATCCCCCGCGTTGCGTCCACATCGTCATAGTCGATCTCGGGAAAAACGAGCTGTTCCGTGACACCGAAGCTGTAGTTGCCCTGGCCGTCGAACGACCGTGTATTGAGGCCACGGAAGTCACGGATTCTCGGAAGGACGATGGAGAGCAGCCTGTCGAGGAAGTCCCACATGTGGTCGCCTCGCAGAGTGACCGCGGCTCCCACCGGCATCCCCTCGCGTATCTTGAAGGTCGCGATGGACTTTCGTGCCCGTCGAATGACCGGCTTCTGTCCGGAAATCGTCGTCAGATCCTTGAGCGCGCCCTCCAGTATCTTTGCGTCGCGCGGGGCATCTCCGGTGCCCATGTTCACAACAACCTTCTCGGGCATGGGTACCTGCATGATGTTCTTCAAGCCGAGCTCGTCCTTTAGACGCTCACGCAACTCTGCGCGGTAACGCTCTTTGAGCCTCGGTACGTACTTGGTTGCAGTTGCCATTTACAGCTCCGTTCCACACTTCTTACAGACCCGAGCCTTGCTTCCGGTTGCCTCATCGATCCGGTACCCGGCACGAGTAGCGCCGTCCGTGGGGCAGACGAGGGCGACGTTCGAGACGTCGATCGCGGCTTCCTTGTGAGCGATCCCCCCCTGTTGGCCGGCGCGTCCGGCTGCCGGACGGACCTTCTCGTGGCGGGTAACACGGTTTATCCCCTCCACGAGGACCTTGCCCTTCTTCGGCAAGACCTCGAGGACCCGTCCGCGTGCCCCCAACTCCTTGCCGGAGATGACCTGAACTTCGTCTCCCTTACGCAGCTTGAGCCCAGGCATCACAAGACCTCCGGCGCCAATGAAATAATCTTCATGAACCGCTTCTCTCTCAGTTCCCTCGCCACAGGCCCGAAGATTCGGGTGCCACGAGGCTGCATCTGGTTGTCGACTATGACTACGGCGTTGTCGTCGAACTTGATGTACGAGCCGTCCCCCCTGCGGTTCTCCTTGGCCGTCCGGACCACTACCGCTTTGACGACGTCTGACTTCTTCACCACGCCGCCCGGAATCGCATCCTTGACGGCGCACACCACTATGTCGCCGACGCCCGCATAACGACGGCGCGATCCGCCGAGGACCTTGATAACCAGGACCTCTCGAGCCCCGGTGTTATCTGCGACGCGGCACCTGCTCTCTTGCTGGATCACTTGGCTTTTTCCACGATCTCTACGATCCGCCAGCGTTTGGTCGCAGACAGAGGCCGCGTCTCCGCGATGCGAACGGTGTCGCCCACGCCGGCCTCGTTGGCTTCGTCGTGAGCCTTGAGGCGCTTATTGGTGCGCACAATCTTCCCGTACGTCGGGTGCTGCGCCGCATCCAGGACTTCGACGACAACGGTCTTGTCCATGACGTCCGATACCACGCGACCGACACGGCTCTTCCTCTTGCCGCGCTCTCGCTCTGTATTTGCCTCGGCCATGCTCACTGCTTAACCCTCACTCTCCCCGGCCTCGCGCAGTTCTCGCGCTCTCATCTCGGTCTTGATGCGCGCCACGTCCTTGCGAAGCGCGCGGAGCCTCTTGTAGTTATCCAGCTGCCCGGTGGCGTCCTGGAAGCGAAGGTTGAAGAGTTCTTCCTTGGTCTCCACCAGCCTCTCCTCGAGAGATCCGGAGTCGAGTTCCCGCAGTTCGGACGCCTTGGCCATCACTGAACCTCCAGGGTCTGCTCACGCGTCACGAAGCGGCATTTGATCGGAAGCTTGTGAGCCGCCAGCCGGATGGCCTCCCGGGCCAGCGGCTCCGGAATGCCCGCGATCTCGAACATCACGCGGCCCGGCTTGACGACCGCGACCCACCCTTCGGGGTTTCCCTTTCCGGACCCCTGCCGGGTCTCGGCGGGCTTCTTCGTATAGGGCTTGTCGGGAAAGATGTTGATCCACACCTTTCCGCCTCGCCGGATGTGACGGGTCATCGCGATTCGGGCTGCCTCGATCTGCCGGTTGGTGATCCAACCCGGCTCGATCGCCTGGAGCCCAAAGTCCCCGAAGTTGACGGTGGTCCCGCCTTTAGCTTGACCGCGCATCCGCCCCCGCTGTTGTTTTCTGTGTTTGACCTTCTTGGGCTGCAGCATCGCTAGGAGTCCTTACTCTTTTCTTCGGGCTTCTGCTGATCGCCCTCCGTTGCAGTGGCGCTCGCCGCCGGCGTCACTTTCGGCGGCGCCGGCTTCTCCTTTGCGGGGGTGGCCTGCTTGGGTCGTCCGCGGCCACCGCGCGCCGGCTCCTCACCGGATGGACGACGCCGGGCGCGCTCCTCTGCTCCGCGGCCCACGGTCTCACCTGCTGCCAGTGCGGCCTCACGGCGCAGTCGCGCGGTGTCGCGCGCCGAGGCATAGAGGTCTTGGAAGGGACCCTTGTAGATCCACACCTTCACGCCGATCCGGCCGAATGTCGTGCGCGCCTCTGCCAGCCCGAAGTCGATATCGGCTCGAAGGGTGTGGAGGGGCATCTGGCCCTCGATGTACCACTCGGTGCGACTCATTTCGGCGCCGCCGAGACGGCCCCCGCACTGCACCCGAACGCCCTTGGCTCCGTGGCGCATTGCCGTACCGACTGCCTTTTTCATGGCTCGCCGGAACGCAACTCGTCCCGCGAGTTGCTCCGCGACTCCCTGAGCGATCAGCTGGGCATCCAGTTCAGGTTGCTTGACCTCGATGATGTTCAGCCGAACATCGGTCGGCTTGCCCGAGACCTTCGACTCCATCTGCTCGAGGTGCGATCGCAAACGCTCCGCCTCGGAACCGCGGCGCCCGATCACAATTCCCGGGCGCGCCGTGTGGGCATCGATGCGGACGCGTTCGCGCGTGCGCTCGATGTCGATTCGGCTGATGCCGGCATGGGGCAACTCGCCCAGCAGGTACTCGCGGATGCGCAGATCTGCCTCGAGGTACTCCTGGTACTGCTTTTCGGTGAACCAGCGCGACTTCCAGTCGGTGTGGACGCCGAGGCGGAAGCCGTAGGGATGAACCTTCTGACCCATTAGGCCTCCCCCTCCTCCTTCTTCGTAGTGGGTTTGCGTGCGGTCGTCTTCTTGGCCGTGGTTTTCTTGGCAGTCGTCTTCTTGGCGGTCGTTTTCTTGGCCGTGGTCTTTTTCGCAGTGCTCTTCCGGGCCGTGGTTTTCTTGGCCGTGGTTTTCTTGGCCGTCGTCTTCTTGGCCGTCGTCTTCTTTTTGGCGGTTGTCTTCTTGGCGGTGGTCTCGCCCGCCTCCTCCGCTGCGGCTCCGCGGCCCCGGCGTCGCCCACGTGGTGCGGGGCGCTCGACCTCATCCTCCTCGGGCCGGCCCACTACCACGGAGATGTGGCACGTCCGCTTCCGGATCCGAGTCGCCCGGCCCAAGGCCCGAGGTCGGAATCGCCGGAGCGTCGGGCCCTCGTCGACCCACGTACGGACCACGAAAAGCTCGTCCCCCGAAAGTCCGCGGTTGTGCTCGGCATTGGCCACCGCAGATTCGAGAGCCTTGCCGACGGGTCCCGTCGCAGCCTTCTGAGTGAAGGTCAGCACGCGGCGCGCGTCATCCACATGTCGCCCGCGGATCAGGTCGACGACCTGACGCGCCTTGGTGGGCGACATTCGAATGAATCTCGCAGTCGCAATCGCCTCTTGGGCGGTCGGATCGATCTTCCGCGCCATTACCTCACCCTCGTCGATCTCTCGGCGCTGCCGCCGTGAGTCCGGAACGCGCGCGTCGGTGCAAACTCACCCAGCTTGTGGCCCACCATGGACTCCGTGATGTAGACGGGCACGTGCTTACGACCGTCGTGAACGGCGATTGTGTGACCGACCATCTCGGGGATGATCGTCGACCGCCGAGTCCAGGTCTTGATTACGCGCTTTTCGTTCCTCTTATTCATCTCGAGCACCTTCTCCAGAAGGTGGTCGTCGACGAACGGACCCTTCTTCAGACTCCTAGGCACTAGCGACCTCTCTTCTTGCCGCGCCGGCGAATGATCAGTGCGTCGGACGCCTTCTTCTTCCTTGTGCGGCCTTCCTTCTTGCCCCACGGACTCGTTGGATGACGACCGCCGGAGGACTTCCCCTCGCCACCGCCGAGCGGGTGGTCAACGGGGTTCATAACAACACCCCGGACCGAGGGGCGCTTGCCCTTCCACCGGTTGCGGCCCGCCTTCCCCACCGAGATGAGCTCCGCCTCCGCATTTCCGACCTCGCCCACGGTCGCGCGGCAACTCAGCGGCACCGTACGCATCTCCCCGGAGGGCAGTCGTAGTGTTGCGCGCTCCCCTTCCTTGGCCACAAGCTGCACCGACGAACCTGCCGAGCGGGCCATCTTTCCTCCCGCGCCCGGCTTCAGCTCGACGTTGTGGACGACGGTACCGACCGGGATGTTGCGAAGCGGGAGTGCATTGCCGGGGCGGATGTCGGCGCCGGGACCGGATTGAATGGTATCGCCGACCTTCACCCGGTTGGGCATCAGGATGTACCGCTTTTCGCCGTCCGCGTAGTGGAGGAGGGCGATGCGGGCGTTGCGGTTCGGGTCGTACTCGACGTGAGCAACCTTGGCCGGGACGCCGTCCTTGTTCCGCCGGAAATCCACCTTCCGGTACCGGACCTTGTTCCCGCCGCCCTGATGGCGCGTGGTGATGCGGCCGTGGTTGTTCCGCCCGGCTTTGTTCGGCCGCGGCTCCAGAAGAGACTTCTCCGGCTGGGTCCGCGTGACCTCGGAGTAGTCCGAGTACGACTGGAACCGTCGTCCCGGTGATGTTGGCTTCGCTTTGCGGATCGGCATTCGCAATAACCCCTTAGGTCTGCTGCTCGAAGATCTCGATCTTGTCGCCCTCGGCGAGCTTGACGATGGCTCGCTTGGAGTCCGGGCGCTTGCCCGTCTGGAATCGGAAGCGCTTGACCTTCCCCTTCCGGTTGATCGTGTTGACCCCGACGACCTTTACGTTCCAGATCGCTTCCACCGCCTGACGGATCTCCGTCTTGTTGGCATCTCGATGCACCATGAAGGTGTACGAGTTGTTGTCCAGAAGCGAGTACGACTTCTCGCTGACGACCGGAGCAAGGATCACGTCGCGCGGGTCGCCCTTTGTCGATCCGCCCATTACGACCGCTCCTCCTCGATCACGAGATCGTCTTCCTTCACCCGTGACTCCTTCGTCTCGTTGCGAGCCACGAACCGCTCGAAAGCCGGCGCTGTGAAAACAACGGCGTCCGCGACCAACACGTCGTACGTGGCGAGTGATCCGTGCAGCGCGAACGCCACCTTTGGCAGGTTGCGGAAAGCTCGGTCCACCATCTCGGCCTGCGGATCGTCGGCATCGAGGACTACGAGCACGCGGCCCTCGATCTCCGCAGCCTTGAGCGCCGCCGCTGCCGCCTTCGTGCGCGGCTCGGAGAAGCCGTCGAGGATCCAGATACGTTCGGCGCCGGCCTTGTCGGCGAGGGCACTCCGCAGGGCCGCCCGGCGCATCTTCTTGGGAAGGCGTTGTACGTAGCTGCGCGGCTTCGGACCGAAGACCACACCGCCGCCGACCCACAGCGGGCTGCGGATCGAGCCGTGGCGAGCGCGCCCCGTCCCCTTCTGGCGCCAGGGCTTCTGACCTCCTCCACGGACCTCGGAGCGCCTCTTCGTCGAAGCCGTCCCGGAACGTGCCGCTGCCAACTGGGCCGTGACGACTTGGTGCATCACAGCCTGATTGACCGTGCCCCCGAAGAGCCCTTCGGGGAGATCGCGTGTGCCGACCGACTTACCCGCCTCGTCGATGATGGTTGCCGTTGCCATCAGCTCGCCTTCTTTCCACGTTCGCGTTGCCGCAGGCGCACGGCGCTCCGAACCATGACCAGTCCACCCTTGGGCCCCGGAACGGCACCCATTAGCAGGAGGAGATTGCGCTCCGGATCGGACTTGATGACTTTGAGGTTCAACGTCGTGACGCGCCGGTGCCCCATGTGACCCGCCATGCGCGTTCCCTTGAACACGCGTGCCGGGGTAGCACAGGCTCCGACGGATCCCGGGCTGCGATGTTTGCGCTCCGTTCCGTGGGACGCCGAGAGGCCCTTGAAGTTGTGGCGCTTCATGCTTCCGGCGAAGCCCTTCCCCTTCGTGACGCCGATCACGTCGACGAGATCGCCGGCCTCGAACACGTCCGCCTTAATCTCCGCCCCGGGCGAGTACTCACCAAGGTCCTCGAGACGCAACTCCACAAGATGGCGCGCACCGTCGACTCCCGCCTTGGCGAGATGCCCCGCCAGCGGTTTGGTGGTCCTCTTGGCCGCGCCGAAGGCAAGTTGGATCGCCGTATAACCGTCGGTTTCCGGCGTCTTTACCTGCGCCACGCGACAGGGGCCGGCCTCGACGACGGTGACCGGGACCGCACGCCCGGCCTCGTCGAAGACCTGGGTCATCCCGATCTTGCGACCGAGGATGCCTTTAACCTCCGCCATCTAAAGTCCTCTCTTCTCAGTCTCTTTCTGTCTGCCGAAAACCGCGGAATCCTGCGCCCCTTCCGCTTTCGGCCCTTGCTGCCCACATCGGGCGCCGAAAGGCAAGGGTCGGGTTCTCAGCAGACAGTTCACAATTTCAGCTCGATGTCGACACCCGCGGGCAGGTCGAGCCGTTGCAGCGAGTCGACCGTCTTGGGTGTCGGATTCACGATGTCCAACAAACGCTTGTGCGTGCGCATCTCGAAGTGCTCGCGCGAATCCTTGTCCTTGTGCGGCGAACGGATGACCGTGTAGACGGATCGTTCCGTCGGGAGTGGAATAGGACCGTTGACGCTCGCGCCCGTCCGGGTCACCGTTTCGACGATTTTCTTCGCCGACTGGTCGATGACCTCGTGATCGTAGGCCTTCAACCGAATCCTTATCTTCATGCCGTTCGCCATGCGCTGCTTTTCCTCTCAGCTACTCGATGATCTTGGTTACGCGACCCGCACCCACGGTGCGGCCGCCCTCACGGATGGCGAACCGCAGACCTTCGTCCATGGCGATCGGCTGGATGAGCTCGACCTCCATCTCGGTGTTGTCGCCGGGCATGACCATCTCGGTCCCCCCGGGGAGCTTCACCGAACCGGTCACGTCGGTGGTCCGGAAGTAGAACTGAGGGCGGTAATTATTGAAGAACGGCGTGTGGCGCCCGCCCTCATCTTTCGACAGGACGTACACCTGAGCGTTGAACCTCGTGTGCGGCGTGATCGATCCCGGCTTGCAGAGCACCTGGCCCCGCTGCACCTCGTCCTTCTTCGTACCGCGCAACAGGATTCCGGCGTTGTCTCCGGCCCGCGCCTCGTCGAGCATCTTGCGGAACATCTCGACGCCGGTGACAACCGTCTTGGAAGTCTGAGGTTCGATCCCGACGATCTCGATCTCGTCACCGAGTTTGAGGACACCCTGTTCCACACGCCCGGTCACCACGGTGCCTCGACCGGTGATCGTGAACACGTCCTCGATCGGCATGAGGAAGGGCTTGTCGGTGTCGCGCTCGGGCTCGGGGACGTACTCGTCAACCGCCGCCATCAACTCGATTACCTGCTGCTTTGCGTCCTCGTCGCCGTCGAGAGCCTTGAGGGCGGAGACCCGTACCACCGGGACGTCGTCGCCCGGGAACTCGTACTCCGTCAAGAGCTCGCGCACCTCCAGCTCGACGAGGTCGAGCAGCTCGGGGTCATCGATCATGTCGACCTTATTGAGCGCCACGACGATGTACGGAACGTTGACCTGACGGGCAAGGACCACGTGCTCGCGCGTCTGGGGCATGGGTCCGTCCGCAGCGGACACCACGAGGATCGCTCCGTCCACCTGAGCAGCGCCGGTGATCATGTTCTTGATGTAGTCGGCGTGCCCCGGCATGTCGACGTGCGCGTAGTGGCGATTCTCGGTTTCGTACTCGACGTGGGCGATGGCGATGGTGATGCCGCGCTCCTTCTCCTCCGGAGCCTTGTCGATCTGGTCGAACGCCGTGAACTGAACGTTCGGGTTCTGCTCCGAGAGCACCTTCGTGATAGCCGCGGTCAACGTCGTCTTACCGTGGTCGATGTGGCCCATCGTCCCGATGTTTACGTGTGGCTTTGTGCGCTCGAACTTCTGCTTAGCCATCGCCTCTCTCCCTTTCCTCCAGCGACTTACTGGCCGGGTGGTTCTCCCCGTACTGTTGCAACCACTTCTTCTGCGATGTTCTTGGGGACTTCCTGATACGAACTGAACTGCATCGTGTAGGTCGCCCGCCCCTGCGTCCTGCTCCGAAGCTCCGTTGCGTATCCGAACATCTCCGCTAGCGGTACCTGCGCCGAAACGATTCGGTCGTTTCCCCGCTGATCCATCGCTTCGATGCGACCGCGGCGACTCGAAAGATCGCCGATGACATCGCCCATGTATTCCTCGGGCGTGACGACCTCGACGTCGAAGACCGGCTCGAGCAATATGGGGCGAGCCTTTCGGGCGGCTTCCTTCATCGCCATGGAGCCGGCGATCTTGAAGGCCATCTCCGACGAGTCCACCTCATGATACGAGCCGTCCACCAGCGTGATGCGCACGTCGACCATTGGATAGCCCGCCATCACTCCCGACGCCATGGCCTCCTGTACACCCTGGTCGACGGCTGGGATGTACTCGGTCGGGATGCGACCACCGGTGATCTTGTTGATGAACTCGTAGCCGCCGCCCGGCCCCATCGGCTCGATGTCGAGCTCGACGTGAGCGAACTGGCCCTTGCCGCCGGTCTGCTTCACGTAGCGAACCTCGATGTCCTCGGCCGGATCGCGAACCGTTTCGCGGTACGCGACTTGTGGCTTACCGACGTTTGCTCCGACCTTGAACTCACGAATCAGACGGTCCACCAATACGTCGAGGTGGAGCTCGCCCATCCCGGAGATGATCGTTTGGCCGGTCTCCTCGTCGGTGTGAACGCGAAACGTCGGATCCTCCTCCGACAGTCTCTGCAGGGCGGTTCCCAACTTCTCCGAGTCGGCCTTTGACTTGGGCTCGATCGCGACATCGATGACCGGCGCGGGGAACGTCATTTCCTCCAGGAGCACGGGTGCGTTGGGATCACTGAGCGTGTCGCCGGTCAGCGTGTGCTTTAAGCCCACCACGGCGATGATGTCTCCCGTGAAGACGGCATCTTTGTCTTCCCGGTGGTTGGCGTGCATCTGCAAAATGCGCCCGATCCGCTCCTTGCGGTCGCGTGTTGCGTTGAGGATGTGCTCGCCGCTGCGGAGCATCCCGGAATAGATGCGGAGGTATGTAAGCCGGCCAACGTATGGGTCGCTCATGATCTTGAACGCGAGGGCGGAGAACGGCTCGTGGTCCTCCGGCTTGCGCTGTGTGCCCTGCCCCGTGACCGGATCCGATCCGTCGTACGGCGGCAGGTCCGCCGGGCTGGGTAGGTACCAGCAGATCGCATCGAGCAGCGGCTGGACCGCCTTGTTCTTGAACGCGGTCCCGCACAGCACAGGAGTTATCTCGTTGGCGATGGTGGCCTTCCGCAGGACCTTGCGGATCGTGTCAGCCTCGATGTCCTCCTCGCCGATGTAGGCCTCCATGACCGCCTCGTCGTAGTCGGCGAGCGCCTCGATCAAGTCGTGGCGGTATTGATCCGCCTGCTCCTTGAGATCCTCGGGGATCGGCCGGTCCTCCCACTCCTCGCCCATTCCGTCGGAGGGCCAGTAGTGAGCCACCATCGTTACGAGGTCCACCACTCCGTGGAAGTCCGCCTCACTCCCGATTGGAAGCTGGATCACAACGGGACGGCCGTTGAGGCGGTCCTCGATCATCTGAACGGTGCGGAAGAAGTCGGCCCCGGTGCGGTCCATCTTGTTTACGAAACAGATGCGCGGCACGCGGTAGCGGTCCGCCTGGCGCCACACCGTCTCGGACTGCGGCTCGACTCCGGCCACAGCGTCGAACACGGCCACGGCGCCGTCGAGCACTCGTAAGCTGCGCTCGACCTCAACCGTGAAGTCGACGTGGCCGGGCGTGTCGATGATGTTGATCCAGTAGCCCTTCCAGTGCGCGGTCGTCGCGGCGGACGTGATGGTGATCCCACGCTCTTGCTCCTGGACCATCCAGTCCATGACGGCCGAGCCCTCGTGCACCTCACCGAGCTTGTAGGTCCTGCCCGTGTAGTAGAGGATTCGCTCGGTCGTGGTTGTCTTGCCCGCATCGATGTGGGCCATGATCCCGATGTTGCGCGTGTGGTTGAGCGGGTACTCCCGAATGTGGGTTGGCTTGCCCTTTACCTCCCGCAGCTGCGGGCGCTGTTGTCCTTGTTGTTTCTGCTTCTCAGCTGCTTCTGGCATGTCTCCCAATCACCATCTGTAGTGCGCGAATGCCTTGTTCGCTTCTGCCATCTTGTGCATGTCCTCACGACGCTTGACCGCGGAGCCGGTGCCGCCGGACGCGTCGAGAATTTCACCCGCCAGGCGCTCGGCCATGCTGCGCTCGCGCCGCTTGCGCGAGAAGGTCACGAGCCAGCGGATCGCTAGGGTGTTGCCGCGGCGCGGAATAACCTCGACGGGAACCTGATAGGTAGAGCCTCCCACCCGCCGGGACCTGACCTCGAGCAGCGGTTTGATGTTGTCGATCGCCTTCTTGAGGATCTGAAGAGGGTCCTTGCCGGTCCGGTCGCCGACCATCCTGAGCGCGTCGTAGACGATCGACTCAGCGAGTCCGCGTTTCCCACGCGTTAACACCCGGTTCTGGATCTGTGTGACCAGAAGGGAACTGTAGACGGGGTCGGGGAGAAGCTCGCGGCGCTGAGCGGGACCTTTACGTGGCATCAGGAACCGCCCGCCTTCTTGGCGCCGTACTTCGAGCGAGACTGCACGCGGTCCTTGACGCCGGCGGTGTCGAGCGCGGCCCGCACGATCTTGTAGCGGACGCCCGGAAGATCCTTAACACGCCCGCCGCGCACGAGGACGATCGAGTGCTCTTGAAGGTTGTGACCGATGCCTGGGATGTAGGCGGTGACTTCTACCAAAGAGGTGAGGCGGACTCGGGCGACTTTGCGAAGGGCGGAGTTCGGCTTTTTGGGTGTAGTCGTGTACACGCGGGTGCACACCCCACGCCGCTGCGGCGACCCCCTGAGGGCCGGCGACTTCGACTTCTCCTTCTTGCTCGAACGCCCCAGGCGGACCAGTTGTTGAATGGTCGGCACTATCTCTCCTTCTGGCTGCGCGCTGCGCGGCCGATATGCGGGCCCGGTCCATGCCGGGCTGCCTCACCTCTATGGGCCCTTACGAGACCAGTGGTAGGGGCTGCCCTCCGGGCATACCCCACCGCGATGGCAGAGCCTTTTGTCTCGGTCAATTCGGGAGATAGGAGCCGGGTTCCTCCCGGGTTGTCCTCCCGACGACTCTCACGTTCGGCGATGTGCCCCCACTCCGGCGGTTCCCGGGGCAACCGGGCCTCCCGGAGTCACCGAACTCGGGGAACTTCCAATCCTTGCCAACGCTGTCCAAGCGCGGCACACGCCCCCGCCTGGGGGCGCGACCGGGAAGGATAGCCGTGCCATCCGGGGCGGTCAAATAGCCGGTGGTCGCGACCTCCGGACACAGACGTACACATATTGTCGTTTTGTGACCAGAGGTTCTCGGCGGAGATCCTCCTAAATGGGCAATTCGCCCATAAAGGGCCTCGAGGGCAGCCCCTGAATCCCCGGCGTGCACTGCATCAAGGCCCCCGCGAGGTCTTCCCCATCCAGGCCGACCTTCGCCGACGAAATAAACAGCCTGTCGAGGTTTGAGCCGCCGAAGCAGCAACTCGTCGGCCGGCTCACCGGCATCTCGATCTCGCCGATCACCTCGCCGCTCGTGTCGAGCCGCAGAACCACACCCCCACCCCACTGGGCGGTCCAGATGCAACCCTCCGAATCGACGGTCAGCCCGTCCGGCGCGCCCCGCCCCGCGATGCCGGAGAAGAACTCCCGCCGGTTGGCCATCGCTCCGGTTGCGGGATCGAAGTCAAAGGAGTCGATTCGTCCGGGTCCGGTGTCGGTGAAGTACATCGTCGTGCCGTCGGGGCTCCACCCGAGTCCGTTCGAGATCGTGACCTGATCGAGCACCCGATCGATCGAGCCGTCGAGGTCGACTCGGTACAAAGAGCCCGCCCCGAGAGTCTCGTCGTACGCCATGCTTCCCGCCCAGAGCCGGCCCTGAGGATCGCACGTCCCATCATTCATGCGCGTCTCGACTCGGGAGCCGGCCTCCGGCTGCGCGAGTTCCTTGACCTCGCCGTCCTCGCCGATGTGGATAAAGCCAGTGGCTGCCGCCGCAAGCCATCCACCCCGTTCCCACGGGACGACGGCCCCGATGTGGCGGCCGACCTCGAGCGTGCGGACCACCTCAACAGATGACGCGTTCGGCGCGCCGAAGAAAACCCGCCCGGCGAGGATGTCGACCCATAGGAGCTGTCCTCGCTCCGCATCCCAGTGGGGACCCTCCCCCAGCTCGCATGGGGTCGACTCGCTTACGGAAGATACCCACCGCTCCACCGCCATCGGCGCACCGCCCTCAATCGAAGAGACCTGTGTGAACAGAACCACATATTGTCGTCCCGCTCACCCAGGTTTGGGTGCCCTGCGCTCTCAGGCTTTCGTTGAGGCAGTTCTCTGCTCGCGTATGTGACCGAGCACAGCGAACGCAATCACCGCACCAGCGACAACAGTGGCGGCCGCAATCAACACGACGTAGATATCGCCGGCGGTCGCGACGGCGCCTCCAGGCTCGGGAACAAGTGCCCCCGAGGTCCTGGCCGGGCCACCGCCACCAGCACCGGCAGGTTTCGCTGCAGCGGGTCCAGCCGTAAACAGCGCTAGAGCGAAGCCCGCGGATAGCAAGGCCGTGAGTCGGACCTTAAGGCGGCTTCCGGTGCTTCTCATAACGTCCCCTTTCGGCTACGAGCCCATTCGAGCTCTCCCGGCCTACGAGGTGGACGCTAGGGATAGGCGCGAGTCGGGGCATTGGGCAGCGCCTTATTTGGAGCCGGAGAAGAGCTTATTTCTGGCCCGCCGGGACCGTCTGGGGCAGATAATCCATGAATAGTGAATGGACCCTCAGGCCCACCCTTCATCGGACGGCGCGCCGAACTGGGCGTGCTGACCTCGGCGTTGTCCGACGCGCTGGAAGGACGACCGCGAGCGGTTCTTGTAGCCGGCGAGGCGGGAGTTGGGAAATCGCGTCTTATATCGCACTTTCTCGGCCGCCCGGCGTCCCGAGGAACCTGGACCATGAGCGGCGTCTGCGTCGACGTGTCGGAGGAATCCCTCCCATTCGGGCCGATTCGAGATGCTTTGCGGTCTTTCCGAAAGGCCCTAACCGATCGAGAGCGACGACAACTGGAGGAAGTATCGGAGGCTGTCCGAATGCTTCTCCGGGCACCCACCGCCGGGAACGTCGACCAATCAGGCCCAGCGACACCACATGCCCTGGCGTTTGAGAGCTTCCTTGACCTGACGGTCGAAGCGGCCGCTATTAGACCACTCCTAATCGTCCTCGAGGATCTTCACTGGGCCGACTCATCGTCGCTGGCGTGTCTCAACTTCTTGTTTGTCCATTTGCTGTCGGAGCGTGTGCTCGTTATCGGCACCTACCGAACCGACGAGTTGCACCGGACGCACCGTCTCCGCCCGTGGTTAGCCGAACAACTCCGAAAGGATCCAGTTCGGCTTCTCGACCTTCCACGTTTTAACGGGGCCGAAACGGAGCAAGTCGTCCAGGCGATCTCAGGCGACAGGCCACCGGACCGCTTGGCCGCAGGCATATACGAGCGCTCCGAGGGCAACGCCTTCTTCATCGAAGAATTGTCCCGAGCCATGGTCGGCGGCAAGCACGCTTTGCCTGTCTCGGTGCGGGAGATCCTCCTTGCCCGACTCCGTATCCTTCCCGAGGAGGTGGGGGAGCTTCTGCGGGTAGCCGCCGTCGGTGGGCGAACGATAGATCCCGAGGTCCTGTCGGAGGTTACGGCGGTCCCCCACGACCGTCTCTTCCCACTCTTGCGCGAGGCTGTGGCCGGAAACGTGCTCGTAGTCGATGACGGCGATGAATTCGGGTTCCGCCATGCGCTGCTACACGAGGTCGCGCTTTCGGAGGTCCTGCCGGGAGAACGGGAGCGCCTTCATGTCGCGTACGCCGAGATATTCCTTCGGCGCGTGGATGCGGCACGGGACAAACCGCGACTGTTTGGACAGATTGCGCATCACCTGTGGTCGGCTCGTGATGTCGATAGGGCGCTGACATATGCCATTCGAGCGGGCGATGCTGCTACCGATGTTGGTGCTTTCGACACGGCCTATGAGCACTACGAACGAGCACTATCTCTATGGTCGTCCACAAGTGCTCCGCCGGATTGGGTGCTTGATCGTGCCGAGGTGCTGCAATGCGCTGCCGAGGCCGCGCATCTCGCAGGCAACGACGACCGCGCCATAGCGCTCCTGACCGCCGCCATCGATGAGGTCGACGAGTCGGTCGAGCCAATTCGAGCGGGCCTGCTCTACGAAAAGCTCGGCTGGTACCACTTCATGGGAGGGCCACGCGCCGATGCCTTTCCGGCTTA
>OCZV010000167.1_pt1 | contig 24535 bp, 23 predicted proteins | sample 1539051 | NCBI WGS metagenome assembly OCZV01 (sample SAMEA3113581, study PRJEB22503) | soil metagenome
TTAGACTGCACTCCGTTCTGAGAATGAGTGTCTTAGTGCAGAGGCGTTCCCTCACTTTGTTGACATTTGGGCGTCTGTTGGTATGGCGCAAGATGTAGCAGCAGAGCCTTTTCACTTAAAGACTTTTAAGTGTTAGCTGTGTACGGGACTGGACTGGTTCTGGTCTAGTCCAGTCTGTCTGCCATTCTGCTAAAGCATACACATACGGCGACTTCTTAATAATCGCGACCGCCAGAGCGGCAATAAGAACATTCTTGTAAGTGTTGCCTCTTCTGTTTTGGGTCGGTTATCTTTTCAACTAGTCTTTTATGATCTGATTTGACTTCCGGTTCCATCAACTCAAATTCTCTTTGATTATCCTTCATTATCTCTATCATCTTATCATTTGAATATCCCATTCCCTTAGCCATGTCTTTAGTCCACAATATTTCCTTTTGAAATCGGCGTACCTCTTCTCTTAGCTGAGCAATCTCTTGCGCTTGAGTGAGCTTTAAGTCATGATTTTCTTGCTTTAATCTCTGGGTAGGGTCGATGGTCAAAAGTGGGATAGCCTTTACATACTCAGCAAGTCTATCCTCCCCAGATGTCCTATCATAATGAATGTCTAGGCCTCTGCTATGTCTATGTCCTACCAGACATTCGCGTGCATTGTAATCAACCCCTGATTTTATCATCATTGATATAGCGAACTTACGCAGTCCATGGCTACGCATTACATCAGCAGATTTAACTTCAGACCTCTGCAGAATCCGGTACATCAACGTCTCCAATCCTTGAATCTTCATATGACTAGGCCTGGCTGCCGCAAACTTAACACGGGTATCAAAGAGTTCCCTAATAAGAGGAGAGTCATTGGTTATTGTCTCACCATGAATCTCTAAACGTTCGATATTCATCTATCGCCTTCTTGCACTCAGGAGTACTGAAAGTATAGTGTGAAGCGTTACTTCTAGCATAGACTTGTAATTTGTACAGGTTGAACTTAGGAATATCAGTAATATCTCCAAATCGTAATCCTGGCAAGGCCCCCAATCTCATTCCAGTCGATGCCATAAGCAGGATGATAGTCCTGCTTCTTTCATCACACTTAGAAAAAATCTGCTGAATCTCTTCGTGAGTGTAATGTCTATCCTGCTTAAGTTCTGCATCCTCTGGAATTGACTTGTTTATTTTACGCTTATTCAGATGGACATCATTTCAATCAAAGAAAGGCAGAACAGCAGCAACCTCGTTATGTATGGTATCGTGGTTCTGTTGCCTTTCCTTAGAGAGATAACGAATCCATCGAATAATCATTGCTTCTAAGACTCGTGGCTCTTCTTGCAGAAGTGACTCTTCTGTTATCCCTTCAAAGTGATTAAGAAAGCATTTGAAATGATAAGCATATTTCTTACGAGTCTCAGGTGATGCTACTCCTTCTGTCACGTCATAGATAACACCGCTGTGTTCGTCCTCCTTTGTTGTTGGCAACTATAGCAGACAGTTAACTTATATGATTTGGTCACTATATACACGTCACTAAGGACATGGATATGGCAGTCTCCTGTTCATCATGTGGTAGGAAAGTACAAGATTATCCAGTGTTCTGTTATATGTGCGATGACTACTATTGCTCGGAAAAGTGTCACGATGACGCTCATAAAGTCCAGTGGAAAAAACACTAATTACTTGAAGATGAGGGGCGGTGCCTGAGGCTCATGGTTATCCGTAAAATATGTTACACCTTCCTATCGTTAGGCAACTGGAACCAGCAACCGCTTAATCACCTGTTGGGAACTGTACCAAATGGGATGAAGGAAACAAACTTCAAAGTCCGACAGATCGGTAAAGATTAGAAATGATTGAATTCAAATTTCTAGAGAAAATAGGTGAAAGATTTTAATCCATCGATAATGCATCATAACCGCATGTCCAGCTCTGACAATTTAAGTACAGACAAATCTCCTAAATCTAGTGATGGTCAGCGGAAAAGGCCATCGAGACAAGAATTGAGAAATCAAAAGTTTATTGAAAATAAAGAAAGATTAACCCATTCTACTGAAACATTGGAAACAATCAAAAAGGATATTCAGATCCCGAAGAGGATTAAAAGGTTGATTTCAGAAGCAAATTTGATGCTAAAGGATGAAAATAATGGAAGCATGTCAGTTCGTGCTGCTAATGCTATAAGTATAATGGAAGAGCTCACGTACAGTAGACACGTGCAATCGCATATCAGGACAAAGATCTGGGACGTTGTATCTTCACTTGAGGCTATAAGGGAATAGCACGGTAAAAATGCATGCTACGTGTGTACTCTAATCGTATTTATTAAGTATCCTTAGTCACTACTTTCTGTTGTAATCTCTTGGTCTCCCTTTCTGAAACCTCCGGAGAATGTTTAATTAATTCCCATCACTCATAACAAAATAAGCTATTCTAGGCAACCATCATTTCACGGAAATCAGATTAGATTTTTATTTATGTTGAGAATCTTCTAATAGGACATCGTCTTGTGAGATAGGATGAACTTCGAACAATGGTGTAAGTTAGATGAAATGCTCTATGTCTGCCAAGCTGATGAAGAGTACAAGCAGTATGCTGGACTTGAACATGATCAAGAACTCATTGTAAAGTTGGCAGAAATGAAGCGACTGAATTCAAAGACATTTATTAAACTATTTTCGAACCAAGATGAGGCATTATTCCTTGGTGCTGTCGAAGACATTGCCTATTCTTTAACAAAAACCCAAGAACTCGAAATCCATCGCTTGAGAAATACAGATATTGTTTCAAAAAAGCACGTGCTCAATGGGGTTGCCGTAAATTGGAGTAATTGGAGACAATTTAACAGCTACGAGAAGGAAGATTCAAAGAGACAAGAGGTTTTCGACGAATTCATTGAGAAAACGATAAAGATATCGTCAATAGTTGAATCAAGATTTTCAATGATAAATCAAACATATGCGGAATATTCAGGAATAGCTGAGTCGAATTTTGGATATAGCCTAACTCCGGTCTCAGCTTATATGACGAATGAGAATTTCAAACGTGATTCTCTTCTAGAATTTGTAAAATCATTAGGTGAAAAAGCTAAGATTCCTTTTCGCAAAGCATTACTGGATACGAGCAAGGAATTGTTGAATAGGGATCCTGAATATTACGACGATTTCTATTTTTTTAGAAATCGAATCTATTCTGATATTGAAGAAGCCTTCGCGTACTTGGATCCTGTAAATGAGGTTAAGAGGACGCTGAAATCAATGAATTTTGATCTGTCCAATATTCAATTTGATACTGAAAGCAGAAAAGACAAATACCCGTCTCCCATCTGCTTTTTTGTAAAAATTCCTTCTGACGTACGAGTACTTTACAAGAGGGAAAGTCCCTACTTCGATTTTCAAGGCTGTTTGCACGAAACGGGACATGCGATCCATGCCACTTCGATAGACAACAGTTGTAGTTACTCTGGGAAGTATCGAATTTCTATGGGTATAGCCGAAACATTTTCTATGTTTTTTGAAAGGTTATCTAAGAATCCTTCTTACCTCAAATCTCTTCATTCTAAGGTTAAGAGTGATATCCTAATAGACCGAATAATTGCCAAGAACAACTTCATGGATCTCTTCTTCATCACATTCTACGCTGCGAATACCTTAATGAAGATCGAATATTGGGAGAAGAGCCTGAATACCGACGGGGCGTCTGACCTTTATTCTAGGTTAATACGGGAATATTTGGGGTTTGACATACCAGGGGAATATTGGCTCTTGCATCATATATTACCTGAAGCGATAATGTATGTCCCAAGTTATCTCATTGCTGCTGTGAGAGCTTTTGAACTAGAGAGATATGTAAAGGCTAAATTCGGGGAGACGTGGTGGATGGAGGAAGAAGCTGGAGATGAGCTTAGAAAAATAATGAACCCAGGTGCAAAATTAGATATATCAGTTTTTTCACATCTCGACACTGGCAGTTTTCTAAAAGACCTGTCTGCAGTCCAATAAGTTCAATGGTTTAGTTGAATGCTGTCAGGCAAGGATGTACTATCCCAAAATCTGTATTTAAGTTTTCAGGATCGGAACTTCTTCCAATTCACTTAGCGCTTCAGTTAGTTGGTCAGTCGTTTGATTACCGTATATCAATAAGATTCTGTCATCATCTTTTAAAATATAATCAACTAACGCTGAGGGAGGCTCTAATTCTTCCCCATTAACAAATGCTCTAAGTTCTTCCGTCTCATTTGTGCAGTATTCTAGTTGTTGTCCCTGTTGTTGACCCTGCTGATCAGAAGTTCCCTCGGAGATCGAGAAGCAACTATCCTCTAGATTCATATTCTCACTCCTTAGAAATTCACCAAAGGGTACTCTATCAGTATGTCTATGTAAGGTGAATCCATCACCTCCTTCCACATGAATAAGTCTTGACTTGACTTGATATTGGGGTTGACTAAAATCAATAGCCGTACCATTTACATTAATAATGAAAGCAGCATGTTCGTGTGCAGAGCCAACGGTACCGAATTTATTTATCTCTGATGAAAATCTGCTACCCGAAATAGCTAGAATCGCCACTACTGCTACTATGATAGGTATTAATATCATTAAATACTTTTGACGCTTCTTTTTTGAAGCGTCCAAATAGCTGCCGCTTCTCTTTTTATTTTTGATCTTGGAACTTCCACCACTGGAACCACTCTTTTTCTTCCCAAACAAATCCGATACGACTCACACTATAATAGGTCTGGGATATATGTACCTATGGAATAAAAACTGTGCTAATCTGTTAAATATCTAAAGTTGATCAGTAAATAGTCAACTGCCCTCTAACGCCAATGAACGGGGTATCCTTAAAATCCTTACCGCTTTTACCTTGCTCAACCTGTTGGATTCCTCTAATTGAGCTACCAGAGCATTGAAAACACCGACTTATGTAGCACCTGGTCGCTCAACGATCTCCTTCTTTAGAAGTTAGACTTCAAAGTTGATTGGGCAAGAACGTCCATGACGTAATGCCCGGATATTTAATCATTGCGACGATAGACGGTCCTGTAGTATAGTAACTGTTATTAGTTACACCTTCTTGGCTTAAGGATAATTTAATTAGGAATTGAAATAATTGAAAAAAAGATTGCTTTATGATAAGTTGGGCTCATTGGATGCTAACATAGAACTTGGCAAGCTAAATCTATGTATCGAGATGCGGCGACTCAATAGATCTAGACATACCGCTTGACGGGCCTGAAGCTGTCAATCCCGTGTCATCTTATATACATCTAGGAGTAATAATGAGATATGAGGGATATTTTTGATCCAAAATAGTTTCCCTATGAGAGAATGGCACATTCAACATATGGAGAAGACCGTTATCAAGTATATAACGGGACTACCTGAGAATGCAACCGCTTGGGAAAAAAGGCAACATAGGAGATACGGCGGGATAACAAGAATCTACAGGCAAATAAATTATGATATCAAGCATGGCGCAACTAATGAAGAGGTGCTTGAACTACTGGAAGCAATAAAAAATGATTCATCATATCTTAATCTGAGGAATGATGCGAATTGTATGAATAGATTGGCTGAAATCGAGAGCCTGTTCGTTCACGCGACTCAGAGTCTTGCTAGTCCGAGATTTATTGTAGAGTAATACTCTAGGAGCAACTGAACAGATACAGTAAGTCTTGTCTTTTTGCCTGATGAATTCGTTTAGAAGCAAGCAAATTCACTTAATAATCCCCTTTGTGACTATCCCGAATGGTTACTCGACCTCAAGAAAATCGGCAGACCTACAGTTAAACCTATCATATGAGGATCCCTTCTCCATCATCCGGTCGACCATCTAAAGAGCAATACGGGAACCTTGTAAAAAGTAATAGTGATTGTCTCCGTCGTATTCAATGCATTGAAATAATTCGTATACTTTGAATTTGATGACTTGTATGCTCGTAATAGAAAGCGCAAGACTTAACATAAGCTATCGAAATAGAACTTAGATGATATAATTAAATTTTGTTCTTTAGACTAGGAACAAAATGGACTCAGTGACCATGATCATGTTCATCCAATATTTGAAATATGTGCAAGATACCGGGGAACAATGAATCAAGTGATTCTCTTACAGCGCTTTCACTCCCAGGGAGGTTGACTATCACGGTACTCCCTCTCACACCTCCGATGCCCCTTGACAGCATCGATAACGGAGTCCTCTTTTGACCGAATGCCCTCAATGTCTCACTTATTCCACTTACTGGTTTTTCTATCACATTGGCAGTCGCCTCAGGCGTTACATCTCGTGGACCAACTCCAGTTCCTCCACTAGTGAGCACGATATCGACTCCCAGATTGTCGCACAGTCTCAAAAGCTCTTGTTCAATAGCCTTTTGCTCATCTGCCAATATTTTGTATTCCTTTACTTCCACACCGTATTTGGCTAGTCTTTCAAGGATGGCCTTACCTGATTTATCCTCTCTTTCAGTCCTTGAGTCGCTCAGAACCAATACGGCGGCTTGAAGTATCCGATCATATGTTTGCATAAATGAATTTAGCCCACCAGTTTTTTCTAGGAGCTTAATGGATTGTATCTCTAATTTATCATCGATAGGTTTTAACATATCATAGATGGTTAGCGCGGCTATAGAAGCGCCCGTGAGTGCCTCCATTTCGACACCTGTTTTACCTATGTTTTTTACACTAACAATAATAGCGATTACCCCGTCGGCTGTCACGTCGAAATCAACAGCAATATGATCAATAGGTATAGGATGACAATACGGCAATAAATCCCATGTCCGTTTGGCTGCCAAATTAGCCGAAATTTTTGCGGCATCAAATATATTCCCTTTCTCGATTTTTCCCTCATTTACAAGAGTTACTGTGAATGGGGACATTTTAACAATGGCTTGGGCTACAGCCGTCCTAAGAGTATCTTGCTTATCACTTATGTCATACATACCTCCATTGGTCATTTCCAAGATTTTCCAAGAGCTATTTCTCTGCCGGAAGTATAAGTGTACCTCCTAACCATTTTTTACCCCTGTTAGTTATTTCCATTTTCCAAATAGGTACCCTAGCCTTCACATTGTCTATTATGTATCTACAACATTCAAATGCTTCTTTTCTGTGTTTTGATGAAACGATTATGATCACACTTACTTGGCCCACTTTCAAAGTTCCTATTCGATGTGCAATCGTAATTTCTTCTATCTCCCATTTCTGTCTAGCCTCAGATTCAATATCAGAAAAAATCTCTTCTGCCATTGTTTCATATGCTTCATAATTTAAATTTGACAGTTTAAGGTTTTCACTATTAAGTTCTCTGACAGTTCCTAAAAAAATGATTGTTCCGCCAATAGAAGTGTTTTGGTGATCTACAAGTGCTTTATTTACATCGATTGATTCGGATGTTAGATAACCCAGGTAGAGGCTCACCCTCCACTAACTGGTGGTAATACTGCTAATTCGTCGGTCTTCTGAATCAATTCTCTATCATCTGCTGCCCTACGATTTACCGATATGGCGAATTGAGCGTTGACAATTGACAAGATAGGAAATGAATCATAAAGCTTTTTTCTAAGATCCCCTGCAGTCATGTTATATGTCCAATCTACGCCAATTGTATCCTTACCCAAAAGGTCCTTGACTGAAGCATATAATCTGAGGTCTATTTTGCTCACCATGTCCTCTATCAGGTCAAGGATTCAACTCCCTTCGAAGTCGCGTATCTCAAATTGATCTTATCTAATCATTACTCCATTATACATATAATCCAATTGGTCCAACGCATTGACTTTTACATACCTTTCAAATATTCGTTAGGACAATCCTATAACATCTTACCGAAAATGGGATCCAAGCAGAATATATGGGAAAACCTCCCGATTCTGAATTCGAATACAGAGGTTCCATCTTAACGACGGCGTAACTGAAACTAATCAGACAGATCCTACTAGTTATTAGTTAGGATATAAGCCTCGAATCTGAAAACAAGCATTTCAATAATTTGCCAGTCCTTTGTATTTTCTCTAAATATCTAATGATAGAGCTGCCGAACAGTCATGCCTGATATCGTGATTAATTGTATTACTTAGGTTATCCAAGATAAGTCACTTACCATCCCTTTCCTGTATGTTCTTATATAGAGTAACTTCCACAAGTTTGCCCTTTCTAAGGTCACTACTATGAGTGGTCCTGCTATTCACAATTACTATCCCGTTTGAATGTGTCAACGTAGAAATCAAACTTGCACCGCTGGCGCTAACCGGCTTGGCCAAAAATTTATCATTATCGCGATACACTATAACTCTTACGAATGTCAGAAAATCCTTGTGAACGCTAATGTCTTCGGTAATCCTCGCTTTTAGTTTTGCTCTAAGAGGTCCTTGCGTTCCCAATAACGTGGATAGTATTGGTAATCCAAATGTTGAAAAAGCAGCAAAAGCAGAAACTGGAAAACCAGGACATATGATAATTGGGGTGTTTCCCACAATTCCCAGTCCAGTTGGAGACCCTGGTTTCATAGCGATTCCGTGAACAAGAAGTCCAGGTTTTCCAAGTCTGTCTACTAGCAGAGGGGTATAATCCTTCTGTCCTACTGATGCTCCACCAAACACGACGATCATATCCAGTTTTAATGCAGATTTTAACATCTGAAATATCTTATGTGGATCATCTCTGCACAATCCCAAATCCACGGAAAGTCCGCCAGCATCCTTTACCAAGCAGGACACCATGTATCTATTGCTTTCAAAAATACTCGTATCGTTTAGTGGACGGCATCCAGGATCTGTAAGTTCGTCGCCGGTTGCTAAGATACCAACTTTAGGCTTCTTGACCACAGGGATCCTATCAAAGCCCATAGATGCAACCAAGGCCACATCCTGGGGAATAATCCATGTTCCCTTTCTCAGGACTAACTGTTTTTCCGCAATGTCGCTACCTTTGTGAGATACATTATCACCTCGATTAACAGGTTTAGAAATCTTCACTAAATCATTAGCTTCATACGCTGTGTCTTCAAACATAATCACAGAATCTGCACCTTTAGGAAGTTTTGCTCCAGTAGCAATCTCAAGCGCTTGCCCTTTTCCTATGAGGTGCATCATCTCCCGTTCTCCCGCAAGGCCCTTACCTATTATTCTAAGATAAATCGGTGAATGAGGCGACGCATTAACTGTGCCAGATGAGGAGACCGCAAAACCATCCCTATCTGACCGATCGAATGGAGGAACATTCATAGGAGAATAGAGATCTTTACCAAGGACTCGCCCATTGGATTCCAGTAGAGATGCGTATTCTACTCTCTTTGAATTCATTTTCGGAACGTTAAATGAGGAAAATAATGTGACCAAAGCGTTCTCCACCGAGATGAAATTCCTAGATTTTTTTTTAGATCGGGGAAACTGTCCATTCACGCTGAAAGTCATAAATACTTGCCAATAAGTTTTTGTTTCTACAAGCATGCTTTGAAATACTTCAGAACATGGATTTTTGATGTAACTTTTGGTTGAGTATTAACCAGAGATTTCCAATAATAAGGGACGGTGGAGAAAACGGACCATACCGTCATTGGGCCTCGCAATGGGTGCTAACCGCAATTGTTGGCATAACCGTTCAAAGACATTAATATAAGCATTATCCAGCTGTAGAAGGGAGAAAGGTTTGAACAACTCCTTGTCTTTCCAGTATTTCGCCATTCCTAAACAAACTGAAAGAGATATTGTCTCCTACTGATTTGTGTTCCTGGATATATGCCAAAAGTTGTTCAAACCTATCTATAGATATCCCATCTATTGCCGTTATTATATCTCCGCCTACTATCTCCCCGTATTCATTTGTGTTACTTCCCTGCAACCCCGCTAGATCCGCAGTCCCATCCCTCTGCAATTTGCTCACTAATACACCGCGCAAATCGGACGGTATATTTGTAGTAGAATTGATCATACGTTGGACCAGGTCTGGAGTGAGAGTCTCTCCAATGATCCCTATTCCAGGGTGAAGATAATAACCATTCTCCACAATTGAAGATGCGACTCGATTGACTATGTTAGAAGGAATAACTGCAGTCACTCCAGGGAATTGTCCCAACGGCACACCCACCGGATTTAGCCTGCCATAAACCATTCCCACGACTTTTCCGGAGGTGTCTAGCAGCGGTCCTCCTGAGTTACCAGGATTCACAGTTACATCTGATTGTATTATATTGGGTATAGAGAATCCACCTGCAGGAAACTCCAATACATAATCAGTTTTGCTTACCAATCCCCCGGTCATAGACGGTCCTGTTGAACCAAAATTGTAGCCGATCGTGACGACAGCATCCCCAACGCGCAATGTGCTTGAATTACCCATATTCACTGGTCTAAGGGTTTTGTTAGCAATCGAAAATTGGCTCTGCATAGCAGATGGGGTAGTTATTGCGTTTTGAACTGCGGCAGTAGTATTGACTTCTAAAATCGCTACGTCACTAAAGGGATCTGCTCCCACTAAGGTTGCAGGATATCTTTCTCCTTCACTTGATATTATATCTACATTCCGAGCTCCTGATAATAAGTGATAAGCTGTGACAATGTGTCCTCTTTCACCAAACACATAACCTGTACCTAGTTCAGTTAGGTTCTGTATCTGAGGATTAAAGAGATTGGTAGGTATCGTATTCACGACGCTTACGGTCGAATGTTTTAGCTCATCGAACAGAATTTGTGGAGATACTGACACACTGCTATGTTGTGGGGAAGCAAACGACACTTGCTGCGTGTAAAATGTTAACGCCAATGCAGCCATAATTATCAAAACATGGACACTATAACACTTTTTGCTTAGAATTATCAACTCCGTTAATAGATATGGCGACATTTCCCTGTTATAAGTCGTTAAGAGCCTGGCTCTTTTTTGGCCGTCGTGGGATTTGCCTTAACCTATTCAGCATCAATGATCGAGTGTTTCTGCAAACCTTGATGCTGAAATTAAAAAAAGCTATTCTTAGTCCTGAGAAGCGTAACATCTTTACAATAGAGTAGGAGTCACTGTTGCCTGAGAGGCAGTTAATACTTCGCAGAAAGTTGTAGTATCACCGTTGTTACGATATTGATTGGGCATTAAATGGTAACAAATGTTGTCTGTTATTTTTTTATAAAAGCATGGAATAGCCTCAAAAATTCAGGATAAAGTCATATTCTAGATGACTGCACAAGGTGTGCATGTCCCCAAACCTTGAGGAATGCACAATAACAGATTAAATATCAATGTCTACCGACATTCGTAGAGGACCTCCTCTGTATGACAAATAGTTTGATACTTTAATCATTAGTACACGGCTTAGTTTTCTTCGGATGTTTTGACTTCTAACTGTTGGCTGAGTTATAGACGTAAACCACAGAAAGCGTGAATGGATGATGGAAGGGTCTCTTGAACCAGACCACAGGACTCTCATAAGTTCTATCTTTTTTTTGAATACGTGATGTGACGTCACAGTATGAGAATTGGCTTGGCCATCTTCGATCGGAAATACGGTTTATTAAATGCCTTTTGTAACTGCATTACAAATCCCCGAAACCACATGAGTGAATGTAGAGCTGCATGCAATTCCTCTGTGCAATTGATTCACAGTTGCAGAGCTAGCTCATTTCAGATCTAACTTAGATCCACAGTGCATATTGACGGATGGTATCATATCGAGACAGACAATTGGCAGAAATCCGAAGTCGCGAAAGTTACTAAAATATCGATGGTCCGCATCCTCTTCTCCATTCATCCTCGTAGGATTGGAGTCTCTTTCATCTCCATAATGATACTGAGTTGGCCGGAATTGAAAGATAGAAACCAAAACAGAGTGCGAACTTACCTACTTGTTTTTCGCAGGAACAGCCTTTTCTTTCGTCTGGATCCGTTTTTTGCTTCTACTATTTGCTTTTTTACGTTGTAAGTGCCTATCTAGAACCGCTTCCAGTTTCTTTACGTTCTCCGGATGAGTTGACCTTCTTAAATTATCAACAGGAATGTGAAATGCCCTCACCTTTGATATATTTTGATTTCCTAAACCAATATTTGTAAAAGCTATTGCAATCTCCGTATTGGAATAACCCCTACCTCTCCTGCTGCGGGGTACATCTTTGCGTTTGGTAAAGACACGAGATTTTTCGTCGTCAGATGTTCGAATCGTCTTCGAATTAGGTTTATGTTTGTCCAGGTCGGCTTCCTTAGAAGCTACAGAGCTCATATTTGAACTTACTTTGCAAGATTATAAAAATGATTTGACACTGTGCTCTCAGGTTTCTCTTGGAAAACTATATTCGACTCAACTAGTAGAATTCAGCTTCTAGTGGGTTCACTATTCTGAGTACGTGGTGTGATAGAGAATCCAATCCTGATCCGTCGTCCATCTCTTCCTATTTAGCCAACCTCCCAAAACTAAAAGAATCCTGTCAACTTGAGAATAACAACAGTAAAGCCAACAATCATTCCGGCTCCGACAAGGAAAACATCCCATCGTCTTGCAAAGTATGACAGCAAATGCGTTCTCTTTTAGCTTTCATCACCTTGTCATACTTATCCTTTTGCAAATCAAAAGAGTACGTAGAACTGGTTGTGATGTTAGTTGTGGTTGTTGCCGATTATACGAATTCCAAAGTAATATTGAAGATGATGTCCATACAATTGATACAAACGAAATTCATGTTACTACAAGATATTCTGGATCATTGCGGGGCACACAGAAAAAGCCAGTGGAGATCTGATGTTTGACAGAAAGCAACTATGCCTGAGCTAAAAGGAGAGTTATATAGTATCGAAGAGTATCGACAATTAATGAAACACAATAATGTAATCAATTATGTTTCACCAGACGCAAAGCTAGGCAGAAATGTAAAGATTTGGCATTTTTCGTATGTGGGAAGTAATACCGAGATCGGCGACAATGTAAGTATTGGGTCTTTAACTCATATAGATTATAATGTCAAAATTGGAGAAAACACTAGAATAGAAGGTTCAGTTTACATTCCACCACTAACAATTATTGGAAAAAATGTATTTGTGGGACCTGCAGCAGCGTTTACCAACGATCCATATCCTACAAGTCCCAGAATGTCAGGTGTAATTGTGGAGGATGGTGCCATTATAGGTGGCAGAGCCGTCATAAAGCCCGGGATTCGAGTAGGAAAAAACAGTGTTGTGGCAATGGCAGCAGTAGTTACTAGAGACGTTCCCTCTGATACCGTTGTAATAGGCCATCCTGCCAGAATCAAATATTCCCGGTCTGAGTACGATATAAAAAAAGACAGGTGGAATTCTTCACAAAGTACAAGAGAGTAGACAAATTTGGTCTGCAGACATTTATTATTTCTGGCATAAGCTTTCAGCTAAGCAAATAGTAAATCGCGGTGTTCTTAACCCCTCACTACGAATTGGTTCTACAAGTCTAATTGCAGAATCTTATCTGCTATACACTTTTCCCCCAACTAATTCTGGATCTCTTTGAACCATTTTACTCCAATCAATATCGGAGCTTCCTTCTCATGTTGGAACCTAAATTCTAAGCCTCGTTTTAATGTGTCAACTTGTTTAATTGTTTTTGAGGCCCCTCCTCTTAGCTATATGCTAATTGTGAATTTCTAAATATTTGACTTTAGGTCATACTTTAAGTAGAACCCAAGAAAATTCACTTCACATCAACAATAAGTAGTTCAAAACCAAAAACAGCACCCCGCCCAACTGGATTATTCATAGCCCATATCCTACCACCTTGTGCTTCGACCAAGTTCTTACAAAGGTAGAGTCCGAGACCAGTCCCATCATAAGAATTGGTAGAAAACATAGTAAAGAGACTACTTTGGATTCCAGGATCGATACCATCGCCATGGTCAACTACGTTGACTACTGCGATCCTTTGACCGCCTTTTCTACGTTCGCTCAATGTTACCTCAATAACTCCACCTTCCTTTTGTGAATATTTCAAGGCGTTATTCAATAAGTTTGAAATTATTTGTATGAGCCTACTGGCGTCTGCCTCCACTACTATGTCTGTAGGGTTGCCTTTTATTGCAGGACGATACAATAGCCTTACGTCTCTAATGCGATTATCCTTAATGATTTCTGTCTGATAGTCATTTACCACCGATAGTAACAGATTATGTAACCTCACCGGTTCCTTATTTAACTTTAGCATTTTACTTTCAATCCTTGTTACGTCAAGAATGTTCTCTGTCAAATTCCGAAGTCTTTTCGCATTTCTAAATATTACCTCGAGGTATTTGTCAAGCTCCTTATCTTTGTTTTCCTTTACTACAATTTCTGAGAGACCCAATATCGGCTGAATTGGAGTTCTTAATTCATGAGCAGCAATGTTAATGAATTCTTTTTGTAGCTTATTATTACGTTCCAGCTGATTATTTGCTTCCATCAGCTGCCTATTCGAATCATTCAGTTCCTTGGTCCGCTTGGTTACCTCCTTTTTAAGAGAATTATTCCATTTAATTAGAAATATCATAAAAACGATTACTCCGGCTAGGGTCGCAGCAAAAAGCGAGAATAGTTTTACTCTTTCAATGAAAAGTGAATTTTCTAAATCCGAATATAGACTACTCGTGGGGGTTACCGCTTGAATATAAAATTCGGGCCGCCCATTTACTGGTATGGGCTCTTGGGTCGTAATTCTCTCTCCACTTCCGTAGTCATATATTCCAAATCCTGAGTGGCCCTGTAGGAGATAACGTGTCAGATTGTTCAGAACCTTATTCCTCGCAACAAAATCCTGCGCAAACTCCCCAAAGAAGTTCTGTCCAAGTAGGCCTGCATTGCCAGGATTGGTTATGATGTTACCTGCTTTGTCAAACACCACCAAAAATTGTTCGTCGAGGTTTTCCAGGTTACCGTATGTAGAGAAGAAAGGGGCTGTAGAAAATGATGCTCCAACAATTCCTAATTTCTCGTTTGTTTCTCTATCAAGTATTGGAAATGTGATAAATATCTTGTATACGCCTTGTCTTTCGAAACCACCTGAAAAATACGGTGCATCGTTTTTGGTTCTTGTATTCTCGACCCATTGTCTCTGTGATAAGTCGTCACCTGCACTTAGGCCCGTATCATCTATTGTTGTATTCGGGCCAGGTAAAATCAGAGTCACTATATTGTTCCTATCAAGTAGAAAAATGTTATTAATCTCAGCTCCATATCTTTTCAATTGGTCGTTGATAAGCTTGGTAGTTTCATCTGAAGCAAAGTCTCCACCTTGGAGTAGATCAGAATTTGCAAGACCATCTAATATGGATACCAAGATCCCCAAGTCCGAGCCGATACTTTGGGAGATGCTAGTTGTAATTTCGTTCTGTCTATCAATCTGCTGTTCGTATATGTTTTTTATAACGGTCGACTCAGTAATGTTTTGAAGATAAACCAATAAGATCAATGAAGAACCTGCAATAATAACTACCAATGTGATGCCTATCAGAACAAGTCTTTCCGTTTAGAGCTACCTCTTGATTGTACATTCTAGGTTACGTCACGGATTACTTTAACATTTCCACTTCATGACAATGACAGTACGAGGGACGGAAGTATTCCAGGGCGGAATGAACATTAGCGGTACGAAGATAGACATAAATATATTTATGATACCCCATTTGGCAAGGAGTTGCCCTTTGAAATTCCATCCTTCCTATCTTTGAATAGGTACCTTTTTTTCTTTGTACTCTTAGTTATTTTTGGTGCTGTTTTCTGTTTACAAATAAATGATTATTTGTCTTTGTATGATCACCGATTTACACATGATTTTGATAGGCCATCAGCTGCACGAGCAGGATCTTTCTTCGGGGGATTCACTAATTCAATTGTATTCGCATCCCCCGACAGATTGAATTCGTCTGATGTAGTTAGTGGTGGTGCAAAATCAGGGGACGATAATGAAATAACAATTACGCTAAGAGGGCTTCTCACTGATTTGGGCGACAAAGGAAGATGGAAATCATTACTAGACAAGGGTCTAGAGAAGCTGCAGCTAAGATATCCAGACAAGAATTTATCTCTTGAATATCAAGAGCTGCCAACGAATGATACTAGGGAAGAATTTCTGCGACTTATGTCCAATAAATCAGCATTAGATATAGTATCAGTCGATCAAATTTGGTTAGGTGAATTCGCTAGCAAGGGTTTGCTTTCCAACTTGACAGCATATGTAGACAATTGGGGTAGAGCACCAGATTGGTACCAGCAACACTGGGATGGCGGAACTTATGAGAGAACGGTATACGGTATTTGGACTTGGACGGATGTTAGAGGCTTATGGTATTGGAAAGATATGCTCCGACAAGCGCAGGTCAATGCGACTGATCTTAAGACTTGGAATGGATACATTGAATCTGTACAGAGGTTGAACAACCAGTTGAAGCCTAGTGGCGTGAAGGGAACTATTCTATTCGACACCTACTATTCTCAAGATCTATGGTTTCCTTATCTATGGATGCAAGGAGGCGACATTGTGCAGCTCAAGGATGGACATCCCACAAAGGGGAAATATTGGTTTCCCTCGTACAACAGTACTGAAGGAATTCGCGCACTAGGTTTTATTAAAGATCAAATTGATGCAGGGGTGGAACCTGACAGTCTACCAGCGAGCGATAGACTTGAATTTGCTCAGAAGAGGATTGCCGTGATCCTTGGAGGCTCATGGATACCAGGGTACTTTGCAAACCAGGAAAGGGCAAAATTTGAAGATACGATAGGGTTTATCCCAATGTTTCCAGTCCCAAGTCTTGATAGCAAGTCAAGTACACTAATGGGAGGTTGGGAATTGGCCATTCCAATCACATCCAGCCACAAAGAACTCGCTTGGGAATTGATTGAATCAATCTTAGATCCGGAGACCCTTGGGCCTTGGATTCAAGAGTACGGTTACCTGCCCACCCAGATTCCTCTTGGCCAAGGCCTAATTTTCAACCAATCAGCTGCAGAGCTTCCGTATTACGATACCTTAATATCTATGATTCCATTCGGTAACATAAGACCCAGCATACCCGAATACCCGATTATCGCAGGACATCTGAATGAAGCAATTGATCGGGTTTATTCTTCTAACATTACTAAGTCAAGCATAAGCACAATTCTGAATGAAGCGGCTGTCAAGTCTGCACAAGCTCTTGGTTGGTAAGGGTTTATCAGAACAGAATATGGCTTAGAATTAACATTTCTTAACCTGTTGGTTGTTGGTAAAATCAATTTTGAAACCAGAACATGAATTAAATCAAATTGGACGCTAGAGGTTAACTTTTGAATTCATATCATTCATGTTTATCAGGACGATTTAGTCGCTACGCCAGTCCTAGCTCATCAATTGCAGTGGCACTCAGAATATTCTTTTTATCGTATGAGTGTGAATCTACTGACGTATAAAAAGTACAATCACATCCTGTCCAATTAGCCCATCATGCTTTTTTGTCAAACCTCAAGTTGTGTATTGTTTATATCCGCTTGCACATCAAAAATTTGCTACGAATCAGAACAGTTACACAACCAACACACTGCTTTGACGATGAGATTGCAATGGGCTACTCCATACTGATCTTTTGAACTTCGCGATATTTGGTAATGTTGCCAAAATCCAGATGAGCTTCAGTATCTCTAGATATCGTTGATAGCGCCGGTTGAATTCGCCTTGTCACCTTTCATGACGACACCACCATCTCCCGAACCACCAGGAGATGGGCTTCCGAGAAATCCCTCAATCCCAAAACCGAATTGTGATCCCGAAACTGACGCGTCATCCGTAACCATTCCTCCCGTGGTATCTTTCATCGAAGTCCCCTTTTCAATAGCAGTTCTCATCTCCAGGATCACGTGCATAGCAAGAAAGTTTAAAGCTGACAAAGATATGGTATAGGTTACTATTTTATGGACAAATTCTTTCTTGCTAATCTGCTTATTTTTGTACCTCAGAATGTCTGTGTGAAATGAAGCTCTGACTTGCTCTGTATCCTTGAGTTGCTGTTCCATTTTGCTTGCCAAATTTCCCAAAACGTCGACGCCTCCAGGTCCTAGCGGCATAGAAGTAGAATGCATTGGATTTACACCTCAGTATGTTAGTCTAGAAGTAATAAAACTTTAGGTAGTAGCAGCAAATAATGTAAAGAATTTATCGTCTAATTTTCTCAAACTACATCCTAGCGACCTCGTTGAATAGGCCCCAGTAGGAACTTACTGCTAATATAAGCCCGATTACAACCGCGAACAGCTCTGGTAAACAAGATAAAACCTCTTACATAATCTCGACGTTTTGAAACATTGCATTGAACCATTTTGGACACGGTATTCTCCATGATTTTGAATATTGAGGTCGAGTATAAGGTTCAAGAATGCCTGCATGAATTTTAACAATCATCTATCTATTGTTTCCTTAATATTTTCTAGGTCAATAGGATGCTTCTGAGACTTTATTCTGGGCCCTTCGAGTGTCGAGTTCACTGGCCCACCCAGGGTGAGAATTTCTTTACTGCCTAAATCAGAAAGCATTATCCCTACTAAATACTCCCTAAGACCTAATAGCAGGAATTTCATGCCCAAACTGTTATGTAATGCTGTATATATTAATCGAAGGATATTCTTGAAAACCTGTCTTAAAATTGTTCAGAGATTTCTAATAATACCATCTCACTCTAACGTTCCCACATGGGAAAGGTAGTATATGGCTATATATTTAATTGATTACTACAAAGATCGAAACCCTTCAGCAGGTTAAATGAATAAATGTGCAGACGGAGGAACGCCCTCAATCTGTTCGATCAAAGGGTTAGAACTACTAATCGGAGCTCATTTTGCCCAAGTCCAACCTAGCCTCTAGGATGTTAGATATGGGAATGGCCTTCTCGTCATCTGTGAGTATTGCTACTGCAGTTATATTTTTCAAATTGTGATCATTTAAAGTGGTAGCGAGTTGAATGGTTCCCTCTGAACTGGTTAAGTTTAGTGGATGAGGAAGCGACGAAGTTCTTATCAAAGATTGATTGGCGGCGTAAACTTCCATAATAGCATTTATAGGATTATCAATTAATGACGATTCAGTTACATTGTAGTTAAGAAGTAGTTTGACTTGATTCCCTGGACTATTGCTTAATGGACTCAATGGAACGAAATGGGAGTAGTTTAGCGTCTGAGATACACTATTCGGGGAGTACTTTGGCAATAGCATTAACTCGTTGCTACTATTCATTAATACGTCTTCTCTGACTGAAGCTGCACGCGATTCAGGTGACTCATCCTGAGCAATTGCTAGATATTCGAGAGAATGCGAAGAATCTGAGAGGGAGAGGCATAGATATAGAAGTAGCAATCCAGCTGAAAAGCCAAGAATTGATGCTTCCGAAACCCTGCGTCTTGGTAATATTTTCATATTTTTTTATCCATTATAATCTTTATAATAATAGCCTCAGAAACTTCAAAATGACTATTCCTCTATTATTTAGAGTAATTAACGCACTTCTGATTGTTATTGTAATACTTGCAATTGAATATTTTAACCTTGGTTCTTTGTTACCCGTATTTTAAGTTAGTTAGACACTTTTTGGCAACAAATTTGATCAATTCTTTTTTTGGTCATTTTTCGTAATTTTTCCTATATAACCAAGATCCAGTTTTGATATATTATTAAGGAATCGTAATCAGGAAAGCGACCGATATGACAAGGGCCAAATTACACCTGTAATCGATCAATTTTGGCAATATGGTTATTTTGAGTTCGCTTTATCATAAATTTGTTTAATATAGTCTCTGAGTTATTATCTTTATTTAAAAGAAGATTAACATTTTCCGAACCATTCTAACACACGATATGGGCAATCCTAGTAAATATATATATTGCTCGATGGGGGCGTTACGTTGCAATACAACGCAAACCAATAATTTATTATAATTTGTCAGTACTTATAACAATATATGTCTAGGGAAGTTAAGGTCAACGATAGCCCCAATCATTTTATGGTGCTGGACGCAATCGGCAGAGGAATGAAAACATCGGATAAAATAAGTAAGGTGACTCGGCTTGATAAATCTGAAGTTGAATTAATACTTAACGATCTTGCCGTGCAACGACTGATAGACCGAATGGAGAAGAAAGGTTTCTTTCGAAACAAGACGGAATTCGTCATCAATGAGACTGGTCAGAGGTTGCTTGAATCCAAGAAGCGAGAATTACAGCAAAAAGCTAAGGAGATTGAGCAAGCCTACGGCAGTGGCAATAGTGCTCAGTTGCAATCGTTCATGGAAGCCGATAGAGCCTGGATTCCAATGATGCTTTTCTCTGGTCTAATGAATGTACTGTTTTTCGCTTCTATGATGTCCTTCATGGGCATGGCAATGAGTCCACAAGAGAGCTCCATGGCTGGAGATGCCGGAAGCTCATCAGAGTCGACTGACTCCGGTTCAGAAGCTGCAGGCCAAGATAACGTCGGTTCGGCGGATTCTGGGACTGACAGTAGCGGTGGAGGCTATGAGGGAGGGGGCTTTGATAGTTTTGGAGATTCTGGAATGGACTTCGGAGGTGATTTTAACTTTTAGAATATCGGTTCTAATCTAGGCCCTCGTATGGCTTATTCTCCATCTTTGACCAGAATACCGTGTTCTAGGATGTGCAATTGGGACTAAAATATCACTCGAGACCACGGATTGGACATGTTTTGTCGAAAGGCACAGTAAGCTGGGAGAATTGGTATTGTCAAGCCAAGGATAAGTGATGCCTATTGAAATGGTATTGAAAATCATGTACCCCTCCCGCGCCAGTGATTTATTCAATTCGATCTCTAGACATAGACCTTGTTTTCTACCGGCACAGATGGGCGTAACAAACAATTACTTCTTGAGTGTACAACCCATATCGGTGATTCTGCGACGGAAAAAATAATTACAAAAATCGCGAAAACGGGGCATCCCATTAATGAGCTCATCGCAAAAAGGTGGAGTGCAAGAGCATTTTCAACGAGGCCAGTGGAAAGGATCTAAATTACTTTCCGTTTTAGAGGCTGAAAGATGGGCCCCTGTCTTCCAGGAATGAGCAGCCGTGGAAGTACATACTATTCACAAGAGATAATCCAGTAGAATTAAGGCAAGCCCAATCCAATTTGCTTGAAGCTAATTTGTACACTAAAATGGCACGTACTTATATGTTCAATAGCAAAAAAACTATACGGACGACATGAAATATAACAGGCTTCATTTTCAAGATCTAGGGGCAGCAAATGAGAATATGTTTCTCGAGGCATCTAATCAAGGTCTAATTATGCACGAAATGGGTGGTTTTGACGTTCAGCGGGCCATAGAAGTCTTTAAGATCCCAGAGGACCTTGATATTGGAATGATGATTGCAATAGGATATCAGGAAAATCATTCAGTTCTCCCTGAAAGTTTCCTAGAAAATGCAAATTCCCCACGAGATAGGAAGAAACTGTCAGAGATTCTGTTTGTTGAAGAAATTGGAAAAAGCCTAGAATAGTAGCACTGTTTCGGCCGTTATAATGATGTAGTTTGTCAATATTGAAGTAAGCACCGGACTTCGTTGAATGATGGAAAGGAATGAATAAATTATGAATCTTGGTTTACTGCTGATCTTAATGCACGATGTTATCTATAAAAGATCGTTCTAAGTCAACGTAAGCTACGTGTTCCCAGAACAGAGAACAGGTGGCTATCCTAGCTATTAGGAGGCGACGATAGCGCAATGCCTCTAAATTTAGGAATCCCCATCATGATGTGTAAGACTATTATTATCGGCACTATCATGAGAATATAATGATCTTGGACGATCTGAGAAGACAACCACCATCCATGACAAAGGTTTCCATCGAGTGGTACCAAATTAGACCCACAAATTACTAAAATGCATCATAATTATTAATTCCAAATCAAAAAGGTCTAAAGTATGTTTGGGCAAGGTAGAATCATCGTCTTTGACAGCCAAAAGACGTACTGATAGTTTGCTGTAGTTGCACATTGTGTTTTTATTGGGCTGGGAGATGAACCGTAATTGAGGGAACCGTTATCCAACACCTGTGGGAGGCTGATGCTCTTTGTGTTCCAGTTTGATATGTTCTTCTTTTTCGTTTAATGTGCCGAATGTTAACCCGCAAATTTCACACGTGTACCTAGACGATGAAGTTGACGTTGACATTAGCCTAGCCAATCATTTAGGCAATCACTCTTATAAAAGGAATACTCTCAATTTCATTAACACATCCTTTTCTTCATCTATCACTAGGAAATTTTTCGTATCACGTTCTTGATTGGAAGGAAGATTTGTAGTATGAAATAGGAATAAATCAAACATGCGCGAGTCCTCCTCCCTTTGAGTAAAGAATCAATCGTACATTTTGACAATATTATTAATTTTCAGACCTCAATCACTACTTCCGGATTTATTATAGCAATTCTGAATTTCTAATCGTAACTTACCATCTATGCGCTTCACCTGTCAGTGTAGTTCTTAAAAGGATCCTACATTTCCCCTGGTATACCTTTCACGCATTTTTATCTTCTCGTATCGTTGAGATAAATATTCTTAATATCCGTCAGGAGATGGTTCAGGAAGTCGTTAGTTAGAAGTCCGCTCCTTGCGTCATATAGGGGAGGGGCGCTAGATCGATTTTTTGGAGACACCTCACTGTTCATCTTCATCTACTTGTTCCCATTGGCTCATACAAAGAATTAAGTACACAACTAACCTAAGCAGAGAGACGGAAAACAATAATAAAAAGGCATTTGAGTCTGAAGATATGTATTCTTCCGATCCTGTTTCAGAACTTTCTCAATATCGCTACATTAAGCTCGAGACTTTGAGAGGTAATGGAGAACCAGTGGCTACACCCGTTTGGTTTACGGTTAATGGAAAGAAGCTTAGTGTCGTGACAAGGATTCAGACCGGCAAAGTAAAGCGCGTCAAAAATAACCCGAATGTGCGGGTAGCTCCGTGTGGAATGCGAGGCCAAATTAAGGGTCGGTGGTACACTGGAAAGGCTTCTCTGGCAAATAAAGAGGAGCTAGACAATGCGTTGAGCATGAGAGCCAAGAAATATGGTTTTAGGGTTAGATTGGCAGGGATATTATCTAGAACTAAGGGACAACTGGTTGGGATCAGTATTACCCTTACCTGAAATACCCTCTCTAGGAACTTAATCTTAAAGAGTGTGACGATAGATATGCAAGCATGTTCTGGTTCAGAAGCGCGCACAAATCCGCATGGAACACCTAAATTACTTGATCCTTAAATGCACCCATAGGTTATTTCCTAATTTACTATTGCCCCTGTGGACTGGCCATTCCTATTCGGATAGCTGTGTTTGTAGGTGGTTTACCGTAGTAGTCGCAGAGTTGACAAGGATAGTATCAATATTGTTTCTAATAGAAATGATAGGTACTATTTTACTGGCAAAGGTTTCTGAAGGACTGGTAGACTGTTTTGATTTAGAACGTCGTTGATGTCCAAGTCGGTAAGTCTCCTGTTGACTGGTCCGGGAAGAATTTCTACTGAATTCGATATTCTGTGCCGAGAGATATCCGACAAGGCAGGCAACTAAATCTATTTGATGCATCATAATGGACACTATTAATATCCTAATGATGAGACGGTGCCTAGTAATGAGAAAAGTCGGCTACTGCATCTTATGAGTCGCTTTTTGGCCCCTTACAAAATCTTCAAGTTTCTTTAAAGTCTCGGAGTGTAGATGATGCTCTATTCCCTCTGCGTCTTCATTGGCGATATCATCCTGAACACCGATCATCTTAAAAAACTCAGCAAGTATTCCATGTCTCTTGCGTATGGCCTTTGCCACCTCTATACCTTTGTCTGTTAAGCTCATTCCTCTGTATTTTTCGTACCTAAGAAACCCTGTTTCATGCAGCTTTTTCATCATCCTTGTCACGCTTGGTGAGGAAACATTGAGGTTATCTGAAATGTCAACTGTTGTCGCATAGCCCTTCTGAAGTACGAGTTCATATATTACTTCGAGATAGTCTTCCATACGATCAGTTCGGTCTTCTCTCATCATCCGGTTAGCATCACGTATTGAAGTAAGCCTAGCATCTAGTCCGTCCTGATAAAGCGATTCCCGATTCTGTCTTGCTGATGAGGTTGATGAGGCATCTGATGTGTCATCTACACCACCGCTGTCACTATGCATCATATAATGACCTCCTCCCATTATCACTAGTATTAATAATTAAGCACCCTTCATATAAGTAAGCCCGTAAAATACATTATAAGTAATCCCATAATAAATCCTGCGACAACTGGTACAGAAATGTAGGAGAAGATTTTAGCTTTTGATGCTGAGAAACCCATGAAATGAATTAATATACTACTTGAATTTTGCCCCCCGCCCCCACTGATAAAAATATTGCTGCCGCTATAGGTGAATAAAGAAAGCCACCTATCCAGGTTTCAGCTATTGTCGGAATTCGGGCGATCCATCCTATAATGACCAATCTTCTAATCATAGTCCTTTTTTTCGCTTCTATCTTCGCAATCGGGGCCATTATAGCTAGTCCTTCACTCCTGTTATGAAGTGTAAACCTGACAATTAGAAATGTAC
>OCZV010000168.1_pt1 | contig 24507 bp, 22 predicted proteins | sample 1539051 | NCBI WGS metagenome assembly OCZV01 (sample SAMEA3113581, study PRJEB22503) | soil metagenome
CCGTGGCGATCGTGGGCCGCCCCAATGTGGGCAAGTCATCCCTGCTCAACGCACTGCTGAGCGAGGAGCGGTCGATCGTCGACGCCACGCCCGGGACGACGCGCGATCCGGTCGATTCGTTCGTGGGGGTAGGGGATCGCACCATCCGAATCGTGGACACGGCCGGAATGCGACGTCAGGTCCAGATTCGCAATGAGATCGAGTACTTCGGGTTCCTACGGTCCCGGGGAACTCTGAAGCGGGTCGACGCAGCCATCCTCGTGGTCGATATCTCGGCCGGCGTCACGGGGCACGACCAGCGGATAGCCGAGGAGATCCTCGAGTCGGGCCGGGCCTGCGTCGTCGTCCTCAACAAGTGGGACCTGTTGGGCGGCGACGAAGCCGATCGCAAACGGCTCGAGCGCGACGTCAAAGAGCGGCTCCGGTTCCTTCCGTGGGCCACAATCGTCCGAACCTCGGCGGTGACCCGCCGGGGAGTAAAAGGTGTTCTGCCCGCCTCCGAGGTGGCAGTTGAGTCGCACCGCCGGCGCCTCCCCACCGCAGAGATCAACCGCATCGTCCAGATCGCCCAGGAGCACCGGCCCCATCCCCGCACCGGGGGACGGGCGCGCCGGATCCTGTATGCCGTGCAGGCGAGGACCGGTCCGCCGACCGTGTTGCTGTTTACAACTGGAACGCTCGAGGCTTCATATCTCAGGTACCTCGAGAACAGGCTCCGATCGGTAGAGGCCTTCCACGGCAGCCCGGTAAGGTTCGAGGTCAGGCACAGGGCTAGGCGTAAGGTACAAGCTTAGATATCATGGGGCCGGGCCGCAGCCCTCTAGACGGCAGGGTGCAGATTCCGGGCAGGCGGCCGGAGGAGGCAGAGCTCGCCACCGATGGTGGAAATGAGGTTGCCCGGTGCGGAGCCCGGCTCGGCCACGGCAACCTCTGCCCCGGGGCCCCAGTGCCGGTGCCCCGGCCACCTGAGAGGACCTCCAGGGCATGCACAAGTTGCCAAGGGGACTTGTCGACTTGTCGCGTTAGTGCCTTGTCGATCAACGGAGCTGGCCCATACGCTGGGTATGATGGGCGCCCGCACGCGGGCCTTCAGGTCACGCTGCGCGTGCCGGAACGGGACGTGGCGCAGCTTGGTTAGCGCACTGGTCTGGGGGACCAGGGGTCGCCGGTTCAAATCCGGCCGTCCCGACGGGTCTGGTTGCTCGCACGGACGATTGACTGTGAGCACCCCCATGCCAGGAGGGGCGCCGGTGCGCGCCGAGATACGAGGAGCTCGATGACTGAACCACCGCTCCACGGATCGGAGCGGCGCGTTCTGACGATCCCGAACGTCCTTTCTCTGGTGCGGCTCGCCTCCGTGCCGCTGTTCATCTGGCTCTTCGTCACGGATCGGGAAGAGGCGGCAGTGATCATCTTCGCGGCCGGGGCGTGGACCGACTTCTTCGACGGCTATATAGCCCGGCGGACCGGTGCGATCACCCAGCTCGGCAAGCTGCTCGACCCCTTGGCCGACCGCGCCGTAATCGTCGCCCTGGCTATCGCCCTCGTTGCGACTGAGGCGCTCCCGCTGTGGCTCGCCGCCGCCATCGTCGTCCGTGACGTTTTGATCCTGAGTCTGTTCCCCGCACTCGACCGGCGCGGCGTCCAGCGGATCCCGGTGAACTTCGTCGGCAAGACGGCGACGGCCCTGCTGCTCCTCGGGCTTACGCTTATGGCCTGGTCGGAAACGAGCTGGCCTCTGGATGAAGCTTTTGGAGACGTAGGACTGGCGACTACGGCAGCGGGTGCGGGCCTCTACTGGGTTGCTGCCTATCTGTACGCGCGGGAGGCGATGGGCAGATTGAACGCGCTGAAGGATTCGAGGATCATCGAATGAACGCCGTGATCATGGCCGGCGGAGAGGGTTCCCGGCTGCGCCCACTCACAAACAACGCCCCCAAGCCGATGCTGCCGGTCGTCAACCGGCCCCTGATGGAACACATCATCGGGTTGCTGCGCAAACACAGGTTCACGGAGGTGACGGCGACCGTTCAGTTCCTCTCGTCGGTGGTTCGGAACTACTTCGGCGATGGCTCGGATCTCGGCGTCTCGTTGTCGTATTCCACGGAGGACGTCCCCCTCGGCACGGCCGGCTCCGTCGTGAACGCCCGCGATCTCATCTCCGGGACCTTCCTCGTCATCTCGGGCGATGCACTCACGGATCTGGACCTCCAAGCAGTGGTCGATTTCCACCGCTCCAGGGAGGCGGCCGCGACCTTGGTCCTCAAACGGATGACTGATCCCCTCGAGTTCGGGATCGTGATGACGGACGACAACGGCCGCATCGAGAGGTTCCTCGAGAAGCCAACGTGGGGGCAGGTGTTCAGCGACACCATCAACACCGGCATCTACGTGCTCGAGGAGGAGGTTCTCGACCTCATCCCCGTGGACCAACCCTTTGACTTCTCCGCCGAACTGTTCCCGATGATGCTCGACAAGGGTCTTCCCTTGTACGGCTACGTGACGGATGAATACTGGACGGACGTAGGCAACACCGACGCGTACCTTCAAGCACAGTTAGACGTCCTGTCGGGGTTGGTGAAGGTCGACATCCCCGGGTTCGAGTTCCATCCGGACGTGTGGGTTGGGGAGGGCGCGGAAATCCAGCCGGGCGTTCTGGTCGAGGGTCCGGGTGTGATCGGTGACAACACCCGGATCATGGGCGGCGCTCGGATCGGTCCGAATGCCGTGATCGGCTCGAATGCCCTGATCGGTGACGATGCGCTGGTCACAAACGGCGTCGTTATGGACGGCGCCCACGTTGGACCCCTGGCTCAGGTGCGGGGCGGAGTGCTGGGCCGCAGTGGTTCCCTGGCACGGGGTGCGACCCTCGAAGAGGGTGCCGTCCTGGGTGATGAAGTTGTGGCCGGAGCGGGGTCGCTGATAAAGCCTCGAGTGAAGGTTTACCCCGCGCGCACGGTCGAGGCCGGCGCCATTGTCACTCACAGCGTGGTTCAGGAGCGGCGGGCAACCCGCAGCCTCTTCGGCTCGCGTGGTGTGTCCGGCCTGGTGAACGTCGGCATTACGCCCATGACGGCGGTGCGCCTCGGAATGGCGTTCGGGACCACGCTCAAGCGAGGGAGCATCGTGGTCACCGGGCGGGACGCCAGCCGTGCGGCCAGGACGATGAAGCGGGCGGTGATCGCCGGCCTCAACTCCACCGGCGTGGACGTCCATGACCTCGAGCTCATGCCCATGCCCCTTACCCGCTTCACCGTCCGGAGCCGCCAGGCCGCGGGAGGGATGAGCGTTCGCACGTCGCCGGATGACCCCGGAGTGGTCGAGTTCCGATTGTTCGACGCGGACGGTGCCGACCTGCCTGAGGCATCTCAGCGCAAGATCGAGCGGGCATTCTTTCGCGAGGACTACCGCCGCGCCGGGCCGTCGAAGCTGGGTGAGCTCGAGTTCCCACCCCACGCCCCCGAGCAGTACGTATCCGGGATGGTGAGGGCGATCGACCTCGAGGCGATCCGCGCCGCCTCACTCAAGGTTGTGGTGGACTATGCGTTCGGACCGGCTGCCCTGATCGGTCCCTCGGTGATGGGGCGACTCGGCTGCGACATGCTGGCGATCAACGCCTACGTCGACGAATCACGCCCTGTTCTGGCCCCAAGTCAAATCGACGAACTGGTAGCTCAGGTCTCGGCCCACGTGCGCAATTCGGGGTCGGACCTCGGTGTCCTGCTCGATCCGGGAGGGGAGCGCGCCTACCTGGTGGACGACCGCGGCCGCCCGGTGAGCGACTCCGACATGCTTCTGGCCATGCTCGACCACGAGACCCGCCGGGGTGTCGGACGTGTCGCCCTGCCGGTGTCGTGTTCGCTGGCCTGCGAACGGATCGTGACGGAGGCGGGCGGCACCGTCCACTGGTCCCCGACGGCCCTCGCGACCCTGATGGCTCGGGCGGAACACCGGGGGATCGGATTCGCCGGTAACGACGAAGGAGTCCTGCTGTTCCCCGCCCTTCAGCCCGCCCCCGACGGGATGATGATCTTCTGCAAGACGCTCGAGATGGTTGCGGAGACGGGGCGCCGGTTGTCGGAGATCGTCGATTCTCTGCCCGAAGTGCACGTCGCCCGGCGCTCGGTGCGGACCCCATGGGATCAGAAGGGGGCGGTCATGCGGCACATCTCGTCCACCTCGGGGCCCGGAAAGGTCATCCTGTTGGACGGAGTCAAGGTCGTCGAGGGCGGGCGCTGGTCCCTGGTGATCCCGCATCCGGACGAGCCGCTGTGCAGGGTATGGGCGGAGGGATCCACGGTTGAGGAGGCCGAGGAACTGGCCGGCCAGTATGTGCGGATGATCGAGGCCGTGGTCAATGGTGGATAAGTCGATTGGGCAACTTGTCGACAAGGTGATGTCCGCAGCGCACGGAAAGGAGCAGTGGTGAGCGACGTACCGGAGAATCTCCGCTACACGAGCGAGCACGAATGGGCCCGACCCGAGGGTGACCGTGTTGTCGTAGGCATCACCGACTATGCCCAGGATCAATTGGGCGACGTCGTGTTCGTGTCGCTTCCAGAGCCGGGATCTGAGGTCGCAGCCGGGGCCACGTTCGGCGAGGTCGAATCCACCAAATCGGTGTCCGACCTCTACAGCCCGGTGGCCGGGACCGTCGCCGAACGAAACGACGCCCTCGAAAAGGAACCCGAACTCATCAATCAGGAACCCTACGGCCGGGGCTGGTTGATCTCGATCGACGCTCCCGGCGCGGATCTGGGACACCTGCTCGACGCGGCGGCGTACAAGAGCCACATCGAGGAGGCGTGACGGTAATGCGTTCGTTATTGACCAACCCTAAAGCTCTCGTATAGGGTCACGACATGTATTGCACCAACTGCGGCCACAAGAACCCTGAGGGCGCCAACTTCTGTTCCTCGTGCGGAGCGGCCCTTGCCGAAGCCGGTGGAACGGACACCACGATCACCTTCGCGCCCGCCGAGCTCGAGGCCGACCTCGACGAAGAGATCCACATCTCGCCCGAGGAACTCGAGGGCGGGAGGGGAGTCCTGGTTGTGAAGCGGGGTCCGAACGCCGGCAGCAAGTTCTACATGGACACCGATGCCACGCGCATCGGCCGGCACCCGGACAGCGACATCTTCTTGGACGACATCACGGTATCGCGCCGTCACGCCGAGATCCGGCGCAACGGAGGGACGTTTGCCCTCCACGATGTCGGGAGCCTGAACGGTACCTACGTCAACCGTGAACGTGTGGAGGAGGCCGAGCTCAGGTCCGGCGACGAGATCCAGATCGGCAAGTTCAAGCTGGTCTTCCTGTCGGGGTCCTAGCCGATGCCTCTGTCCAGATCACGCGACTACCTGAGCATCGGAGAGGTCCTCGAGGCCGTCAAGGACGACTTCCCGGATATCAGCATCTCGAAGATCCGGTTCCTGGAAGCGGAGGGGTTGATCACCCCCGAGCGCACTGCATCCGGCTACCGCAAGTTCTACGAGCCCGACGTCCGGCGGCTCCGCTACATCCTGTCGCTCCAGCGCGATCAATTCATGCCGCTCAAAGTCATCCGAGAGCGGCTGGATGCGGTGGATTCTAACGGCGGCCAACTCGCAGTCCCCGAGCCGGCATCAGCGGGCGACACGGCGGCCACATCGGGAGCAGAGACCGAGCTCACGGCGCTCCAGATGTCGGCGGCGGAGCTTGCGGAGGCCGCCGGTTTGGGCCGGGAACAGATGAAGGGACTCCAGGATTTCGGGCTCCTTCACGGGGACGAGGGCAGGCCGTATGACGAGAACGACCTACTCGTCGCCAAGGCTGCCAAGAAGTTCTTTGCCTTCGGCGTCGAGCCGCGGCACCTCAGGATGTACCGGCAGTTTGCCGAGCGGGAGGCGAACTTCTTCGAGCAGATCGTCAGCCCAGTGGCTCGCAAACGGGACCCCGAGGGGCAGAGGGAGGCGGCGCGTTCGATGCGAGAGCTCCTCGTGCTCGCCCGCCAGCTTCGTGAAGGTGTCCTTCGCTCGAACCTGCGCGAGCTGCTCTGAGTCGACTTAAACACTAGTGGACTTGTCGACAAGACGACTTGTAGCGCTCCTAATGAGCGCGATCACGCTGATGGGGCACCCCTGGGCGACGGGTGTGGCCCGCGGATCATTCGAAGCGCAGGACGGATCGACCCGGCGCCCGCCGGAGCCGGATGTAACGTGCGGCGCCTGTGTGGTGGTGTCCGACACCGGAAAAGTCCTTTTCGGCCGTTCGGGGAACGAGCTCCGCTCCAACGCAAGCACGACCAAGATGGTCACCGCGCTGCTGGTGGTGAAATCCGCGGGGCTGGATGAAGTCGTGACGGTATCGGCGAACGCGGCGGCGACCGGTGGGGGAGGCCTCGACCTCCAGGCGGGCGACCGATTTTCGGTACACGATCTCCTGTATGCCCTGCTCCTGACGTCGTCCAACGACTCCGCGGTGGCTCTCGCCGAGCACGTATCCGGCTCGGAGGGGGCGTTCGTGGCCGCAATGAACAAGCTGGCGTGGTCGCTCGGAGCCGGGGGCACGCAGTTCGTCACGTCACACGGGCTCGACGTGGTGGGCCATCACTCCACCGCCCGTGATCTGGCCAGCTTCGGTGCTGCGGTCCTCGAGAATCCGGTCCTCGCACCGATCGTTGCCACGCCCAGGGCGGTACTCAGGGGTGCCGCGGGATCCATCGAGGTGGAGAACCGTAACCTTCTACTTGAGAGCTATCCCGACGCCCTCGGAATCAAAACCGGGTATACGAGGGGAGCCGGCAACGTCCTCGTCGCAGCTGCGCGCCGCCGGCACCGCACCGTCATCGCCGTCGCTATGGGGTCGGTCGATGCGACGGAGGACGCCAGGCGCCTGCTCGACTATGGCTTCGCTCGGTTGAAGAGAACGCTGCTTCTTCGGGCGGGGACCCCGGTAGGAGCAATGGTCCTGCCGGCGGGCGGCTCGACGCGGGTGGTCGCCGGTGCAGAGGTGCGTGCGCTCGAGGACCCCGGGCGTGTGTTCTGGGAGTTCGAGCCACTGCCGGTGTCCGCCGGCGTAGAGGAGGGCGACCCGGTCGGAGAGATAACCGTGATGGCGGGCCGCCGCGTCGTGGCTACCGTGGACGCCGTCGCGGCGGATTCCGTTCCGCGCGGCGAGCGCGCGTGGCCGGCCGGAGTGGTGGAGACCATACTCAGGACCGCGGCCCGAGCGACGGGGAAGCTGTGAGGGGGGAGGATCGGTGGGACGCGGGTGATCAATAGTCCGTCACCGGACGGGATTCGTGGTGTGGTTGGGTCCGGAGCCACAGCCGAGGTACTCATCTCGGCAGCAGAGATAGCTCACCGGGTAGACGAGCTGGGTCGCGAACTCCGCGAGGTCTATCACGACGCCGAGAGACCGCCGGTACTCGTCGGAGTCCTGAAGGGATCGACGCTGTTCCTTGCCGACCTCCTGCGGGCGGTCGGAATCGACGCCGAGGTCGACTTCATGGCTATTTCGTCGTACTCGGCGTCGGCCGGGCAGTCGGGTGTCGTCCGAATCATCAAGGATCTCGAGGGCGGGATCGCGGGCCGAGACGTGCTCCTGGTCGAGGACATCGTGGATACGGGACTTACGCTCACCTACCTCCGGCGGGCACTCGGCGAGCGAGGACCGCGCTCGCTCAGAACGGTCGCATTGCTCGACAAGGTGGCGCGCCGAATCGTTCCCGTTCCGGTGGAGTTCCGAGGGTTCGAGATTCCGGACGTGTTCGTTGTGGGCTATGGCCTCGACTTCATGGGTCGCTATCGCAACGTTCCCGACCTCTACGCAGTGCGAGATCTGGCGCGCCTGGCCAACGATCCGATGCTGCTTGTAGGCCCTTTTTTCGGCTCTGACGGGCGGGCGCGCACGTAGCGTGTTGGCAAGAAATCGGTGTTAGTTTCCCAAGCATGATCGAGCTTTCGCTCGTGGGCGTGCGAGTAGAACTTCCATCCAACCAGCCGATCGTGCTCCTCAAAGAGAATGAGGGCGAACGGTACCTTCCGATCTGGATCGGTGCCGTCGAAGCAACCGCGATTGCCTTTGCGCTGCAAGGGATTCAGACACCGCGGCCGATGACGCACGACCTGATGAGGGACATCCTTCTAGGGACCGACATCCAGGTGGAGCGGGTCCTGATCAGCGAGCTCGTCGACCAGACTTTCTTCGCAGTTATCCGCATGACCCAGAACGGGACCGCCACGGAAGTCTCGTCGCGACCAAGCGATGCGATTGCCCTTGCGGTCCGCATCAACGCGCCGATCTTCGCTGCCGAGAGCGTGCTCGACCAGGCGGGCATCGAACTGAAGGACGAGGAGGAGACCGAGGTCGAGAAGTTCCGCGAGTTCCTCGACCAAGTGACCCCGGACGACTTCGCCACCGGCCAATAGCCTCCGAGCTATAGCCTCCTGCCGGCGGCGGACCTGCCCTCATCTGGCGAGGATCCCTACGTCCGACCGGGGCCGAGGCGTGGACGGCGGCGGCCCTGCAGATAGATAGGAGCGAGGACGGCGGCGAGCCCGCAGGGCGACTAAGAAACGGTTTCGAGCCCGAGGAGGGCGCCGCCGCCCGCAGCGACGTCAAGGAGAACCCGCCGCCAAGCCCGCGGCGAGGCTAAACGGCAGCTATGTTCGGAGGCGGATGTCTCGACTTCTCCATTACGGTTCGTTGACACGCGCGCGCCGCCGTGGGACGCTTGCACCGTCGTAACTACCAGGTTGTTACTTCCCCATACGGCGACAGCGAAGGCGAAAGGAAGGCGTCCCGTGGAGAACGGCGGGTACAGAGGCCCCCAGACGTGCAACATCGTCGGTATCACCTACCGGCAGCTCGACTACTGGACGCGCACCGGGCTCGTGACGCCCTCCGTGCAGGAGGCGACGGGATCGGGAAGCCAGCGCCTGTACTCGTTCAACGACCTTCTCCAGCTGAAGGTGATCAAGAGCCTCACCGACGCGGGGGCGAGCCTCCAAAAAGTGCGTCAGGCGATCGACTACGTGAGGGACAACCTCGACGACGACTGGTCGAAGGTAACGATCGTCACCGACGGTTCCGGAGTCCACGCATACACGACCGACGCCGAGGTCATCGACCTGCTCCGAAAAGGGCAGGGCGTCCTCGGCGCAATCGTGGCGGTGGGGAGAATTCGCGATCAGCTCGCGGGAACGTTACGGGAACTTCGCCCGGCCACGGCCGAAGGGGAATACGGTCCGACAGACGCCACCGTGGACCAGGCCTCGGCGTCAACGAAGGTCGGAGAGACCAGAGCCGGGGAGGGCTGATTCATCGGGGAACGCTCGAGCGGCGGGAATTCCCCCCGGTCACTCCCTCATGAGCGTGTAGCGTTCGCCCACAACAGCGAGCGCCAGTTCGCAAAACTGCTCGACTTCTATGAGATCGTGTGGGTGTACGAGCCGACGTCCTTTGACGTCGAATGGGATCGAAACGGCACCCCGACCCAAAGGTTCACCCCGGATTTCTACCTACCGACGTTCGATCTCTACATCGAGATCACGACCCTGAACCAAAAGCTCGTTACGAAGAAGAACCGCAAGGTCCGCCGCCTGATGACGCTCTATCCCGACGTTCGCTGCAAGGTCCTGTACCAGCGCGACTACCTCAACCTTCTGATCAAGTACGGGCTCGAAGAGCCCTCGCAGAAGAACCTCCTTGCTGTTCCAGAAGGCGATGGGGAAGCCTCGCTCGGAGGCATGCTCGCGGGCTAACCTCTATTCATGACCGGGGCGAGATCCACACCTCTGCTGGACGTGCACGTCCGTCTGGGCGCAAAGCTAACGGACTTCGCGGGATGGTCCATGCCGCTGCAGTACACGGGGATCATCGCGGAGCACAATGCCGTCCGCGAGGCCGCCGGCCTCTTCGATGTCTCTCATCTCGGCAAGCTAAGGGTGACGGGCACCGGTGATGCCCTGCAGCACGCATTGACTGCAGATGTTTTCGGCCTCGAGATCGGGCGCGCGACTTACTCGCTCGTGTGCACCGACGAGGGAGGCTGCGTCGACGATGTATTCGTCTATCGCATTGCTGAGGACGAGTGGCTCGTCGTACCCAACGCGGCAAACGTCGCCGCCGTCGCCAACGAGATCGAACGTTCGGGCGGCGCTCCTGAGGACGAGTGGGATAGGTGGGCAATACTCGCCCTGCAGGGTCCGAAGTCATTCGAGATCTTCGAGTCGGCGCTATCCGGCACGCGTGCAACCGAACTACGCCTCCACTCGTGGTGCGCTGTAGACGTATTGGGCGCCGGCGGCCTGTGCGCGCGAACGGGCTACACGGGGGAGCGGGGATTCGAGCTCTACGCTCCCGCCGAGAAGGCCACCGCCGTATTCGAGCGGCTCCTCGATGCGGGCGCGGTTCCCGTCGGACTGGGCGCGCGCGACACGTTGCGGCTGGAGATGGGTTACGCGCTGTACGGCCACGAGCTCGCGCGCGACGTGAGCCCCCTCGAGGCCGGCCTCGGCTGGGCGGTTGCCTGGGACACCGACTTCAGGGGCCGCGCTCCGCTTCTCGAGGAGCGCGAACGCGGACCGGGCCGGCGGCTCTTCGGGGTCCGGTGCATCGATCGAGGCGTGCCGCGGGCCGGCTATGAAGTCATCGGGGCTTCCGGACCCGTGGGTCGCCTGACGAGCGGCAACTATTCGCCGACCCTCGGGACGGGGATAGGCCTCGCGTTGGGACCGGTCCCGGTGCCCGAGCCCGGGAAAAAAGTTTCCGTGGCCGCGCGCAGCAGAACGATCCGCAGCGATATCGTGAAGCCACCGTTCATCAAAAGTTGATCAACTAGAAGACTTGTCGACTAATCGATAAGTCGAGGGGGAGGGCGTAGGCCGCGTGGACTTCCTGCCGCATACCGACGACGACGTCCGGACCATGCTCCAGGCCATCGGGGTCGACTCGATCGGGGATCTCTTCGAGCCCGTACCCAGGGACGTGTTGCTCGATGGGCCCCTCGACGTCCCGCCGGAGCTCAGCGAAGTCGAACTCATCGATCACCTCACCGAACTTGCTGCGGCCTCCCAGGGCGCGGGTGATCTTGTGTGTTTTGCCGGCGGGGGCGCATACGACCACTACGTCCCCGCTGCCGTGCGCTCGCTTGCCGGGCGCGCCGAGTTCGCAACCTCATATACGCCGTACCAGCCCGAGCTCTCCCAGGGGGTGCTCCAGGCCATCTACGAGTTCCAGACCCTCGTGTGCGAGCTCTACGGCCTGGAGGTAGCCAACGCGTCGCTATACGACGGAGGAGCGGCCCTGGCGGAGGCGGTAACCCTCGCGGTCCGTGTCACCGGGCGGGAAAAAGTCCTGGTAGGCGGGACCGTACACCCACACTATTTGGACGTCCTCGAGACCTACACCTCAGGTTTAGGCATCGAGGTGGTCGGCGTTTCCCCGAGCGGGACCGGGACGGTGGAGTGGGAGGCGATGGATGCGGACGGAGCCGCTGCCGTGGTCGTCGCCTCGCCGAACTTCTTCGGCCTCCTCGAAGATGTCTCCGGCGCGGCTGCGCTCGCCCACGACTCGGGCGCCATAGCGGTTGCCGTTGCCGATCCGACGGCGATGGGGGTGCTCCGGGCTCCGGGAGACGCCGGAATCGACGTGGCCGTTGGCGAGGGCACCGCTCTCGGCAACGCGCTGTCCTACGGGGGGCCGAGCGTCGGGTTGTTCGCCACGAGACTGGATCTCGTACGCCAGGTCCCGGGGCGGATCGCGGGCGCCACCGTGGATGCCGACGGACGGCGGGCATTCGTGCTGACCCTCCAGGCGCGCGAACAGCACATCCGGCGCGCCAAGGCGACCTCGAACGTCTGCACGAACCAGACGCTCATGGCGATCGCAGCCGCCGTGCACCTGTCGTGGCTCGGCCCCGGAGGCCTGCGCCGATTGGGCGAACTGTGCGTGCGCCGTACCGCCGTGGCAGCGCAGCGTCTGGGCGAGGTGCCTGGATGCCGCATCAGGTTCACGGGGCCGAGGTTCAAGGAGTTTGTGCTCGAGACCCCGCGCGACGGCGCCGAACTGGCCGCGGGCCTGGCGCAGCGAGGTTTCCTCGTAGGGCCGGGACTGGGGCGATGGTACCCGGACCTGGCGAACTGCCTGCTGGTCGCCGTCACCGAACGGCGGACGGAGGGCGACATCGAAGGACTGGCCGAGGCAGTCGAGAAGGAGCTGGCGGACTGATGGCGACATCGCTGGAACGATCCGCGGGGACCCGCCTTGGTCACGAAGAGGACTTTCCGCTGATATTCGAGCTCTCCCGGCCCGGCCGCAGGGCGTGGTCCCTTCCGGAGGTCGCCGAGGGCGCGCCGGACATCGACACGCTGATCCCCGACGAGCACCGCAGGTCCGCGCCGCCGCGCCTGCCCGAGGTCAGCGAGCGCGATCTCGTTCGCCACTTCACCCGGCTGTCGCAGAGGAACTGGGCCATCGACGTCGGCGCCTATCCGCTGGGGTCCTGCACCATGAAGTACAACCCCAAGATCGCCGAGGATGCCGCATCGCTCCCGGGGTTCGCTCGCCTACATCCCTTCGCCCCCGATGAGATGGTCGGGGGTGCGCTGGAGCTTCTCGGAGAACTTGGACGGGCCCTGTGTGCGGCTACCGGCATGAGCTGGCTGACGTTCCAGCCCGCGGCAGGCGCTCAGGGCGAGCTAACCGGGCTCCTGATCATGCGCGCCTTCCACACAGCCAACGGAGACGCCCGCCGGCGAGTCATCATCCCGGATTCCGCTCATGGGACGAATCCGGCGAGCGTAACCCTTGCCGGATACGAAGCCCAGGAGGTTCCCTCCGACGACCGCGGACTCGTCGACCTCGGTGCGCTGGAGGCCGCGCTCGACGACGACGTCGCCGGCCTGATGCTCACGAATCCCAACACGCTGGGACTGTTCGAACGAGACATCGAGGCCATCGCCGCGATGGTGCACGACGCCGGAGGACTCCTGTACTACGACGGAGCGAACTTCAACTCGATCGTCGGAATCGCGCGGCCGGGCGACATGGGCTTCGACATCGTCCATCTGAATCTCCACAAGACGTTCGCCACGCCTCACGGCGGAGGGGGTCCGGGTTCGGGGCCGCTTGCGGTCTCCGAGGAACTCGAGCGTTACCTTCCCGCGCCCGTCTTGAAGTGGGACGGCGGTGCGGAGCGGTGGATCTGGGACCACGACCGGCCCGATGCGATCGGCCGGATCCACTCGTTCCACGGGAACTTCGGGATCAACGTCCGCGCGTACGCTTACCTCCGCTCCAACGGTCCCGACGGCCTCCGCCGCACGGCCGAAGGGGCCGTCCTGAACGCCAACTACTTGCGGGTCCTGACCTCGGACGCCTTTCCCACGGCCTTCGACGGGACGTGCATGCACGAGTACGTGGCCACCGCCAAACCTCTGCGCAAACACGGAGTGCGGGCCACCGACGTCGCCAAGCGCCTGATCGATCTCGGCTACCACCCGCCGACCGTCTACTTCCCCCTCATCGTCGATGAGGCTCTGATGGTTGAGCCGACCGAGACCGAGTCCAAGGAGACGGTCGACGGTCTCGGCGCGGCACTCAACCAGATCGCAGCGGAGGCGGCGGAACAACCGGACCTGCTGCATTCCGCCCCCTCCACAACGCCGGTCAGGCGCCCCGACGAGGCGAAGGCGGCGAGGGCCCTGCGAGTTCGCTGGACACCCGAGCCGTAGGTCAATGAGCCGCCTCGCGGCGAGGTCTCCCGTCCAGACCGGCGCCGATACGGTGGGCGGCGTCCGTCACCGTGGTCCCGGCCGCAAGGCGTGGACGGATGCCCTGGTGATCGTCGCCGTCGTGCGAGTCCTCCTCTTGCTCGTCGCCTTTGCCGCGGCGTGGATGCTGGCGCCGGGCACCGGGCCACTCGACGAGGGTTTCTTCGATATCTGGGTGCGGTGGGACGCACGCCATTTCCTCGAGGTGGCGGAATTCGGGTACACGGATGTTCGTACAGACCCACACGCGACGGCGTTCTTCCCCTTGTACCCGTTGCTGATCAAGGCGCTCGGTGCCGCGGGCCTGCCTCTGCCGGCAGCAGGCATGTTGATCTCCACCGGAGCCACCGTCGTTGCGTGCGCCTACCTCTATGCGCTGGCGGAGGAGGAGGTGGGGGAGGGAGCCGGGCGGCAAGCCGCCCTGTACCTGGTGCTCTTCCCGACCGCCGTGTTTCTCATCGCCCCGTACAGCGAGGCACTGTTCCTCGCCGGCGCCGTGCCGGCCTTCTACTACGCGCGGCGCGGCCTGTGGTTGTTCGCCGCGCTGCCGGCTGCGGTTGCCGTCGGGGCGCGCGCCGCCGGGCTCTTCCTGCTCTTCGGCCTCGCGCTGGAGGTCGTCCGGCGAGGGGACTTCGGCCGCGGCGTCGTCGCCCGCGCCGGGATTGCACTCGGTGCAGCCGCCCTTCCCGTGCTCGCCTACGGCGGCTATCTGCTGGCGGTAAAGGGAGACGCGTTCTATTTTTGGGTCGATCAAAGGGAGGGCTGGTACCGGGACTTCGTCGGGCCGGTGCAGTCGTTCATCAACACATGGAATCTGACTGCATCGGAGGGGTCCCCGACCAACTGGATCTTCACGTGGCGGATGGAGATCGTCGCTGCCGCGCTCGGCGTGGGCCTCGTGCTGTGGGCGCTGGTGAGGAGGGAGTGGGGGTACGCGGGCTTTATGGGAGCGATGATGGCGGCCCTGCTCACATCGACGTGGTACTTCAGCATCCCCCGCATGCTGCTGACGATGTTTCCTGCGGTGCTCGTTATCGCGGAGTTCACGCACGGGCGCCCGATGCGCCACGAACTGGCCGTCGCGGTCATGGCGCCGGTCGCCGCGCTTGGCGTGGTTGTATTCACGCGCGGCGCGTGGTTCTATTGACCTTCCTCCCGGCCTGTCAATAAAGGTTGACAAACTCCGTGTGTCAACGTATGTTGACAGCATGAAAGGGACCACCAAGCTTGCCAATGCCGCGGGTAGCCGCGATCCCGCAGTGGGGCTCAGGGCCGTTGCGTCGCTCAGGCAGCTCGTCGAGGAACTCCAGGAACTCCAGGTGACCAATGCGCGCGACCAAGGTTGGTCGTGGCAGGAGATCGCCGACGCGCTCGGCGTCAGCAAGCAGGCGGTGCACAAGAAGCACGCGGGCCGCCGCATCCTCGGGAGGGGAAGGTAACGATGTTCGAACGGTTCACACGCGGAGCACGGGATGTAGTTGTCCGTGCTCAGATCGAGGCCCGCAACTTGGGTGACGGGCACATCGGGACGGAACACATCCTTCTCGGGGTCCTCGCATCGGCGAACCCTGCGGCGGCGGCGCTCGAGGAGTGCAGTCTGTCACCGGACGGCGTTCGGGAACTCCTCCGGACGATTCCCAGGAAGACGTCGTTTTCGGGAGAGCCCGATCCCGAAGCCTTAGCGACGATCGGGATCGACATCGACGAGATCCGTCGCAACGTTGAGGGCGCCTTTGGGCCGGGGGCTCTGGAATCGACAAAGGCGGCCAAGGCCCGCACGGGTCGCGGTCGGCGCGGGCACATTCCCTTCACCGCTCATGCAAAGCAAGCCCTGGAAGGGGCACTCCGGGAAGCGCTCGAGCTCAACCACCGCGAGATCCGCCCCGAGCACCTTCTCCTTGGGGCGCTTCGCAACCCCGAGGCGACCGCCACCGCTTTGCTCAGGGAGGCAGGCGCCGACCCGGCGGAGGTTCGTCGCATTCTCCTGAATAGGATGGCCGCCTGACTTCGGCCGATCCTTTAGGAGTGGAATGGATTACAAGGACTCACGCCTCACAGATATCGCGCGCATTGCTCTCGAAGTGGGAATCAACCTCCAGCCCGGTCAGGATGTTGCGATCGACGCGATGGTCGAACACGCACCACTGGCGCGCGCCGTTGCGAAGGAGGCGTACACGCGCGGCGCCCGTTATGTCGACGTGGTCTACAGAGACACGCACGCGCGCAAGGCTCGAATCGAACATGCGCCGGATGAATCCCTGTCGTGGATCCCTCCGTGGGTGGACGCTCGTTACGACTACATAGGGAAAGAGCGCGGCGCCACGGTCACGATCGGCGGCGATCCGGAGCCGGACTTGTTGCGCGATGTCGATCCAAATCGCGCCGGGGAAGAACGATCGATACAACTTCCCTCGAAGCTGCGCCTTCACATGTCCGGCGACGCAAGCTGGACCATCCTGAACTTTCCCACCGCGGGCTGGGCGAAGGCGGTGTTCGGCGAACCGGATACAGAACGGTTGTGGAAGCACCTGATGGAGTTCATGAGGCTCGACCGCGATGACCCGGTTGCGGCATGGAAGGATCGTGTTGCAGAGCTGGTAGCGCGCGCCGATCACCTCAACGAAAGGCGTTTCGACGCAGTTCACTTCCGCGGCCCGGGAACGGACCTGCACATCGGTCTGATGCCCGCTTCGAGGTGGAAGGCGGCGGAGCTCGAAACGAACTGGGGTTTGAAGCACCGCCCGAATCTGCCGAGTGAGGAGGTGTTCACTACCCCAGACTTCCGGCAGACTGAGGGAACCGTTCGATCGACACGGCCACTGGCACTCGCCGGCACGGTCGTGCGCGACCTCGAGATGCGTTTCTCCGGCGGTCGTGTGACCGAGGCAAAGGCATCGTCCGGCGAGGAGATCGTGCGGGCTCAACACGAACGTGATCCCGGTGCCGCCCGGTTGGGGGAGGTGGCACTCGTCGACGGGACGTCTCCCATCGGCCGGTCGGGTGTGACCTTCTTCGACACGCTTCTGGACGAGAACGCGACGTGCCACATCGCGTACGGACAGGCCATCCTGTTTGCCGTCACGGATACAGAGGGCAAATCCGCCCAAGATCTCGACGCCATGGGCGTCAACGTGTCATCGGTTCACACCGATTTCATGATCGGGGGGCCCGAGGTGGACGTCGACGGCATCGAACCGGGCGGCGCGGCCGTGCCCATCCTCCGCAACGACGAATGGCAACTGTGAGAAACGTCGTCGCGCCGAACCGTCTGCAACGCCACGGCGCGGAACGATAGCTAAACGCAGACGGCTCGCTCGTCAGGCTCCGGCGACGTCCAAACTCTTCAACATCGAGCGGAAGTCAACCGAGTTGTCGGCGCAAGAGACGCTGGGACACGCCAGGGCGAAGACATAAGCGCGCCCGCCTGCGTTGGGCAGGGCCATCACGACGTGCGCCTGACCCTGGATGCCCTCGATCGTGGGGGTGTCGACCCTGATCTCATAGACCGCCGGATGCCCCTCGATTGTGATGTCGCTCTCGCGGAGTTCACTCACCCCGAATCCCGCCGGCGCAAAGGACCCGAACGCCTGCATGTTGCGCTTCACGGCTTTCGGCGACAGACCGGGAGGCACGTCGACTCTGGCCGCCGTGATGAACCCTCCACTTCCTGTGGTCAGTATGAAGTCGGTCGTCATCCCGGGGATGAGGCCCATCTCCTCGAACTCCTCCGATCGCTGCCAGCCGGACGGAAACCGTAACGAGTACTCCCCGTCATCCGGCGAGAACAGCTGGGCGGGAGTGAATACCGTGTAGGCGGCCACGATGACAATGGCGAAGTTCCACCCTGCATGAGCGCCGATCGTGAACCACAGCGGCTTCGAGGCTCTTGCCAGAGCCAGGCCTACGGCGAGGACCATCAGCGCCGGAATGATTAGAGCCCCGTGCGCGGCAACGAAGAGGATTGATGTGACCACAACGGCGGTCCAGCGGCTCCGTCGGGCGAGCTTCTCGTAGAGCATCCCGCGGTAATAGATCTCCTCGATCAGCGGCGCGCCGATGACAACAACCACGGCGGCCATTAGGAGCCCGATCTGCGACGTATCGCCGATGAGTGATGTGACGAGCCGGTCCATCTCCAGCTTGCCGCCGCTGAGCGCCCAGGCGATGGCGCTCCACACCCCGAGCAGCAGAAGGCCGTAGCCAAACCCCGTCGTGAGCTGCATGGGGGTGTCCTCGGCGCGGGAGAGGCCGAGCGTGCTCCAGTCTCCGTCTTGAGCTTTCGAGACGAACACGACGGCAACTATCACCGCCAGGATGTAGCCGAGGATCTGAAACGCGAGGGTGGCGCTGAGCATCTCGCTCCAGGTGCTGTCCGCCGAGACGGTTTCACCGAGAAGCTGCGGGACACCCCACGCGGCCGCGCCGAAGACAAAAAGGTGTCCCCATCGCCACTTGATCGGTTCGGTTTTCGTGGCCGGGATCAAGAACTCTTCCGGGCGGGGGGCGCCCCCGCTCATCGCAGCGTGGATGTCGAACGCGGCCGCCGGCTCCCCGACGGGTGGAGGAGGGGGCGGCGGGGGTGGCGCCGGGTGCAAGACGGGGCCCGCCGCCACCGCTCGCGATTCGCCGGCCGCCAGCGGCAACACTGCGTGGAAGCACTGGCCGCAGAAGTCCGCTCCGGCGGCATTGAGCGCGCCACAATAGGTGCAGGGGATCCGTTCAGCCATGGTCTGTTCGTCGGCGAGAGCTGCGTGGGACTAAAGAGGATTGGGCCACATCGACTATGAGTCCGACTGATAAGTTTGCGCCCGTGGCACGAGTGACCCTCCCGGCGACCCTCAAGGAACGTGCCGGCGGGCGCGCCGACTGGGAGGTTGAGGGAACCGACGTGGGAGCGGTGCTGGCCCAGTTGGAACGGGAGTGCCCGTCGCTCACGGGGTGGATCCTGGACGAACAGGGTCAGCTCCGCCGCCACGTGAACATCTTCGTCAACGGCGAGAGGGTGCCCCTCGAAAACGCTGTCGGCACGCGGGACCAGATCCGGGTGCTCCCCGCCATCTCCGGGGGCTCGGGTGCCGCCGAGGTCCTCGTCGGCACCCGCAAAGGCCTCGTCGTTCTGAGGGGAGAGCGCGGCGCGCCGCTCGACGTCGCCGCTCGCAAGTTCGAGGGAGAACCCGTGGAGTTCGCCGTCCGCGACGAGCGCACGGGGACCTACTACGCGGCGGTGACCCACAGCCACTACGGACCCAAGGTTTTCTTCGCCGAGGACGCGGCGGGGGAGTGGACCCAGTCCGAGGGCCCAGTGTTCCCCGACGGCACAGATGCATCGGTCGCGCGCGTCTGGTCGATCAAAACCGGTGAAGGGGACGGAGTGTTGTGGGCGGGAGTTGCTCCGGCTGCCCTCTTCAAAAGCGAGGACGGTGGGGTCACGTGGTCGCTCAATCGGCCCCTGTGGGAGGTACCCGGACGCGAACGCTGGCAGGGTGGCGCGGGTGGTCTTTGTATGCACTCGATCTGCCCGTGGCCGGGTGATCCCTCCCGCCTCGCGGTGGCCATATCGGCAGCCGGGGTGTGGATCACCGACGACGGCGGAGAGTCGTGGCGGTGGGGGGTCGAAGGACTCGTGCCGAGGTATCTCCCCAAGGAGGCGCGCGGCCGGACCACCGATTACTGCGTCCACAATCTCCACCGGGCGCAGCTCAGGCCGGAGACTTTGTTCATGCAATTCCACGGCGGCGTGTACCGGTCGGACGATGCCGGCGAGACGTGGCTGGACATTGCCGACGGGCTCCCGTCGGACTTCGGTTTTCCCCTCGTGGCCGATCCCCACGATCCCGACCGCGCCTACGTCATCCCTTTGAAGGGGGCGGAGGATCGGGTCCCGCCGGACGGCCGGCTCCGCGTCTACGAGACGCGCGACGCGGGGAAGTCCTGGGCTCCGCTGACCGAGGGTCTCCCGCAGGAGCACGCGTACCACACCACCCTCAGGCAGGCATTCGGCCACGACGGGCGTGACCCCTTGGGCCTGTTCTTCGGCACGGAGCAGGGAGCCGTGTTCGGCTCCGCGGACGCCGGCGCGTCGTGGACGCTAGCGGCCGAGGGGCTTCCGCCGGTTCTGTCGGTCCGCTGCTCCTAAGACTCGCGCCCCGGCGCCCACGACGCGCACCGCGCGCCGGGATGGCAATCCACCCCCACACGTCGGGGCCCAGTTGCCATTTCAGGAAACAGGCCCGGTTCCGGCGCGCCGGGGCGGGTTATTAGCTGTGGGATTCGGCTATGCATAAGCCATGACATCGTCCTTCACCATCATCAGGGTCCGCGGCATACCGATCGGAGCGCACTGGTCGTGGCTCTTCGTATTCGCTCTGGTCGTTTGGTCACTGTCCTCCCAGCTATTCCCGATCACCTATCCGGGGCTATCGGACAACGCCTACCTCGGGATGGGCATCGTCGCCGGTGTCCTGTTCTTCGTGTCGGTGCTGCTCCACGAGCTCGGCCACGCCTTCAGGGCGATGCGCGAGGAGATGAAGATCGACGGGATCACCCTCTGGCTCTTCGGCGGAGTTGCCCGGTTCAGCGGGAGCTTTCCCTCTCCTGGTGCCGAGTTCCGCATTGCGGCCGCAGGGCCGGCCGTTTCGCTAGTACTGGTGGCTGTGTTTCTCGCGGCGAGCCGGCTCGCGGACGCAGCCTCTGCGCCGGAGGTGGTCATCGCGGTCGCCGATTACCTGGCGCGTATCAACGCGATCGTCGTCGCCTTCAATCTCGTACCGGCCCTGCCGCTCGACGGCGGACGGATCCTTCGTTCGTGGTTGTGGCGGCGCCAGGGGGACTTCGTTGCGGCAACCAAATCGGCGGTGAGAGCCGGCATGGCCTTCGGGGCCCTGCTCGCGGGCGTCGGGCTCCTGGACTTCCTGACCGGCGGCGGTGGCGCCGGCGGGCTGTGGTTCGTCTTTCTCGGATGGTTCATCATCCAAGCAGCACAGGGTGAATCGTCGTACGCGGCTGTGCAGCAGCTCCTCGCCGGACGGCGCGTTCGGGAGTTCATGACCCCCGATCCCGACGTCGTCGATCCACGTACCAGTGTGATGGACCTCCTCGAGTCCGCGATCGGCCCCCGCGCCCATTCCTCGTACCCGGTAGTCGAGGGAGAACGGCTCGTGGGGATGGTCGGGCTCCGGCGCGCCGGGAGTGTTCCCTTCGAGGATCGGGCTCACAAAAACGTGGCCGAGGTGATGGTGCCGATCGAAGACCTCGAGACCCTTACGGCCGATACCCAGATGCTGGAGGCGGTCGCGACTCTGCAAGAGGATCCCAAACGAGCCCCGGTGATGGACGACGGGAGGCTCGTTGGGATCATCTCTTTGTCGGACGCCGTGCGGGCGATAGAGCTCGAGAGCGTCAGGCGCCCACCAGAGTCCCGGCGCGCCCGCTCGTCGGGGATCGCCGTATGGGTAATCGTTGGGGCGCTCATCCTCGCTGCAGCGGGTTATCTGTACCATCCGCCGGTAGTCGTGCTGAAGCCGGGGCTCACCCTCGACGTCGCCGAGGACATCTCCATAACTGGGATCGACACCACCTCCGTGAACGGTGAATACCTTTTGACGTCGGTGAGGCTCGAACAACCGAACGCGCTCGGCGCGGCGTGGTCGGTGCTCTTCACCGACGATCAAGTGGTTTCGGCATCGGACGTTATTCCGCGCGGAGTCGACGATAGGGAGTACTTCCAGCAGCAGCGTGAGATCTTCAGGCAGAGCGAGATCATCTCCGCGGGTGCCGCGGCGCAGGCCGCCGGGATGGATGTCTCGGTAACGGGAACGGGGGCCGTGGTCAGCGACGTGGTGGAGGGAGCGCCCGCGGCGCGCGAACTCGAACCAGGCGATGTGGTCGTGGCGGCGAACGGCGATCGCATACAACTCTCCACCGACTTCCAAAGGATCGTAAGGTCGAGTCCCGCCGGGACCGAGTTCGATCTCACGGTCGAGCGGGGGTCTCGGAGGATCCAGGTCGGCGTGCGGAGCGCGAGGTTATCGGGGGCCGCCGAGGGGACGGTCGGGGTTGGGGTGTTCATCACCACACGAGACTTCGACGTGGAGCTGCCGTTCGAGATCGAGTTCCGCGAGCGCCAGATAGGCGGCCCCTCGGCGGGTTTGATCTATGCACTTGCCATCACCGATCTACTCGACGAGCGTGACTACGCTGATGGCAGAACCATTGCTGCGACGGGCACGATGGATATAGACGGGTCGGTCGGCGCCGTTGGCGGCGTGGCACCGAAGTCAGTCGCAGTTGAAGACGCGGGGGCCGACGTATTTTTCGTTCCGGATCGAGAAGTGGATGACGTGACCATTGATGCACTGAACGTAAGGGGTGTCTCCGACCTCGAGGCCGCGCTGAGAGCGCTGGAGCGAACGGCCACGAGCGCGGTGGCTTCATTAACCTAGGAGGAGGTCTGCGGTGATCTACCGCAAGCTCGGCAGGACCGGCGTCGAAGTAAGCGCCTTGTGTTTAGGCACGATGATGTTCGGCAAATGGGGCAACCAGGACGTCGACGAGTGCGTTCGGATCATCCACGCGGCGCTCGATGCCGGGATCAATTTCGTCGATACCGCCGACGTCTACTCGCAGGGCGAAGCCGAAGAGATCCTCGCCTGGGCGCTCAAGAACCGGCGCGACGAGGTTGTGCTCGCCACGAAAGTCCACGGCCGGATGGGTGAGGGTCGCAACCGGAGCGGCAACTCCCGCCTATGGATAACGAAGGAGGTCGAGAACAGCCTCCGTCGCCTCAACACCGACTACATCGACCTGTACCAGATACACAGGCCGGACCCCTCGACCGACATCGAGGAGACGCTCGGCGCGCTCACGGACCTCGTGCACGCGGGCAAGGTCAGGTACATCGGATGCTCGACGTTCCCGGCGGCCGAGATCGTCGAGGCGCACTGGGCGAGCGAACGTCACGGCTTCGCCCGATTCGTGTGCGAGCAGCCGCCGTATTCGTTACTCGTCCGGGGGATCGAGCGCGATGTCCTGGCCGTGACCCAGCGCTACGGCATGGGAGTGATCGCGTGGAGCCCTCTGGCCGGGGGGTGGCTCACGGGCAAGTACCGGCGTGGTGCTGACATCCCCGAGGAGTCGCGCGCCGCACGGATCGCCTCGTACAACCGCGCTATTGCCGCTCGCTTCGACCTCAGCCTTCCCGTGAACCAAAGGAAACAGGACCTCGTGGAGGAGCTTCAGCTCGTTGCGGATAAGGCGGGGATCTCATTGACTCATATGGCGAACGCGTTCGTTCTCACCCATCCGGCGGTGACCGCTTCCATCATCGGTCCTCGAACGATGGAGCAGCTTCTCGATCTCCTCGAAGGAGCGGACGTGACTTTGGATGCCGAAACGCTCGACGCGATCGACGACATCGTTACGCCCGGCTCCGTGGTCAACGACATCGACCGCGGCTGGACGCCGCCATGGCTGGAGGCAGACGCTCGGAGACGATGACGGCCGCGTTCACGATCAGATCCGCCACCGGTGGAGATGCCGAACGAATCGCGCAGATCTACGAACCCTACGTGCGAGACACTCCCGCGTCCTTCGAGCTCGAGCCTCCGCGCGCCGAGGAGATGCTCGGTCGCATCGCGGCCGGAGCCGGAACGTATCCGTGGCTCGTAGCGGAGAAGGATTCGACGGTTGTCGGCTACGCATACGCCGGGCAATTCCGCTCGCGGGCCGCGTACCGGTGGTCGGCGGAGGTATCTGCGTACATCGCCACCGAGCATCGAGCGAGAGGAGCGGGGCGCGCCCTGATGAACCAGTTGCTGGACGAGTTGCGCGCCGCGGACTTCGCCAACGCCTTCGCCGGCGTCACGCTTCCCAACCCCGGTAGCGTCCGGCTGTTCGAATCGCTGAGCTTCGAGCCCGTCGGTGTCTTCCGCAACGTCGGATACAAGTTCGGCCGGTGGCACGACGTCGGATGGTGGCAACTGCCCCTTCGGGAGTTCGGCGCAGACTTTAGGTGAATGGTTTGAAGCGAGCGGTGAAGTGCCGCAGGAACGGAGGCTCCCACTCGATCGCGTAACCGGGTATCTGTTCGCGTCGTTTCGACGTCGCGGCGATCACCTCGCCGACATAGTCGATGTGGCTCTGCGTGTAGACCCGGCGCGGGAGGGCGAGCCTGACCAGCTCGTGGTGGGCGGCGTCGGCGAACATGACGGATCCGACCTCAACGCCTCGAAGACCACCGACGCGGTAGAGCTCCACAGCGAGTGCCTGAGCCGGGAAGCCTTGTCGTGGTATGTGCGGAAGCAGTGCACCCGCGTCGAGGTAGACGGCATGCCCTCCCGGCGGCCGGACGGTGGGGACGCCGGCCTGCCGGCACAACTCGGCGAGGTACTCGACGCTCCGAACCCGGTACTGGAGGTACTCGGGCTCGAGAACTTCGTTGAGCCCCTGAGCAATGGCAAGCAAGTCGCGGCCTGCGAGGCCTCCGTATGTCGGGAATCCCTCGGTAAGGATCAACAGAGCGCGACATCTGGCCGCAAGCTCGTCGTCCTTCAGGGCCAGGAAACCACCGATGTTCACGAGGGCGTCTTTCTTGGCGCTCATCGTGCAGCCGTCGGCATACGAGAACAGCTCCTTCGCCACCTCCCTCGGGGTGCGGTCCGCGTATCCCTCCTCGCGCTGGATGACAAACCAGCAGTTCTCGGCGAACCGTGCCGCGTCGTGGCCGACGATCCGGCCCAGTCCGGCGTCGACG